>Ga0315278_10000247_pt1 | contig 48969 bp, 51 predicted proteins | sample YL17G06_0_MG_FD_203880 | JGI IMG/M metagenome (GOLD analysis project Ga0315278, IMG submission 203880) | Sediment microbial communities from Yellowstone Lake, YNP, Wyoming, USA - YL17G06_0 | ecosystem: Environmental > Aquatic > Freshwater > Lake > Sediment | place: USA: Wyoming | collected... | reverse complement strand
ACGTTCCCCGCACCATTCGCGCGTCGCTCAAGCGCGTCGTGCCCTCGGCGAGCGACCAGCTGCCGACCGCCGCCCTCGGAACGCAGGGGGGGGGCGCCGTGGCGGTCGACCCGAGCGACCGCGACGGGCGCAAGGCGATGCAGCGTGTCTTTCAGGTCGACGTCGAACTGCCGCGCGGGGACCGCTCGCCGCGGGTCGGCGGGCGTGCCTACGTCCGGTTCGACCACGGCTGGGAGCCGCTCGGCGCCCAGTGGTACCGGCGCGCGCGGCAGCTCTTCCTCGCGCGTTTCAATGTCTGAGCTCGCGCTCCCCGCCCTCGCGCCGACGGCCGCATACCCCGAGCAGGAAGTAACGCGACCCGGGCTCCTCGATCGCATCGCAGACGGCATCGCAGCGCCGTTCGCGCGCCGGCTGGCGTCGCGGCGGATCGCAGGATTTGATATTGCAGCGGCGGTGCGCCAGTTCGCGGGCGCGGCGGAGAAGCTCGCTGACCGCGACATCGTGACGACCGCGCAGACGCTCGGGATCGCGCTGCGTCGCGAAGGATTCCGGGAGGCACTGGTGGCGCAGAGCTTCGCGCTCGTACGCGAGGTCGCCGGCCGGACCGTCGGGATGCGCCACTTCGACTCCCAGCTGCGCGGCGGGTGGATCATGCTGAACGGCATGATCGCCGAGATGGATACGGGGGAGGGCAAGACCCTCACGGCGACGCTGCCGGCCTGCACCGCAGCGCTCGCCGGCCTGCCGGCGCACATCATCAGCGTCAACGACTATCTGACGGCGCGCGACGCCGAGACCATGGGGCCGGTCTACAAGGCGCTCGGCCTGACGGTCGGCGCCGTGGTGAACGGCATGGAGCCCACGGCGCGCCGGGCGGCCTACGGCGCCGACGTCACGTTCTGCACGAATAAGGAGCTCACGTTCGACTACCTGCGCGACCGGATCGCGCTCGGCTCGCAGGTCAACCGAATCCAGCTCTCGATCGAGCGCGTGGCCGGCGGGCGCGGCCGCTCGAGCCAGCTGGTCCTGCGAGGGCTCTTCTTCGCCATCGTGGACGAAGCCGACAGCGTGCTGGTCGACGAGGCGCGTACCCCGCTCATCATCTCGGCCCGCGCGGATCAAGGGCCCGAACGGGAGATGTACGAGACGGCGCTTGCGGAGGCAGGGCGGATGGTGGCGGGGCAACACTACGCCATCGAGGGCGGCGAACGCCACGTGCGGATCACACCGCAGGGACGCGAGGCGCTGGTGGCGCTCGCCGACACGCTGCCGCTCGCCTTCCGGGGCGCACGCCGTCGTGAGGAACTCATCACCCAGGCGCTGGTCGCAACTCACGTGTTCAGGCGCGACGCGCAGTATCTCGTGCGCGACGAGAAAGTCCAGATCATCGACGAATCCACGGGCCGGATCCTCCCCGACCGTTCGTGGGAGCAGGGGCTGCACCAGATGGTCGAGGCGAAGGAGGGCGTTCCGCTCACCAGCCAGCAGTCGTCCGTGGCCAGGATGACCTACCAGCGCTTCTTCCGCCGGTACCTCCGGCTCGCCGGTATGACCGGCACGGCGCAGGAGATCGCCGCGGAGCTTTGGTCCGTCTACCGGCTACCGGTGGTGCGTGTAGTACCGAATCGGCCGATCCAGAGAAAGGAACTGGGCGTACGCGTCTACCCCAGCGCGGCCGAGAAATGGCAGGCGATCGTCGCGCGCGCGCGGGAGGTCACTGCATCGGGACGGCCGATCCTGATCGGCACCCGATCGGTCGGCGCTTCCGAAGCGCTCAGCCGGCATCTGGCTGAGGCCGGTCTGGAGCACCAGCTCCTGAACGCACGGCAGGACAAGGAGGAGGCCGAAATCGTTGCCCAGGCCGGCCAGCGTGGACGCATCACCGTGGCCACCAACATGGCGGGTCGCGGGACCGACATCCGCCTGGGCAAGGGCATCGACCAGCTCGGAGGCCTGCACGTTATCGCGACCGAGCTGCACGAGTCGCGGCGAATTGACCGGCAGCTCCACGGCCGCTGCGGGCGGCAGGGCGATCCAGGCAGCTTCGAAGTGCTGGTCTCCCTCGAGGACGAGCTCTCCCGGTTCTATCTGGGAGAGGTCGCCGGGGCCCTCGCGCGGCGCGCGTTGGCAGCGGGGCCACGATCCAAGCTTGTGCGGCGACTCGTACGCCTCGCGCAGCGGCGGGCGGAGCGTAGCAACGCGGCGATCCGGCGGGAGCTGCTTTCGATGGACGAGCAGTTAGGCGATCTGCTCGCGTTCGCCGGAAAGGGCGAGTGAACGGCAGCCCCACGGCCGCTCGGATCACTTCGGGTCGTCCGCCGGCTTAAGGAAACTCTGATTAAGGGGGCCACAGCCCCCTTTACGATCTTCCATTCCCAGTGAACCAGTCCGCCATAGCGGACTGGTTCAGACCTTCCTTAAGTGTTCGGCCGGGCAGGCGTGGTCGGGAGCCCGGAGGGCTCGGGGCCCAGCTTCAGGAACCGCACCCGGCACTTCGCGCCCGCGGGCACGAGCTGCTTCTCGTTGGGCAGCTCAAGGCGAACGCCGAAGGTGCCGCTCGCCGCGTTGATCACGCGATCGACCACCGCGACCCGTGCGAAGAGCTTCTGCTTCGGCGTCTCCGGGACGACCTCGGCCCGATCCCCGCGCTGGATCTGCCCGTAGAGCCCCGCGGGCAGGATGACTTCGACGTTGAGCGGATCGATCTCGGCGATCTTCAGGATCGGGTCCTTCACGTTGCTCGTCGCGAACTCGCCGGGCTTCAGATAGCGGTCGACGACCACCCCGTTCACCGGGCTCTTGAGGGTGCGCATGCTCAAGATCTCGGATGCGCGCGCCATCTCGAGTTCCGCCATCTTCTGGTTCTCGCGGACCACTTTCAGCTCGGACTCCGCAAGCGAGCGCTCGGTGCGCGCCTCCTCGAGCGCGTTCGAGGAGATGAAGTTCTGGCGCGCCAGGTCTTCTGCCCGTTTTTCCTTTTTCGCTGCCAGGTCCAGCCGCGCCTCGGCGGCCTTCAGCGGCCCGACTGATTCGGCCCGCTGCTTCGCGACCGCGAGGGCGGCTCGCTCGGGGCCGGAGTCAAGGGTGACGACCACCTGGCCGCGCTTTACCGGCTCACCGCGCTCGACTGCGACGCTGGAGATGAGACCTTCGACGGGGCTACGGATGTCGACCATCTGCCGCGCCTCGATAATGCAATCGAACTCGTTCGCCAGGCCGGGCGTGCTGACAAGAAAGACGGCGGCGAGCAGGGCGCAGTAGGCGGCGCGGCGCATTATGGGTTTGGGGCGCGGGGTCAAAAGCTCAGGTAAGCGCCGAATTCTGCGCAGGAAACCTATGACTGTAAAGGACTAATACCGCCTCTGGGGCAGCTTCCCGCGCTGGGATCGAACGGCCGGGGTGATGCCGCGCGGGCGTAGAATCGCAGCGTAGTTGAATGTTCCCACGCAACGATGATCGTCTTCGAACTTGCCTGCGCTGAGGACCACCGGTTCGAAGGCTGGTTCGCCTCGGCCGACGAGTACGCGCGCCAGGAAGCGACGGGCTTGCTGGCCTGCCCAATGTGCGGGACCTCCCGGGTTCGTAAACTGCCCAGCGCCAAGGTCCGTACCACCGCGGTCGCTGAGCCTGCCGCACGAGCGGTCGCTCGCCGTACCGGCGATTTCACCCGTTCACCTCCGCAGGAAGTCACGCTAGCGTCGTTCATCGAACAGATCATGGCGAACACCGAGGACGTCGGGCGGGCGTTCCCCGAGGAGGCGCGGAAGATCCACTACGAAGAGGCACCGCGGCGCCCGATCCGCGGCGTCGCGACGCGGGGGGAAGCGCGCGAACTGGCCGACGAGGGGATTCCAGTGATGTCGCTCCCGAGCGTGCCGCGAGGCGAAACGCACTAGGGGTGCTTGCTTCTTTTGGTTACGTGAAAGATCGCGAATGTATATTATGTTAAATAAGCTCAACCGTGTCCGTTGACCCAACCGCCGCCACGAACCTACTCGGTCGCCCCCGCCTTCCGGAGCAAGGCCGCGATGTCGGTGTTCTGCGTCTGCAACGCCCATTTCAGCGCCGTGGCGCCCGACTCGGCCTGCACAGTCACGTTCGCCGACCGCGCGAGCAGCAATTTCACGAGCTCGATGTGGCCCAGACGTGCCGCGAACATCAGCGCCGTCGCGCCGTTAGGCGCCTTGGCCTCGATCTCGGCGCCATTTTCGAGTAGGAACCGCGCCACCTCGGGATGACCCTGAAATGCCGCGTAATGGAGCGGCGTCCAACCCTCCTTGTTCAACTGAGCGCCCCGACTATGGAGCAGCTTCAAGGTGGACGCGTGTCCTTTGTACGCCGCGAACATCACCGCCGTTTCGTTCGTCGGGGTCCGCGCATTCACGTTCGCCTTGCGATCGACCAGCAGCCGCACGAGCTCAATGTGTCCCTCCCGGGCGCCGTACATGAGCAACGTGTAGCCCTGTTTGTCGGTCGAACTCGGATCCATCCCCCGGTCGAGGAACTGCCGTACCTCGCCGACGTCATTAGCCCTGGCCGCATTGAACAGGTCGTCCAGGGTCCCCTGGGCGAGGCTTGGCGACGCTAGACTTGAAATAAAACCAAGCAGGAACAGTCTATAAACACACATAGTTAAAGTATTACCTTTAATTGTATAGGCTGGAACAGGGCCACGAAATTAGCGGTGGTAGCCGCGCTTATCGTGGCGAAATCGCTCTCGCGCACTCGTGCGACCTCTTCCGCCACAAAGCGGACGAACGCGGGTTGATTGAGCTGGCCCCGGTGTGGCACCGGGGCCAGGTACGGGGCGTCCGTCTCCACCAGGATTCGGTCAAGCGGTAGCGCCCTTGCCGTCGCGCGCAGATTGTCGGCATTCTTGAACGTCACGATCCCGGAAAACGAGATGAGGAAACCCATGTCGACCGCCGCGCAGGCCACCTCCAGGGTCTCCGTGAAGCAGTGCATGACGCCTCCCACCTCGCCCGCTCGCTCCTCGCGCATGATGCGGAGAGTGTCCTCGGCCGCCGCGCGCGTGTGGATGACGAGTGGCTTCCCGCACGCGCGCGCCGCCCGAATGTGGTTGCGGAATCGCTCACGCTGCCACTCGAGATCGCCGCGCAGGCGGTAGTAATCCAGCCCCGTTTCGCCGATCGCCAGGATCCTCGGGTGATCTGCCAGTCTGACGATCTCGTCGACTGCGACGATCCCCGCATCCGGGTAGTCGGGATGGACCCCGACCGTGGCGAACAGGTTTTCATGCGCTTCCGCGAGCGCCCTGACCCGCGGGAAATCGGTCAGCGTGACGCTAATGCAGAGCGCGTGCGATACCCCGGCGCCGGCCATCTCGGCCAGCACTTCCGGGATTCGGTCGCTGAATTCATCGAAATCGAGGTGGCAGTGCGAATCGACCAGCATTCAGTAGGTGTGGGTCGAGCGAGTCGATTGCAGCAGCCCGCCCAGGAGACTCTCGATGCGGCGCTTCGCCCCGTAACCGCTCTCGTCGTCCGAAAAGTGCACGCCGATGCCTGGCGCCTTGTTGCCCTGGCAGTTCGGCGGCGTGACCCACACTACCGTCCCGGCGACCGGTATCTTGTTCGGGTCGTCCATGATCGTGAGCAGCATGAACACCTCGTCTCCGAGGCGATAGCGTTTGGTCGTCGGGATGAAAATGCCGCCGCGCTTGAGTTGCGGGATGTACGCGGCGTAGAGCGCCGATTTCTGCGAGATCGTCAGCGACAGGACGCTGGGGCGGATCCCGCTCTTCCCATTTGTATCCTCATTCATGCGGCGACTCCCGAAGCTGTGCGTAGCGCAGGAAGATCTCCTCGAGGAAGAGGCGCGGATTCAGCGGATGCAAAGCAATCGCCCGCGCCGTCGACAGCGACCGCTCGAATTTTAGCAGCGCGGGTGCCGGGAGTGCACTGGCGATCGCACGCAGAGCGGACTCCTGCCGCACGTTGTAGCGGATTGCGCCTCCCGTTCTTGCCGCCACCAGGTCGTACACCCACTTCTGGAGCCAGCCGATTACGGCCTCCGGGGCCGCGCCTTGACAGGCATCAGCCAAATCGAGGGCGGTCGCGCCGCGCCGCGCAAGGCACGTCCTCAGCGCGTCGCGCGCGCGAGCGCTATCGCCGTCGTCCTCCAGCGCCGCCAATGGCGCATTCCCGGCGTGTCGCAAGGCCGCCTCGGCGTCCTTGAAGCCCTGGGCCATGAGCCACGGCAATGCGTCTTTGGTCGCCGCTGCGGGCACTGCGATCCGCTGGCAACGGCTGCGTACGGTCGCAAGCAGGCGGTCGGGCGCGCTGGAGACAAGCAAGAACACCGTGCCCGGGGGGGGTTCCTCCAGGCTCTTGAGGAGCGCGTTCGCCGTGGCCGCGTTCATCGCCTCCGCCGGTCGGAGGAGGATCACGCGCGCCCCCCCACGGTGGGTGCCGATCGCGAGGAACTCGCGGAGATCGCGGATCTGATCGACCTTGATGTGGCGGCTTGGCGCCGACGCCCCTTTCGCCGGCCCCTCCCCCTCGCCCATCGGGCTCTCAGCCAGCGCTTCCGGCTCGATCTGCCGGAAGTCGGGGTGGTTGCCCTGCTCGAACCAGCGACACGCCAGGCACGCTCCGCACGGAAAACGGTCGGACCCCGGCGCCTCGCAAAGCAGCCCCTGCGCGAAGGTCCGCGCGAGAACCGTCTTGCCGAGCCCCGACTGGCCGTGAATCAGGAGCGCATGCGGAAGCGCGGCACGCCGTTGAGAGAGTTCTCGCCAAGCGGTCGATAGCCAAGGAAATATATTTGTACTCAAAGGTTTATAGTTAATTGTTCAAGTGTTTTACGAATATCTGAAATCGACCGTGTAGAGTCGATGACGCGGATCCGCGCGGGGTATCGGGCAGCGCGCTCGAGATAGGCCGCACGCACCCGCTCATGGAACTCGGCCGCCTCGCGTTCGAAACGGTCCAAGCCATCTTGACCGGCCCGCAGGCGCCCCTGTCCAACCTCGACCGGTACATCGAAGAACAGCGTCAGGTCGGGCTGGAGCCCTGACTGTACCCATGCCTCCAGCGCCTCCAGCTTAGCCGTTGGCACCCCCCGTCCCGCCCCTTGGTAGGCGAACGTCGCGTCGGTGAAGCGGTCCGACAGCACCCAGGCACCTCGGTCCAGCGCCGGACGGATCACCTGCGCGAGGTGTTGCTGACGGGCCGCGAACATCAACAGCGTCTCGGTCCCGATGTCCATCGACTCGTGCAGGAGCAAAGAGCGAAGCGTTTCGCCGAGCGGCGTGCCGCCCGGCTCCCGGGTCACCACCACTTCGCGCCCGCCGTCGCCCCGCAGCCGACCGGCAAGCCACTGGAGATGCGTGCTCTTGCCCGCGCCGTCGATGCCTTCGAGGGTGATGAATTTTCCGCGCATGAGGATCGACGCACGTACCGCTAGGGGCGGCCGCTGCGCTGATATTTTGTCACGGCACGGTTGTGGTCCTCGAGCGTGCGCGAGAACTCGCTCGATCCATCGCCGCGGGCGACGAAGTAGAGCGCGGATGAGGATGCGGGCCGCAGCGTCGCCTCGATGGACGCGAGGCCGGGCATCGCGATCGGCGTCGGGGGGAGGCCCTCGCGGGTGTAAGTGTTGTAGGGCGTGTCCGCAGTCAGGTCCCGCTTGCGGAGATTGCCGTCGAATCCGGCACCCAGGCCGTAGATGACGGTCGGGTCGGTCTGCAGTCTCATGCCGACCCGAAGCCGGTTGGTCAGCACGGCCGCAACCAGCGGACGGTCCTCGGGACGGCCGGTCTCTTTCTCGACGATCGACGCGAGGATGAGGGCGTCGTAGGCCGACCCGAGCGGCACGTCCGGCTGGCGCTCTGCCCACGCGGCACCGAGACGCTTCTCCATTGCGCGGTAGGCCTGGCGCAGAATTTCGAGATCGCTCGTCCCGCGCGAAAACACATAGGTGTCGGGGAAGAACCAGCCCTCGGGGTGCGCGATCGGCAGCTCGAGGCGCTTGAGGACTTCCGCGTCCGACAACCCGGTCGTGTCGTGCCGAATTCTCGCGTGTGCGTCCAGCGCGGCGCGGACTTGCCGGAACGTCCACCCGTCGATCAGCTTCACGTCGGCGACTGCGAACTCGCCCCGCATGAGCTTGCCGAGCAGATCGAGCGGGGTCGCGCCGGCGCGAAGTTCGTAGCTCCCGGCCTTGATGTCGGTCGGTTTCGCCACAATCCTGGCAACCAGTTCGAAGGCCCAGTTCGGCATGTCGACTCCGGCCCGCACGATTTGGCGTGTCGCGGCCCGCAGGGAACTGCCTGGAGGAATCGCGAACTCGGTCGGGTCAGCCTTCAGGCGAAGCGGCGCATGAGCGAAGTTATGAATCCAGCCACCCGCGCCTAGCGTGGCGAGAATCATCAGCAGGATCAGGACCTTGATGAACTTGAGCATTGCAAGCGGAAGGCCGGCTGAAACGGGCCCACCGATATAATAGCTCGGCCCACCGGACCCTCTCTTGATGACTTCCCCCTGGACTGACTTCCTCCGCGCACGCGGCGCGATCCTCGACGAGGGCGTCGCGTGCCACTTCGGCGAACCCGCGGCCGAACTGACCGCGGCTGCGGAAGGCGACGTGATGGCAGACCTGTCGCATCTGGGCCTGCTGGGCGTGACCGGCGAAGAGGCGCCGGCGTTCCTGCAAGGGCAACTGAGCTGCGACATCAAAGGACTGGGGGACGAAGCGTCGAGCTTCGGCGCCTATTGCTCCCCGAAGGGGCGGATGCTGGCCAGTTTTCTGGTGTGGCCGGAAGGGGGCGGGTATTTCCTGGCGCTCTCGCGCGCGCTCGTCGGCCCGACGGCGAAACGGCTCGGGAGGTTCGTCCTGCGCTCGAAGGTCGAGGTGGCCGATCGGACCGGCGACCGAATGCTCATCGGCGCAGCGGGCCACGCCGCGGAGCGCACCCTGCATGCCGCGCTAGGCACCGTGCCAGCGAGTCCGCATCGCGTGTCGCAAAGCGACGGCGCGTCGGTGATCCGGCTCGCGCAGAACCGCTTCTTGGTGGCAGTGGCCCCGCGCCGCGCGGAGACACTTTGGGCGGCGCTGTCGAGCGCGCTGCGGCCCGTCGGTACGCCGTGCTGGGAATGGCTCGACATCACAGCAGGAATCCCGCGGGTCACCGCCCGCACGCAAGACGAGTTCGTCCCGCAGATGGCGAATCTCGAGCTGCTCGGCGGCGTCAGCTTCCAGAAGGGCTGCTATCCGGGCCAGGAAGTGGTCGCCCGGACGCAGTATCTCGGCAGGGCCAAGCGCCGGATGTTCCTCGCGCGCATCGAGGGCGTGGCCCCGCAGCCGGGCGATCCGCTCTTCAGCGCAGACCTCGGCGATCAGGCGAGCGGCATGATCGTCAATGCCGCGCCCGCGCCCGACGGCGGATTCGACGTCCTCGCAGTGGTCCACGCGCCGAGCACGGCAGCCGGTACCGTCCATCTCGGATCGTTGGCGGGCGCACCGCTGCGCTTCCGGCCCCTGCCCTACGCCGTGCCGTGATCTGCAGCTATTTCATCTACTACCATGCGTCGGGCGCGGAAAGTGCGCTGCGCGCCGCGGTCGGCGCCATGCAGCAGGCGCTCGCGCGGGAGACCGGCGTCGCCGGCCGTCTGATGCGTCGCGCAGACGATCCGACGACGTGGATGGAAGTCTACGAATCGGTGGCGGACGCACCCGGCTTCGAGCGCAGCCTCGCGGCAGCGGTTGCACGCTTCGAGTTGGATCGCCTGCTCGCGGCGGATGGGCGGCGCCATGTCGAGCGCTTCGTCGCGGCGAGCTAGCCGTGTGCCTGATCCTGTTCGCGCACCGCGCGCACCCCGAGTATCGGCTGGTCGTCGCCGCGAACCGTGACGAGTGGTTCCGTCGACCCACTGCGCCCGCCGCGTTCTGGCCGGACGCGCCGCAGGTCCTCGCGGGCCGCGACCTGGAGGCAAAGGGGACTTGGCTCGGCGTCACGCGCACCGGCCGATTCGCCGCGCTCACCAACTTCCGGGAAGCCGAAAGTCATCGCCCCGGCGCGCCTTCTCGTGGCGCGCTCGTCAGCGACTTTCTGAGCTCGGATCTGGCCGCGGACGAGTACCTTCGTTCGCTGCGTGCGGAGGCGGGACGCTACAACGGGTTCAGCCTGCTCGTCGCGGACGCCGAGTCGGTGCGCTATTTCTCCAACCGCGAGGGCGAGGTGCGCGATCTGCCGTCCGGCGTCTACGGGCTCTCGAACCAACTTCTCGATGCGCCGTGGCCGAAAGTGCGGGCGGGCAAGGCCCGCCTGGCCGCGCATCTGGAGGGTTGCGTGGACGCGGCGCGCCTCCTCGAGGTGCTGGACGACACGCACGAGGCGCCGGACGACGAACTGCCTCGCACCGGCGTAAGCCTCGAACGGGAGCGTCAGCTCTCGCCGCTGCGCGTCCTCTCGGGCGGGTACGGCACGCGGTCGTCGACCGTGCTTCTCTTCTCCGCCGACGGTGAGATTGTCTTCCTGGAGCGCAGCTTCGACCCGTCCGGCGCCAAGTCGGGCATCGTGCGCGAACGCTTCCGCGCCACACCTTAGAGGCTGCGCTCCATTGCAACGTGCGGGATGCCCGCCTCCATGAACGTCTCGCCCGCGACCACGAATCCGAACCGCACGTAGAACGGCGCCGCATGCGTCTGCGCGTTAAGCGCCACGCGGCGCATGCCCCGCTCGCGTGCGCGCCCGATCAACGCCTCGAGCACGAGCCCGCCGACGCCCTGCCCGCGCGACTCACGTAGCACGGCCATCCGCCCGATATGGCCGTCGGGGAGCAGCCGACCGGTGCCCACCGGACGCCCGCTGGCGTCGCACGCGAGCGCGTGCTCGCAGCGCTCGTCCCAGTCGTCGAGCTCGATCTCGAAAGGAACGCCTTGCTCCGCGACGAACACCGCTGCGCGGATGCGCTGGGCCTCGATGCGCGCGTCCGACCAGGGCACGATGCGCACGAGAACATGACTATTCATGCGGCGTTCGCTCATATCGCGCCGCTATAATACGCAGCTCTTCTGCGGGACACCGATCGGATGCAGAACCTCTGGCGCGACGCCGACGCCGACCGCTTTCCGGGCGAGCTCGGCAAGCGCGTATATACCTCACGCCTGCTCGGACAAGACAAGTCCCTCGTCCTGCACGGTGGCGGCAACACCTCCGTCAAGCTCGGCGAGCGTAACCGCTTCGACGAGGAGGAGACGATTCTGTACGTCAAGGGCAGCGGCTGGGACCTCGAGTTCATCGAGCCCGCCGGGTTCGCCCCGGTGCGGCTCGACCACGTCCTCAAGCTCGCCACCCTTGACCGCCTGTCCGACCCGGACATGGTGAACGAGCTCGTTACGCACCTGACGCGCGCGACCGCGCCGACACCGTCGGTCGAAACGATCCTGCACGGTTGCCTGCCATTCCGGTTCGTCGACCACACTCACGCAGATGCGGTGCTTGCGATCACCAACACGCCTGGCGGCGAAGCGCGGATCCGTGAGCTGTACGGCGACACCGTGGTCGTGATCCCGTATTTCATGCCGGGGTTTGATCTCGCCCAGGCCGTCGTGCGCGAGTTCAAGCGCCAGGCGACGCCGCGGACGATCGGGATGGTGCTGCTGAAGCACGGGGTGTTCGCGTTTGGCGACTCCGCCCGCGAGTCCTACAATCGAATGATCGACCTCGTGGACCGGGCGGAGCGGTATCTCGATGCGCGGCGCGCGTGGAACGTCGTTGCCCAAGACGCTCCGGCGCAACCCGAGATCGACGGCGTCGCGCTCGCGGAGTTGCGTCGACGCGTCTGCTGTGCGGCCGGCATTCCGCTGGTGATGCGGGTCTGCGCAACCGCCCGGACCATCGGGTTCGCACGTCATCCGGAGGCGGCGCGCTTGTCGCAGCAGGGGCCGGCGACGCCGGACCATGTCATTCGGACCAAACGTCTGCCGATGATCGGTGAGGACGTCGATGGGTTCGTCGCCGCGTATCGCGAATACTTCGCGCGCCACGAACCGAAAGCCAGGGAGCGCAAGGGGACGCTCGATCCCGCGCCGCGGCTGATGATCGACCCCCGCTTCGGGCTTGCGAGCCTCGGGCGAACCGCGCGGGACGCCCGAATCGTGGAGGAGCTTTACGCGCACACCATGGACGTGATCCTGCGCGCCGATGCGCTCGAGCGCTACGAGGCGCTCCCCGCGCAGGACATTTTCGACGTCGAGTACTGGGATCTGGAACAGAACAAACTCAAGAAAGGCGGCACGCCCCCGCCCTTCTCCGGCGAGGTGGCCTGGGTGACCGGCGCGGCTGCGGGGATCGGCAAGGCCGCCGTGACCTCGCTTCTTGCGCGCGGCGCTGCGGTGGTGGGACTCGACATGAACCCTGCGGTGGAGGGCCTGCACCGCCGCGACGACTATCTCGGTCTGCGCTGCGACATATCCGACGAAGCGGCGATCGGCGCGGCACTCGAGCGCACGGCACAAACCTTCGGCGGCCTCGACCTTCTGGTGTTGAACGCGGGAATCTTCACCGCGGGGCGGAGCATCAAGGATCTGCCGCAGGAGGAGTGGCGCAAGGTGATGGCGGTGAATCTGGACGCGAACCTCACGCTCATGCGCGCGTGTTACCCCTTTCTCAAGCGCGCGCCGCGGGGCGGCCGCGTGGTCGTGGTCGGCTCCAAGAACGTGCCGGCGCCGGGCCCCGGCGCCGCGGCCTACTCCGCCTCGAAAGCGGCGCTCACCCAGCTCGCCCGGGTCGCGGCGCTCGAATGGGGCGCGGACGGCATCCGCATCAACACGCTCCACCCCAACGCGGTGTTCGACACCGGCATCTGGACCGAGGACGTGCTGGCCGAACGTGCGCAGCGGTATGGCATGACGGTGGAGCAGTACAAGACGAACAACGTGCTCCGCACCGAGGTGACGAGCCGCGACGTCGCCGAACTGGCCGCGGAGATGTGCGGTCCCCTTTTCGCGAAGACCACGGGTGCGCAGGTCCCAGTCGACGGCGGCAACGAGCGCGTGATCTGATGGCGCGTCCGGTCGAAACGCTGCGCTGGGTCGGCGATCGCCTCGAGCTGATCGACCAGCGGCTCCTGCCGCAGCGCTTCGAGTACGTCTCTTGCGAAAGCGCTGCGGAAGTTGCAGCGGCGATCCGGGACATGGCCGTGCGCGGCGCGCCCGCTATCGGATGCGCTGCGGCGTATGGGGTCGCCGTGGAGTCGCGCCGTCCGACCTTCGGCTCGGTCCGGGAATTCCACGCCGCGTTGCAGGCCGGATTTGCCGAGCTCGCCGCGAGCCGGCCGACTGCGGTCAACCTCTTCTGGGCGCTCGACCGCATGCGCCGCGCCTACGAGGCAGCCCGAGCGCAGCCGCCGGAGCGCATCTCCGCACGCCTCGTCGAGGAAGCGGTTGCGATCCATCGCGAGGACCTCGAGGTGAACCACGCGATCGGGCGGCACGGCGCGGCGCTCGTGGCGGATGGTGCGCGGATCATGACGCACTGCAACGCCGGGGCGCTCGCAACCGCGGGGCATGGAACGGCGCTTGGCGTCGTGCGCTCGGCCCGCGATCTGGGCAAGCGGGTGACCGTGATCGCGAACGAGACGCGACCGTTTCTGCAAGGCGCCCGGCTGACCGCGTGGGAGATGGTGCAGGAAAACATTCCGGTCACGCTGGTCACCGACAGCATGGCCGGGCATCTCATGCAACGCGGTCAGGTGGACCTGATCGTGGTGGGGGCCGACCGCGTCGCCGCGAACGGCGACGTCGCGAACAAGATCGGCACGTACACGCTGGCAGTGCTCGCTGCGCGCCACGGCCTGCCGTTCTATGTTGCCGCGCCGCTGTCGACGATCGATCCGAACGTGCCCGACGGCGCAGCGATTCCGATCGAGGAGCGCCCCGCGGCCGAGGTGACCGGATTTCGCGGCGAGCGTTGGGCACCCGAAGGCGTTACGGTCGTCAACCCGGCCTTCGACGTCACCCCTGCCGCCCTCGTGACCGGCTTGATCACCGAGCGCGGCGTGCTCGCGCCGCTCGACGCCGAGGGCGTGCGGCGCCTCTTCACCCGCTGACCGGCTGGCGCGCCGCTACGCGCGGTCTACCAGGTCCACCGGCATTCCCGCCGGGACGAGGTCGAACAGCTCGATGATCTCGGCATTGCGTATTCGTATGCAGCCGATCGAGCCCGGTTTCCCGATCGGCACCGCGTCAGGGCTGCCGTGGATGTAGATGTACCGCCGCATCGTGTCGACCTCGCCGAGGCGGTTGAAGCCGGGCTCGCAGCCCGACAGCCACAGAATGCGCGTGAGGATCCAGTCGCGCCTGGGATGCTGCGCGGCCAGCTCGCGCGACCAGATCTCGCCGGTCGGCCGACGTCCCACGAACACCGTATTCGGCGCCGCACCCGCACCGATCTTGGCCCGCACGATGTGGCGGCCGCGCGGCGTGCAATGGCTGCCGCGCTGCTCGCCTGCGCCGTTCGTCGCTGTCGAGACCGCGTAGGTGCGCAGGATGCGCCCGGTGTCGTCGAGCAGCTCGAGCGTCTGCGCGGGGATCGAGATGCGGATCCTAGACATCGTCCGGGTCCGGGCGCGCCCCACGCCGCCGCTCGGCGAAGAACGCCGACAGCAGCGCCCCACAGTCTTCCGCAAGCACGCCCCCGGTGACAGTCGTTTGGTGATTGAGGCGCGCGTCGGCAAAGAGGTCGACGACGCTTCCGCATGCGCCGGTTTTCGGGTCGCGCGCGCCGAACACCAGACGGCGGATGCGCGCGTGCAGGATCGCCCCGGCGCACATCGCGCACGGCTCGAGCGTGACGTACAGGTCGCAATCGGTGAGTCGATAGTTGTTGAGCGTCGTGGCCGCATCGCGGAGTGTCGCGATCTCCGCGTGTCCAGTCGGGTCGCGGCGCGAGATCGGTGCGTTGAAGCCGCGGCCGACGATCGTGCCGTCGGCGACCACCACTGCTCCAACCGGCACTTCACCGATGCGCCACCCGTCCTGCGCGAGGGCGAGCGCGGCGCGCATGAACTCGAGGTCGCGTGGCGGTGTCCCGCTCAATCCCATTCTTACCTCATATTCCCCGTGTGCCCCAGCGAGTAGCGGCCTGGCTGCGGCCACACCGTCAAACCGTGTGGCTCGCGCCCGACTTTGATCTTGTCGACCGCACCGGTGTCGGTGTCGAAGCGGTACACCACGTCGTCGTATCGGCCCGAAAGCCAGAGGTACTTGCCGTCGGCACTGACGTTTCCCATATCGGGGCTGCCACCGCCGGGAACGGGCCAGGTCTTGGCGACCTTGCCTGAGGCAAAATCGATCACCGACACGCTGCCTTTGCCGTTTGGCTTCCCGCGAATCTCGTTGCCGCCGCGGTTTGCCACGTACAAGCTCTTTCCGTCGCGGCTGGGGTACAGACCGTGCGCGCCCACTCCGGTGGCGATGAAGGCGATCTGCTGGAAGCTCTCGCCGTCGACCACGTGCACACCGTCCGCCATCATGTCCGCGACATAGAAAAGTTTGCCGTCGGGCGACGCGCGCACGTCCTGCGGCATGCCCGGCGTGGTGCAGATCTCACCGCCGATCTGGCTCGGGTCGGGCACATACTTGGGTTTCTTGCCGGGCTTGGCGATGACGGCCAATACATCGGGCCGGTTGAAGTATTGACTCAGCTTGAGAATACCTACCACTTTGCGGTTCACCAGGTCGATCTTGGCGACGGAGCCGTTGAACTCGCAGGTGAAGAGCGCGAACTTGCCGTCGATGGAGAAGTCGGCATGGTTGATGCCGCCGCATTCCGGCGTGGCGATGGAATAGGCGAGCTTCAGGCTAACCGGGTCACGAAAGTCCAGCCGCTTGTAGGCCTCGGCCACTACGATCGCGTACTTGCCATCGGGCGACCAGTACATGTTGTAAGGGTCGTCCACGGGGATCCCCTTGCCAGGCTTGCCCGTAAGCGGGTCGATCGGCGTCAGGCTGCCGTCGGTGCGGCCTTCGGCGTTGTTCCCGACCCACAGCGTGCGTAAGTCCCAAGACGGGACCACGTGCTGCGGATTGATGCCGACCTTAAAGGTGTCGACCACCTTGAGGGTGGCGGGGTCGATCACCGTTACCGTGTTGGCCGTGTGATTGGGCACATATACCCGTTCCAGAGCCCCGGACACCGCCGGGCTCAACCGGTTGGCGCCAGCTTCGCTGTACAGGTTGTTGGGATCGGGCACACCTGGCATGCCGGGGACGGTGACCACGGTTGCGGTGGCCTGTGCTGGCGGGGGTGCAGCGGGCGCAGTCGGCTGCGCGGCAACCCACAGGGCGGCTGTGGCCAGACCGCCGAAAGCGACAACCGTGCGAATCGCGTGTCGTTTGTGAAGCATGGTGATTTCCTGAAGGCTGAAACGGGGTTCGAGGTCAATTGTAGAAGCGGTGGTCAGCGCCGCGCCGCGGTGGCGGTGCGGATCGCCGCGACGCTTTGCGTCACGATCAGATCCACGCCCAGCTGTCCGAGTTCCGCGGTCGCGGCTCTGGGTTCCCCTGCCACTCCGGCAGGTGCGGCGTCGCGAGCGTCACGCGGCATTCGATCGGGCCGGACCAGTGCGGCATCGATGGCCATCGACAACGCGGTGTCGGCTGCGCCCGCGTGCGTGCCGATCTGGGCGTCGCTCAGGCCCTTGGCACGCAGCGCCTTGGTGAAAGGGATCTGCGCGGCGCGGTAGTAGTCGGCGACGAAATGGGCGCGAACTCGCGTGGTCGCCCAGTCGCGATTCAGTCGATCCGCCACGGCCTTGAGCTGGGTCTGATAGTTGCCGCTGTCGCCGATCAGCACCACGTCCAGGAACCCGTGCTGCTTGAAGCTGCGCGCGGCCGCGTCGAGCACGCTCTTGAACGTCTCTTCCGGGATGGAGATGGTGCCGGCATAGCGCATGTGCTCGGTGGGCGGCGAAATACGACCTTCCGGAACATAGGCCACTACGGGTGCCACCAATGCGTTTCCCAGTTCAACCGCGATCTTGCCGGCCAACGCCTTCGCGCGCACGTTGTGCTTGCCCAGCGCCATGTGTGGCCCGTTCTGCTCGGTGCCGCCCACGGGGATGATGATCGTGGTGCGCCCGGCGCTGAGCGCATCGCTCACCTCGGACGAAGTCAACTCCTCGAGGAACACGCTGTCCGCGGCCGCCCGGACGGCCGGGCTATGGAGGGTCACCCACACAGCGAGCAGGAGGGGCAGGTAGCGCACAGGGGGACCGGGAGGTATCGATAGCGGCGCACGGACCAAGGCCCGATCACTCCCACTCGATCGTGGCCGGCGGCTTGCTCGAGACGTCGTAGACGACGCGGTTGACGCCGCGAACCTCGTTGATGATCCGGTTCGCGACGCGCGCGAGGAGCTCCTGCGGCAGAGGCGCGACGTGCGCCGTCATGAAGTCGCTGGTCTGGACCGCGCGCAGCGCGATCACGTGCTCGTAGGTGCGCCCGTCCCCCATCACGCCGACCGAGCGCACCGGGAGAAACACGGCGAACGCCTGAGCGGTCGTGTCGTACCAGCCCGCCGCCCGGAGCTCGTCGATGAAGATGGCGTCGGCTTGCCGCAGCAGGTCCGCGTACTCGCGCTTGACCGCGCCCAGGATCCGCACGCCGAGGCCAGGCCCGGGGAACGGGTGGCGCATGATCATCTCGCGCGGCAGCGCGAGTACCAGCCCCAGCTCGCGCACCTCGTCCTTGAAGAGCTCGCGCAATGGCTCGAGCAGCTTGAGGTGCAGCGTCTCGGGCAGGCCGCCCACGTTGTGGTGCGACTTGATCGTGTGCGCCTTCTTGGTCTTCGCGCCGGCCGACTCGATCACGTCCGGGTAGATCGTCCCCTGCGCGAGCCACTTGGCATTCGGTAGGCGCGCCGCCTCCTCCTGGAACACATGCACGAACTCGCGGCCGATGATCTTGCGCTTCTCCTCCGGATCCTCGACTCCCTCGAGCGCCTGCAGGAACCGCCCCGAGGCGTCGACCATGTCGACCTTGACGCCGAGGTGCCGGGCGAAGGTCTCCATCACCTGCGTCGCCTCGTCTTTCCGCAGCAGGCCGGTATCGACGAAGATGCAGGTAAGCTGGTCGCCGATCGCGCGGTGGATGAGGCCCGCCGCCACCGAGGAATCGACGCCGCCCGAGAGCCCGAGGATCACCTCCTCTTTCCCGACTTGGGTGCGGATGCGCTCGATCGCCTCGGCGATGTAGTCGCCCATGTTCCAGTCGCCGCGGCAACCGCAGATGTCGTAGGCGAACCGGCGCAGGATCGCCGCGCCCTGACGCGTGTGCGTCACTTCGGGATGAAACTGCACGCCGTAAAACCCGCGGGCCTCGTCGGCCATCCCGGCGATCGGACAGGAGGGATTGCTCGCGATCACCGTGAAGCCCGCCGGGACACCGATCACCTTGTCCCCATGGCTCATCCAGACGTCGAGCAGCCCGTGACCCTCGGCGTTGGTGCGATCCTGGATCCCGTCGAAGAGCTTTGAATGACCGCGCGCGCGCACCTCCGCGTAACCGAACTCGCGCACCTTCGAGCCTTCCACCCGCCCGCCGAGCTGGGCCGCCATGGTCTGCATCCCGTAGCAGATGCCGAGCACCGGCACGCCCAGGTCCCAGACCGCACCCGGAGCACGTGGCGGCTCGCTCTCGTACACCGAGGCGGGCCCGCCGGACAGGATCACGCCGCGCGGCCGGAAATCGCGCACGAAAGCGTCGGAGACGTCGTGCGGGTGCAGCTCGCAGTACACGTGCGCCTCGCGCACGCGGCGGGCGATCAACTGCGAGTACTGAGCGCCGAAGTCGAGAATGAGGACCCGCTCGTGCGCCACGGATCACTCGACTTGGTAATTGGGGGATTCCTTGACGATTTGCACGTCGTGGACGTGCGACTCGCGCATGCCGGCGCTCGAGATCTCCACGAACTCGGCCCGGTCGCGCACCTCGTCGATCGTCCCGCAACCGAGATAGCCCATACTGGCCCGCAGGCCCCCGAGCAGCTGGCCGACGACGCCGACCATCGAACCCTTGTAGGGCACACGGCCTTCGACGCCCTCCGGCACGAGCTTGTCGTCGTGCATCGCCGGATCCTGGAAGTAGCGATCGGCCGAGCCCTGCTGCATCGCCCCGAGCGAGCCCATGCCGCGGTACGCCTTGTAGGAGCGCCCCTGGAACAGCTCGATCTCACCCGGTGACTCTTCGGTACCGGCGAAGAGCCCGCCGATCATCACGCAGTTCGCGCCCGCAGCCAGCGCCTTAGGGATGTCCCCGGAGTAGCGGATGCCGCCATCGGCGATGATCGGCACGTGGGTCCCGGCGAGGCCTTCGGCGACGCTCGCGATCGCCGTGACCTGAGGCACACCGACTCCTGCCACGATGCGGGTCGTGCAGATCGAGCCCGGGCCGATCCCCACCTTCACGCCATCGGCGCCGTGATCGACCAGGGCGCGTGCGCCCGCGGCAGTGGCAACGTTCCCGCCCACGACCTCGACCCGCGGAAAATTGGTCTTGACCCACCGCACGCGGTCCAGCACGCCCTGCGCATGACCATGCGCGGTATCGACGACCAGCACGTCGACGCCCGCCTCGACGAGCGCTGCGACGCGCTCCTCGGTCCCCTCGCCGACCCCGACCGCTGCCCCGACGCGCAGCTTGCCAAGGTCGTCCTTGCAGGCGTTCGGATGCTCGCTCGACTTGAGGATGTCCTTCACGGTCATCAGCCCGCGCAGTTCGAAGGCCTCGTTGACCACCAGCACGCGCTCGAGGCGATGGCCGTGCATCAGCGCCTTCGCCTCCTCGAGCGTAGCACCCTCGCGGACGGTCACCAGCCGCTCGCGCGGGGTCATGATTGCGCGCACCGGCTGATCGAGTCGCGTCTCGAACCGCAAGTCGCGATTGGTGACGATGCCAACGACGCGCTTGCCCTCGACGACGGGCAGTCCGGAGATGCGGTGCGACTCGGTGAGCACTTTGACCTCGCGCACGCTCATTTCGGGCGGAACGGTGATCGGGTCGCGCACGACGCCCGATTCGTAGCGCTTGACCTTCAGCACCTCAGCCGCCTGCTGCTTGGGCGACAGGTTCTTGTGCACGATGCCGATACCGCCCTCCTGCGCAAGAGCGATCGCGAGGCGCGCCTCGGTGACCGTATCCATGGCCGCCGAGACGATCGGGATGCCGATCGTGATGTTGCGGGTGATGCGGGTGCGCAGCGAGACGTCGCGCGGCAGAACCGTGGAGTGGGCAGGAACGAGCAGGACGTCGTCGAACGTGAGCGCCTTGGTGATGGGTCGCATGGCGGGCAGCAGACGCAAAGACGCATTATACGTGCACCCCCTGTCCCGGTAAAACGGCCTGCGCGGCGTCATCCCGGCGATTGACTGGGGCGTTGAAAGCCTTTAAGGTCGTTCAACGCTCCTGTCAAGGACAACGTCATGCTCCCGCTCGTCCGCTGCCTGCCCGCGCTCGCGGTCGTCGCGCTCCTCGCCGCCCCGGCCGGCGCGCAGCAGGTCTACAAGTACGTCGGCCCGGACGGCCGCGTTCAGTACACCGACCGGCCGCCCGCGGGCGCGCAGAACGTGGAAAAGGTCACGGGGTCCCGGGTGAGCACCGCGGGGTCGTCCGCAGCGACCGCAGCGACCGCAGTGACCGCAGCGACCAGCGAGGGCGCCGCCAAATCGAGCGACCCGAAGACGGCTGCGGAGCAAGAGCAGGCGTTCCGGCAGCGGCGCACCGAAGCCGAAGCGAACGCAAAGAAACAGGAAAAGCTCGCGCAGGAGAATCGCGCCAACGACCAGCAATGCAACGCCCTGCGACGCTCGCTCGCCGGCATGCAAACGGGTGGCCGTATTGCCTATCCCAACGAGCAGGGTGAGCGCATCTATCTCGACGATGCGCAGATCCAGAACGAGACCGCGCGGCTTCAGCGCGATATCGCGACGAACTGCAAGTAGCTCAAGGCCGGTGGCGCGCGGACTGCGCGCGTCGACTACGCTCCGTCTTCGGGTCGGCCACGAGCGGCCGCAGGATCTCGACCCGGTCTCCCTCTCGCAGCACGTCGGCCAGCGCCACGAGTCGGCCACGCACGCCGACGCGGTCGCGGGCGAGATCGATCTGCGGGTAATCGCGCAGCACGCCGCTTTGCTCGATCGCCCCGCGAACCGTTCCCCCGTCGGCGAGATCGACGGCGTACCGCCGCTGCACTGCGGCCATCGCGTAGACGATCTCCACCCGAGGCATCACTGCGCGCGCAGGTGGAGCGCTTCCGCCCGGCGCACGAAGGCGTCGACGAACGTGTTGGCGATGTGGTTGAACGCCGGGCCCGCGAGCCGCTCCAGCACCGGGCTCGCCAACAGGTAGGCGAGATCGAATTGGATCCGGCAGCCCGCCTCGCCGAGCTGCGCGAAGCGCCACTCGCCCCGGAGGTGCCGGAAGGGGCCGCGCACCAGCTCGATCGAGATCCGCTCGCCGTGGCGTTGCGCGTTCGCGGTCGTGAACGCCTGGCGCATGCCGCGGAAATCGACGTGGATCGTCGCCACGGTGCGCTCGGGCTCGCGCACCGCGACTTCGACGGCGCTGCACCAGAGCAGAAACCGCGGATAGGACTCGACGTCCGCGACGAGCTCGTACATCTCTGCGGCGCCGTACGCCACAAGCGCCTGGCGCGAGACGGTGATCATGCGACGCGGGAACCTCTCGGAATCACGCCGCCGCGGCGCGGCGGATAGAATCGGCGTAGTTTAGCGACAACCCGTCATGAGCATCGTCGAGAACAGAAAGGCCTTTCACGACTACTTCGTCGAGGAGCGCTACGTGGCAGGGATCGCGCTCGAGGGGTGGGAAGTGAAAGCGATCCGAGCGGGGCGCGCGCAGCTGAAGGAAGCCTACGTCGTCGTGAAGGGCAGCGAGCTCTTCCTGATCGGCGCGCACATCAGCGCCCTTCCTGCTGCCTCGACCCACGTCGAACCGGACCCGACTCGGACCCGAAAGCTGCTCCTGCATGCCGAGGAGATCACCCGCCTGATCGGCAAAGTCGAGCAGGCCGGCTACGCGCTCGTCCCTCTGAACCTGCACTATGCCAAGGGCCGCATCAAGCTTGAGATCGGACTCGCCAAGGGCAAGAAGCAGTACGACAAGCGCGCCTCCGAGAAGGAGCGCGAGTGGAACCGGGAGAAGCAGCGCCTGCTGCGGGTAAAGATCTGACCGGTACGGGTGCCGCGCGAGGCGCGCGGTCCTCGTTCTCAGCTCGCCTTCGCCAGCTGCAGCCAGGTGGCCACCACCGTATCGGGGTTGAGCGAGAGGCTCTCGATGCCCTCCTCGACCAGCCACCGCGCGAGGTCGGGGTGATCGGACGGGCCCTGGCCGCAGATCCCGACGTACTTACCCTGTCGCCGGCAGGCCTGGATCGCCATCCGCAGCAGGACCTGCACCGCGGGGTCGCGTTCGTCAAAGCTGCCCGCCACGAGCTCGGAGTCGCGGTCGAGACCCAGCGTGAGCTGGGTGAGATCATTCGAACCGATCGAGAACCCGTCAAAATGCTCCAGGAAGGCGTCGGCGAGCACGGCGTTCGACGGCAGCTCGCACATCATCACGATGCGTAGCCCGCGCTCACCGCGCTTCAGGCCTTCGCTCGCCAGCAGCTCGATCACCCGCCGCGCCTCGCCGACCGTGCGCACGAACGGCACCATCAGCTCCACGTTGGTCAGTCCCATGTCGTTGCGGACCCGGCGCATTGCCTCGCACTCGAGGGCGAAGCACTCCCGGAACGCCGTGGCAATGTAGCGCGACACGCCGCGGAACCCCAGCATCGGGTTCTCCTCCTCCGGCTCGTAGCGCGCACCGCCGATGAGCTTGCGGTACTCGTTCGACTTGAAGTCGGACAGCCGCACGATCACGGGCTTCGGCCAGAAGGCGGCCGCGATGGTGGCCACACCCTCGGCGAGCTTCTCCACGAAGAAGGCGCGCGGACTCGCGTATCCGCGCGCGGCTTCCTCGACCTGCCGCTTCAGCTCGCCGGGCAGATCCGGGTAGTCGAGCACCGCCTTTGGGTGCACGCCGATCATGTTGTTGATGACGAACTCGAGGCGTGCCAGACCGACACCAGCGTTCGGCAGCGCGGCGTGGTCGAACGCGAGCTGAGGGTTGCCGACGTTCATGCAGATCTTGACCGGGAGGCTCGGGAGCTCGCCAACCGCCTGCATCGTGACCTCGAAGCGCAGTAGTCCCGCGTAAACGTTTCCGGTATCGCCTTCGGCGCAAGATACGGTGACCTCGTCGCCGTCGCGCAGCCGGGCCGTGGCGTCGCCGCTCCCCACGATCGCGGGAATGCCGAGTTCGCGGGCGATAATCGCCGCGTGACACGTGCGGCCCCCGCGGTTGGTGACGATGGCGGCCGCTCGCTTCATGACCGGCTCCCAGTTGGGGTCGGTCATGTCCGTGACCAGCACGTCCCCAGGCTGCACGCGGGACATCTCCGCTGCGTCCTTGACCAGGCGGACGCGACCGACGCCGATCTTCTGCCCGATCGCGCGACCCGACACCAGCACCGTGGACGCCGCGGCCAGCCGGTACTTCTCCTGGCTGTCCTTCGTAGCCCGGGACTTCACCGTCTCGGGCCGCGCCTGGAGGATGTAGATCTTCCCGTCGAGCCCGTCCTGTCCCCACTCGATGTCCATCGGCCGCCCGTAGTGGCGCTCGATCTCCACGCCGAAGTGTGCGAGCTCCGTCACGGCGGCGTCGTCGATGCAGAAGCGGTGGCGGTCGGCCGCCGAAACATCAACGGTGCGCGTGGTCCTCCCGGTGCGCCCGTCGTCCGCGAACACCATCCGCGTAAGCTTGGAGCCGAGGCCGCGGCGGATCACCGCGGCCTTGCCGGCCGCCAGCATCGGTTTGTGCACGTAGAACTCGTCGGGGTTGACGGCGCCCTGCACGATCGTCTCCCCAAGGCCATAAGAAGCGGTAATGAACACCACGTCCCGGAAACCCGATTCGGTGTCGAGGGTGAACATCACGCCACTTGCCGCCAGATCGCTGCGCACCATGCGCTGCACACCGGCCGAGAGCGCTACATCCGCGTGCGCGAAGCCCTGGTGCACCCGGTAGGAGATCGCACGGTCGTTGTAGAGCGAGGCGAACACGTGCTTGATCGCGTCCAGGACAGGGGCCAGGCCGACCACGTTCAGGAAGGTCTCCTGCTGGCCCGCAAAGGAGGCGTCCGGCAAGTCTTCCGCCGTCGCGCTCGAGCGCACCGCGACCGGGAACTCGCCGTCCTTCATCAGCGCGCGATACTCCGCTGCGACCGCAGCCTCGAAGGCCGCGGGCAACGGTACTTCCACGATCCACTGGCGAATCTCGGCGCCGCAGCGGGCGAGCGCGTCCACGTCGTCGGCGTTGAGCGCGGCAAGGCGCGCGTCGATCTTGTTCGCAAGTCCGGCACCGTCGAGAAACTCGCGAAAAGCCGCTGCGGTCGTGGCAAAACCGCCGGGAACGCGTATGCCTCGCGCCGCGAGGTGGGCGATCATCTCTCCAAGGGAAGCATTCTTCCCGCCTACCCGCGCGAGGTCGCTCATGCGCAGATCCTGGAGCCGCACCACGTAGTCGCCGCCTGGCATCTTCTTCCGTCCTGTTGTCGCAATCCAAAAACGCCCTTATTGTAGTTTCGCGGTGCTATTGCGTCCGTGTATTGCGCTAGGGCATTGATCTGTCGATCGACACGCCGCTTGCTTCGCCGCATCCGTGAGAGCTGATTGGCCGGATCTCCGGGCGTCCGGCGACACGGGCGATGCACGCCACGTACCTGAATCGAGCCGGCAAGCGAATGAGGCGGTCAGCGTTGGTGACGGTTACGAATTGGGACAGCGCAGTTGCTTGCGTGCGCCTCCGCGGCCGTGGCGGTCAGACTAACGGCACACCCTGTAGAAGGCCAAGCCCGACGGCAGCTCTTTGCCCTCGCGCATCTGCTCGAGGCAGCTATGCATGCCGTAGTTGTAGTAGTAGCCGGCGAGCGTCTCGGCGACTTCCCGTGCGTCGATCGGCCACCACCCCGTCTCCCAGTCGAAGCGCATCTCAAAGCGAAGCCCGAGCGCGCGGCGCACGAAGGACGCCACCTCAGCAGTGGCCGGTGCCAACTCGGAAGGATCGGCCCACACTTCCATCTGCATACTCATTTCCCCTGCGTGCCGCCGGACGTCGCAGATCCGTCAGTCGATGTGCGTCTTCCGGCGCATGTCCTCGCGCCACGGCCTTGAGGTTGCGGCAGCAAGCGCCCCCCCGCAGTGAAATTGGTCGCCCATACCGCTGTACGGGCTCCGGGATCGCGTGACGCAGATCACGCGTGTAACGCGCTGTAACGATCTGGCCTGGAAGCTGCTACGACGAAGGCGTTGCTCCGAATGCTGGCCGGAGCACTTATCCATGGAAAAAAAGGGGACGCACCAAAGGCACTTCTGCATACAGGGACGGAGCCCGACGACCAGGTGTGCGCGGCGGAGTTGTTGACGGAGACGCCGGTCGACCGGCGCGAGGATACCGTGAAGGCGCTCAAGAGGGACCGGTCGCCAAAAGAAGTGCGCAGGGCCATGTCGGAGCGCATCGCTCGTGTGCCGCTTTCAGACTTAGAAAAGCTCAAGCACATATACCTAAAGCGCTGCGGCGACGCGACGGAGTAGCGGACCCCGACCGGGCCCTGAAGCCATCGATCTGCGCGGGACGGGCGACTGGCTTATATTCCCGCGCGCAGCCCGCCCGAGCGACGCACCTTTCCGGCCCCCACCACCCGCATATGCCCCAGCGCAGCCGCACCGTGTTCTTCGTCTCCGACGGCACCGGCATCACTGCCGAAATGCTCGGGCACAGCCTGCTCACGCAGTTCGAGGGCATCGAGTTCACCCAGGTCGTGGTCCCCTTCGTCGACACTGCGGCAAAGGCCGAGGAGTGCCTGGCACGGATCGAGGAGGCCAAGGCACGCTCTCAGGTCCGGCCGATCGTCTTCTGCACGCTCATCGACGACTCGGTGCGCACCCTGTTGCGCCGTGCCGATGCGCTGGTGCTCGATTTCTTCGAGGGGTTCATCAACCCCCTCGAGGTGGAGTTCAGCACTCGCTCCTCCCACGCGGTGGGCCGGTCACACAGCGTTGCGCACAACAAGGAGTACCAAGAGCGAATTGAGGCGGTGAACTACGCGCTCGCCCACGACGACGGGCTGGGCAGCCGCGAACTCGCCCGCGCGGACGTCATCCTGGTCGGCGTCTCGCGCAGCGGGAAGACCCCGACCTGCCTCTACATGGCCCTGCAGTTCGGCATCAAGGCGGCCAACTACCCCCTGACGCCCGACGACTTCGAGCGCGCCGAGTTGCCGGGGGCGATAGCGTCTCACGTCGGCAAACTGTTCGGCCTCACGATCACGCCCGAGCGCCTGAGTGAGATCCGCCAGGAGCGCCGGCCCGACAGCCGCTACGCGCGCCTCGACAACTGCCGCTACGAAGTCGAGGAGGCCGAAAAGCTCATGCGCCGCTACGGCATCCAGTGGCTCAACTCGACGACGCGCTCGATCGAGGAGATTGCTACCAAGGTCCTGCAGGCGGTCAAGCTCGAGCGGCGCGCGTACTAGGGAAGCCCTGATTTATTCGAAGAATGGAGCAGAGCTTCCTCTGACATGGGGGGTCAAGTGGGGAGGTATCCTTCTTTGTTCAGGCATTCTGTAACAGGCTGTTGAAAATCGGTTTCCTGACGCTGCGCCGCGGTTCACTACGACTCGGCTCCAGAGCGAAATCGATTTTCGACGGGCACCGATTTATGGGGCGGTGGGGATGTGTCCCCCGAATTTCAACACCCCCCTAGCGCGCTGCTGGCGCACCTGCTCGAACAGGCAGACCGCCGCCGCGGCGGCGACGTTGAGTGACTCGGCGGCGCCCGGCATCGGAACGCGCACGCGGAGGCCCGCCGCTCCGGCGAGCTCCGGGGACACGCCGGCGCCCTCCGAACCGAAGACCCAGGCGACGGGCCCGCGCAGATCGATCTCGAACAGCGATGCGCCGGCCCGCACGTCAGTGGTTGCAACCGTGCCGCGGTAGGCGCCGGCGATCTCGGCCAGCGCTGCGCGCTCATGGATCGCCAGAAAGAAATGCGCCCCCTGCCCTGCGCGCAGCACCTTCGGGGACCAGGCGAAGACGCACCCCTTCGACAGGAACACGTGCTTCACGCCCGCCGCCGCAGCCGTCCGCAGCATCGAACCCAGGTTTCCCGGGTCCTGGATCCCGTCCAGGAGCAGGCAAGTCTCGGCGCGCGCCGGGGGCGCCGGCGGGGCGGGCGTCCGGATGACCGCCAGCAGGCCGACCGGCTCGACGACCGGCGCGATTTCCGCGAAGAGCCGGTCGGACAGCAGCGCACGGGCGCCGGCGGGTGCCGCATCGAAGAGCCGGCGGATCTCGGCGCGTGCGTACGCCGACTCACTCGCCACCACGGCCTCCGCGACTCCGCCGGCCGCACGGTAGGCCGCCACGAGATGCGGCCCGTCGAGGAGCGTCGCGCTCTGCTCGCGCCGCTCACGCGCCGACGACGCGAGCCGCGCGATGCGCTTGAACAGCGCGTTGTCGCGCGAGCTGATACGCTTGATCGAGGGTTGGGACATTGCGCGCGAGCGCGGAAAAATAAGACGCGCGTGGCGCCGGCGCGAGTCTAGCAGAGCGAAGGATGCGGATCGCAATCGTCACACCCGCGGCGGCGAGCACGCGCACCGGAAACAGGCACACCGCGCAACGCTACGCGGCGTTCCTGCGCGCCGCAGGTCATCGGGTGCACGTCGCGTCGTCGTGGGATGGCGGCGACTGCGATCTCATGCTCGCCCTGCACGCGCGCAAGAGTCACGCTTCGATCGCGCGTTTCCACGCGTGCTATCCGGCACGCCCCCTGGTCGTCGTCCTGACGGGGACGGACGTCTATCGCGACATCCGCAGCGATGCCGCGGCGCGGGAATCCCTCGAGCTGGCGACACGCCTGGTCACGCTTCAGGACCAGGCCGGACGTGAGCTCCACCGCCGTCTGCGGGCCAAGGTGCGGGTCATCTATCAGTCGGCCAGCGTGTCGCGCACGCCGGCGCCGCCGGGGCGACGGTTCCGGGTCTGCGTGATCGGACACTTGCGGGAGGAAAAGGATCCGTTTCGCGCGGCGCTCGCGCTCGCACACCTGCCTTACGAGCGGCCGATCGAGATCGTGCACGTGGGCGACGCGCTCAGCCCGGAGATGGCGGACGAGGCACGCAGGCTGATGCGCCTCGATGCGCGCTACCGGTGGGTGGGTGGCGTGTCGCACTCCAGGGTGCTCGCCTGGCTCGCGCGCAGCCATCTGCTCGTGGTCAGCTCGCGGATGGAGGGCGGTGCGAACGTGATCTGCGAGGCAAGTCGCGCCGGCGTGCCGATGGTTGCGTCGCGGATACCGGGCAACGTGGGGATGCTCGGACGCGAGTATTCCGGCTACTACCCGCTCGAGGACGAGCGCGCGCTCGCGCGCCTGATCGCCCGGGCCAGCACCGACGCGCGCTTCTATGCGCGCCTCAAGACAGGCACTGCCGCGCGCCGGAATCTCTTCGCGCCCGCCGCCGAACGCCGCGGCGTCCTCGCGGTCGTGCGCGAGGCGAGCCGCGCGGCGGAACGCTAGGGAAGCTCTGGGTTATTCGAAAAATGAAGCAGCGCTTCCTCTGGCATAGGGGGTCAAAGGAGGAGGTATCCCCCTTCGCTCAGACATTCCCTAGCGGCCCTCGGCGTCGAACAGCCCTCCCTGCAGCGGCGCGCTGCGTGTAAGGAGCATTTCCTTTACCGGCCCGAAGCTTGCTCGATGCACCGCGCAGGGTCCGAGGCGGCGCAGCGCCTCGAGGTGGTCCGGGGTCGGGTAGCCCTTGTGGCGGTCGAAGCCGTAGGCCGGGAAGCGCTGGTGCAGGCGCACCATCTCCGCGTCCCGCTCGGTCTTGGCGAGGATCGACGCCGCCGAGATCGCCTTCACGCTGGCGTCACCGCCGACCACCGCCTCCGCCGGGATGTCCACGTCCGGGCAATACAGTCCATCCACGAGCACCCGCTGCGGCGTCACCGCAAGGCCCTCGATCGCGCGCTTCATCGCGAGCAGGCTGGCACGCAGGATATTCAGGGTATCGATCTCTGCGACCGTAGCCGACGCGACCGCCCACGCGAGCACGCGGCTGCGGATCCGGACAGCGAGCTCGAGGCGCGCGGACTCGGTGAGCCGCTTCGAGTCGTCGAGGCCGCGGACGGGCCGGCGGGCGTCGAGGATCACCGCCGCAGCATAAACCGGCCCCGCGAGAGGTCCCCTGCCGGCCTCGTCCACGCCGCACACGATGCGACGGCCCGCGGTCATCGCCCTGCTCGGCTCGCCGCGCCGTGCACGAGGGGGAGCAGCGCGTCGGCTGCGCGCTCGGCCGAGTCGCGACGCAGATCGGCGTGCAGGCGCAGGAACCGCTCCTCGATCGACTTCCGGAACGGCGCGTCGGCGAGCATGTTGCCGACGGCCTGCGCGAGGTTCTCCGCCGTGGCATCGTGCTGCATGAACTCGGGCACCACCGCCTCGCCGCAGAGGATGTTCGGCAATCCGACGTGGGGCACCCAAATCAGGCGCTTCGCGATCGAGTAGGAAAGCGGTGCGACGCGGTAGGCGATCACCATCGCACGTCGCGTGAGTGCCGCCTCGAGGGTCACCGTCCCGCTCGTCGCGAGCGCCACGTCGCACGCGGCGAGGGCCGCGCGCGAGTGGCCGAAGAGGAGCGCCATCGGCAGCTCGCGCGCCTCGTGACGGTACAGGGCCGCTTCGAACAAATCGCGCGTCTCGCGAGTCACGAGCGGGACGACGAACCGGACTGACGGTAGCCGTGCGTGCAGAAGCTTGGCCGCCTCGATGAACGTCCCGGACATCATGTCCAGCTCCGACTGCCGGCTGCCGGGCAGCACCGCGACCACCGGGGCGTGCGCGGGCAAGCGCAGCTGCTCGCGTGCGGCCTCCCGGTCGGCGGCCTCGGGAATCTCGTCGGCCAGCGGGTGGCCGACGAAGGTGACGTCCACGCCGGCGCCCCGGTAGAGCACCTCTTCGAACGGGAACAGGACGAGGAGATGCGAGACGTAATCCTTCATGCGGCGGATCCTGCCCCGCCGCCAGGCCCAGACCTGCGGGCTGACCAGATGGGCGGTGGCCAGCCCCGCTCGCTTCAGCTTGCGCTCCAGTCCGAGGTTGAACTCGGGGGAGTCGATGCCGATGAACAGGTGGGTGCGCAGCGCGCGCACCCGCCGGAACACTTCGGCGCGGATCGCGAGGAGCTCGCGCAGGTGCTGGACCACTTCTGCGAAGCCCCGCACTGCGAGCTTCTCCTGGGGAAACCAGGACTCGAATCCGGCTGCAACCATGCGCGGCCCGCCGATGCCGCAGAACTCCGCCTCGGGAAGCCGGCGGCGCAGCGCCTCGAGCAGTCGGCTGCCGAGCAGGTCTCCGGACGCTTCGCCCGCGACCAGCGCGATCCGGACGGGCGCGTTCACGCTCTTCGGCTCAACGGACGATGCCGCGCGAGGCCGTGCGCAGGAACTCCGCCAGCGCCGCCACCTCGGGACTCGACGCGGCCTGAAGCTCGAGCGCGCTCTGCGCCTGCGCGAGCGTCAGCCCGCGCCGATAGAGCGTGCGGTAGGCCTCGGTGAGCGCTGCGATCGCGTCCGCGCTGAAGCTGCGGCGGCGCAGTCCCTCCACGTTCAACCCGAGTGCTTTCGGGGGGCTGCCCGCCACTGTCACGTACGGCGGCACGTCCTGTCGCAGCATCGTGCCGCCGCCGAGCATCACGTGCGCCCCGATCCGGACGAACTGGTGCACACCGGTGAATCCGCCGAGAATGGCCCAATCGCCGATGTGACAGTGGCCGGCGAGCTGAGTGTTGTTGGCGAGCACGGTCTTGTTGCCGATCCGGCAATCGTGCGCAAGGTGAACGTAGGACATGATCCAGTTGTCGTCGCCGACGCGCGTGATCCCGGCGTCCTTGCGGGTACCGGTGTTGAACATGCAGTATTCCCGGATCGTGTTGCGGTCACCGATCTCCAGACGCGTCGGCTCGCCCGCATAGGACATGTCCTGCGGCGAGCCACCCAGCACGGTGAACGACCCGATGCGGTTGTCGCGTCCGATCCGGGTGTGCCCCTCGATGATCGAGTGCGGTCCGACCTGCGTCCCCGCGCCGATCTCGACGTGCGGCGCGACGATCGAGAACGCCCCGATCGTGACGCTCGCGTCCAGTCGCGCCTCAGGATGGACGATCGCCGTGGGATGGATGCTCGCCATGCCCCCTACGCGTCCCGCAGCGCGCACATCATCTTGGCTACCGCCGCAAGGCGCTCGCCGACCCGTGCCTCGGTGGAGAACTTCCAGATGCCCTTGAGATGCCGGTCAATGCGGGCGTGCAGCATGAGCTGGTCGCCCGGCATCACCGGGCTCTTGAAGCGCGCCTCGTCGATGCCGACGAAGTAGACGACCGAGTGCTCGTCGGGCAGGCGCTCGCCCGACTTGAACGCGAGGATGGCGGCCGCCTGGGCCATTGCCTCGATCACCATCACACCCGGCATTACCGGGTGATGCGGGAAGTGCCCGGGAAAGAACGGCTCGTTAATGGTGACGTTCTTGAGCGCAACGATGCTCTTGCCGGGCTCCATCTCGAGCACGCGATCGACAAGCAGAAAGGGGTAGCGGTGCGGCAGGTGCTCGAGTACCGCCTTGATATCCATGGAATTCATTCGCCTTGCTCCAGGTGTCGCACGCGCCGGTCGAGCTCGCGCAGCCGTTCGGTCACGCGCGCGAGGCCGCGCAAATGGGCGACCATGCGCCGCCACTCGCGTGCTTCCTCGGCGGGAATGACGCTCAGATAGGTCCCGGGTGCGTGGATCGACTTCGTCACGACGGTGCTGCCGGCGACGATCACCCGGTCGACGATCGTGAGATGCCCACCGATCATCGCGGCGCCACCGATCATGCAGTGGCGCCCGATCGTCGTGCTGCCCGCGATCCCGACGCACCCGGCAATCGCGGTATGCGCCCCGATGCGGCAGTTGTGGCCGATCTGGATCTGGTTGTCGAGCTTGACGCCGTCCTCGATGATCGTGTCCTCGATCGCGCCCCGGTCGATCGTCGTGTTCGCGCCAATCTCCACGTCGTCGCCGATCAGCACGCGCCCGATCTGCGGGATCTTCAGCCATTGCCCGCCTTCGGGCGCGTAGCCGAACCCGTCGGCGCCGATGACGGCCCCGGAGTGGACGACGGCGCGGGCGCCGATCTTGCACCCCGCGTAGATCGTCACGCGGGCGTGGAGCCGGCTATCCGGGCCGATGCTCACGCGCTCACCGAGCGTGCAGCCCGGGCCGAGCGAGGCCGCACCGCCGATTCGCGCGCCCGCCCCAATTATGCAGCCGGGCCCCACCTGCGCCGTGGGCGCGACGACTGCGTCGGTTGCGACGATCGCGGAGGGGTGGATACCCGGCGTGACTGGCGCCGGCGGGTTGAGCAGGGCCGAGACGCGCGCGAAGTACGCGTACGGATTCTTGCAGACGATGCGGGGCAGCGCGGACGCGTCGCGATCGTCCATGCCGACGATCACGGCCGAAGCGCTCGTCGTGGCGAGGTCGGAGCGGAACCTGGGCTGCGCCAGGAAGCTGATCGCTCCGGGACCGGCGCCCCGGAGCGTTCCGACCGCGGAGATCTCGAGCCGGGGGTCGCCGAGCAGCTCGCCACCGAGCCGCGCCGCGATGTCGCCGAGCCTGACCGGGCCGGACCCCATCGCGCCGATCGCTACTTCTTGCCAGGCGAAGTGTCGTCGAGCGCGCGGATCACCTTGTCGGTGATGTCGATGCGCGGGCTCGCGTACACGGCCTCCTGCAGGATGGCGTCGTACTTCTCGGCTTCGGCGATCTGGCGCACGACGCGATTGGCGCGCTCCAGGATCCCCGACAGCTCCTCGTTGCGGCGCTGGTTGAGGTCTTCGCGGAACTCGCGCTGCTTGCGCTGGAACTCGCGGTTCATCTCGCCGAAGTCGCGCTCGCGGTTGCGGCGCTCCGTTTCAGACATCGTCATGCCGTTCTTCTCGAGCGTCTCCTGCGTCCGCTTGAGCTGCTCGGCGAGCTTCGCGAGCTCCTGCTCGCGCTTGGCGAATTCACCCTCGATCTTCTTCTGTGCGCGCTGCGCCGGCGCCGCATCGCGCAGAATTCGGTCCAGGTTGACAAACCCGATCCTGCCTTCCGCCTGCGCGGCGCTCACGCTCGCGAAGCCGAGCAGCGCCAGGAAGGCCAACAGTTGCAGCTTTCTCACTTTCGTCTCCTGCTGATTGTTTGCGGCGCCCCGCCTCACGTCGCGCCGCATCGGATCGCGTTCAGAACGTCTGGCCGAACACGAACTGGAATTTCTGGATCTGGTCGCCGGGCTGGCTGTTGAGCGGCTGGGCGATGCTCAGCTTGAGCGGACCGAACGGCGAGTTCCAGGAGAACACTACACCCGTAGAGTAGCGCAATTGGATGTCGGACAGCGTATAGGGGTTCTGGTCGAGCCAGACTTGGCCCACGTCGAAGAACACCCCGAGACGCGCCGAACGGTCCTGCGCGAGGCCGGGGACCGGGAAGAGGAGCTCGGCGTTGCCCACCACCTTGCGGCTTCCGCCGAGCACGCCGTTGACGTCCCGCGGACCGAGGGTGCTCTGCTGGTAGCCTCGCACGCTCGTCGGGCCCCCGGCGTAGAAGGACTTGTAGAACGGCAGTTGCTTGTTGTCGTAGCCGCCGCCATATCCGACCTCCCCGTTCAAATACAGGGTGAAGTCGGTCGTCAGCGGGTAATACCAGCCGATCTGGTAGCCCAGCTTGTAGTACCGCAGATCGAGCACCGGGAGCGTGATCTCCGCGGTCCCCCGCTGGAGGGTCCCGCTCGTCGGCCAGATCGCGCTGTCGCGTCGGTCGCGAACCCAGGACGTGGTGGTGATCAGCGCGGTCGGGTCGTTGCCGTTCTGGTTCACGAAGTCGACGAATCGCTGCGGGCTGTTGTCGAAGGTCTGGATGGACGTCTGCTCGACCGTCAGACCGAAGTTCAGGCGGTCAAGCTCCGTGACCGGAAACCCGATGCGCCCACCAAAGCCGCGCGTTTCGGTGATGTAGTTTCCGATGCCGAGCTGCTGGGCGTTGAAGCGGCGGTCGTAGAGGTCAAACCCGGCGCTCAGGCCGTCGACCGTGAAGTACGGATTGGTATAGGAGATCCCGATGTTGCGGTTCACCTTGCTGGTGTTCGCCGCGATCCCCACCGCGTTGCCCGAGCCGAAAATATTCTGCTGGTTCGCGGAGGCCTGCAGGACGATGCCGTCGGAGCTGGAGAACCCGACCCCGAAGAGCAGATTCCCGGTCGGCTTCTCCTTGACCTTCAGGGTGACATCCACCTGGTCGGTCGTCCCTGCAACCGGCTCGGTGTCGAGATCCACTTCCGAGAAGTAACCGAGCCGATCGACGCGGCGCTTCGACAGCTGTAGCTTCTGGGCGTCGTAGAAAGCGCCCTCGAGCTGGCGCAGCTCGCGCCGGACCACTTCGTCGCGAGTGCGCGTGTTGCCCACGACGTTGATGCGTCGGACGTACACGCGCCGCCCCGGGTCGACCATGATCGTGAACGCGACCGTGCGATTGTCCTTGTCCACGTCGGGGACCGCGTTGGCGTTTGCGAACGCATACCCCTCATCGCCGAGCCGTTCGGAGATCTTTTTGGTCGAGTCGGCGAGTTTCTCGCGCGAGAACGGCTCGCCCGGTTTCACCGTGATGAGCCGCGCGAGCTCGGCCTCGGGCAGCAGCAGCTGGCCGCCCAGCTGCACGTCCCGCACGATGTACTTCTCGCCCTCCGCGACGTTGACCGTGATGTAGATGTCGCGCTTGTCCGGCGTGATCGAAACCTGCGTGGACTCGATGTTGAAGTCGAGATAGCCGCGATTCAGGTACCAGGAACGGACCGACTCGAGGTCGCCGGAGAGCTTCTGGCGCGAGTACTGGTCGTTCTTGGTGTACCAGCTCATCCAGCCCGGCGTCTGAAGAGACATCAGGTCGAGCAGCTGCTTTTCGCTGAACGCCCGGTTGCCGACGATGTTGATACTGCGGATCTTGGCGACCTCACCCTCGTCGACGGTGAAATTGATCGAGACCCGGTTGCGGTCGAGCGGCGTCACGGTGGTCGTCACGGTGACGCCATACCGTCCGCGCGTCAGGTACTGGCGCTTGATCTCCTGCTCGGACTGGTCGATCACCGCCTTGTCGAAGGTCCGCCCTTCGGCGATGCCGTTCTCGCGTAGCGCCTTGCGGACCTGATCCGGGGGAAATTCCTTCATCCCCACGAAGTCGATCTGCGCGATCGCGGGGCGCTCGTCCACGACGACGACCAGGACGTTGCCCTCAACCTCGATGCGCACGTCGCGGAACAGACTGGTCGCGAAGAGGGCGCGGATGGCCTGTGCGGCCTTCTCGTCGGTCATCGTTTCGCCAACTTTGACCGGCAGGTAGCTGAAAACGGTGCCGGCCTCGACGCGCTGGATACCCTCGAGGCGGATGTCGCGGACAACAAACGGCTCGAACGCGAACGCGTACCGAGCCAGCAGCAGTCCGAGCAGCGCCGCGACGAGTCGCTTGGTCATCCAGGGCGCGCGGCTCAGCCCGAAATAATGCGGTTTATGTCGTTATAGAAAGCGAACGCCATGAGGAACAGAAGCACCACCAGTCCCGCGCGCTGCCCGAGCTCCATCACGCGCTCCGACACTGGGCTCCCCTTCAGGACCTCGATCGCATAGTACATTAGGTGCCCTCCGTCGAGCAGCGGGATCGGCAGCAAATTCAGGACGCCAAGGCTGATGCTGATGAGGGCGAGGAACGCGAGATAAGGCAGCAGCCCGAGTTGCGCGGACTGCCCGGCGTAATCGGCGATCGTGACCGGTCCGGAGAGGTTGCGCCACGACACTTCGCCGACGATCATCTTCCCGAGCATCCGCAGCGAGAACACCGACATCTCCCAGGTCTTGGCGAGCGCCCGCACCAGCGATTCCTCTGGGCCGTACCGCACCTCGACCAGGTACGCGCTCAGGGTGCCAGGCTCGACGTACGGGCCAGCGCCGATGCGGCCAATCGTTTCGGCGGCCTGGGGGACCGGCTCGGGGGTCACCACGATGCGCAGCCGCTTCCCGCCCCGGTCGACATCGAACACGAGCGCCCGCGCGGGACTGCCGCGCACCTTTGTAACCAGCGCGTCCCAGGTCGCGATCGTTTGGCCGTCGATCGCCAAGACCCGGTCGCGCGCGACGAACCCCGCCCGCTCCGCGACGCCGCCCGACACCACCTGCCCGATCGTCGGGGGGACTTCCGGCCGGTAGAGCCGCAATCCGAGACGCAACAGCAGATCGCCCTCGACCTCGTCAGCGTTCACCTGCGCCAGCTCCAGGATCCGCCAGTCCAGCGTGCCTGAGGCACCTTGCACCTCTAGCCGCGCATCCTTGCGATCGAGCGCGAGCTGGAGCACCCGCCAGCGGACCTCCTGCCAGCTCGTGACCGGCTCGCCGTTCACCGCCCGAAGGGTATCGCCGCGCATGAGGCCGGCGCGCGCTGCCACGGTTCCAGACTCTGGTGCTGCGATGATCGGCTTCGCCTCCTGCACGCCCGCCATGTACATGCCCCAATAAAGCACGATCGCGAGCAGGAAGTTCGCGACGGGCCCAGCCAGTACGATTGCGAAGCGCCGCCAGACGCCCTGGCGATTGAAGGCGCGCGGCAGATCCTCGGGCGCAACCGGGCCCTCGCGTTCGTCGACCATCTTCACGTAACCGCCGAGCGGGACGGCGGCGATGACCCACTCGGTCTGGTCGGGGCCGAATCGACGTGTCGCGAGCGCGCGTCCGAACCCGACCGAGAACCGCAGCACCTTCACGCCGCACCAGCGCGCGACCAGGTAGTGGCCGAACTCGTGGACGACGATCAGCACGCCGAGAGCCACCACGAACGACACAACGGTATGCAGCAGGCTCATTGGACTACCTTGTCGCTGCGCGCCAAGGATTTGCGGTTGGGGCGGCCCGGCGCGCTCATACCAGCCTCGCAACCGGTCGCGCGACAGTGGCCCCGGCAGCGGCACGGGCGCGGCGGTCGGCTTCCAGCACGTCCTCGATCGTCGCCGCCGCGGAGACCGGGACGCGCGCGAGCCCCGCCTCGATCACGTCGGTGATCCGAACGAACGGCAGCTCGCCCTGCAGGAACGCGGCGACCGCGACCTCGTTCGCCGCGTTGAAGATCGCCGGCGCCGTGCCGCCTGCCGCGAGCACGTCGTAGGCAAGCGCGAGCGCGCGGAAGCGCTTGAAGTCCGGCGCCTCGAACGTGAGCGCACCGAGCCGGCAGAGATCGAGGGACGGGACGCCTGCCTCGATTCGCTCGGGATACGCGAGCGCCTGCGCGATCGGGGTGCGCATGTCCGGATGGCCGAGCTGGGCGATGACCGAGCCGTCGGCGTACTCCACCATCGAGTGCACGACGCTTTGCGGATGCACCACGACCTCGATCCGAGACGGCGGCGCGCCAAAGAGCCAGTGCGCCTCGATGATCTCGAGCGCCTTGTTCATCATCGTCGCCGAGTCCACCGAGATCTTGCGACCCATGTTCCACGTCGGATGTGCGCAAGCCTCGTCGGGTGAAACCGCCGCGAGATCAGCGAGCGCACGGGTGCGGAACGGCCCACCTGAGCCGGTGAGGAGGATCCGTCGCACGCCACACGCCTCGAGCCCCTGGGCGGCGTGCGGCGGCAGGCATTGGAAGATCGCATTGTGCTCGCTGTCGATCGGCAGCAGCTGTGCGCCCCGCTCCCGCACCGCCCCCATGAGGATCGGGCCGGCCATGACGAGCGCCTCCTTGTTGGCGAGGAGGATCTTCTTGCCCGCGCGTGCCGCAGCGAGAGTCGGTGGCAGCCCGGCGGCCCCGACAATCGCCGCCATCACCACGTCGACCTCGGGGTGCGCGGCGGCAGACACCAGCCCTCCTTCGCCGGCCAACACCTCGGTCGGCACATCGGCCGCAGCCAAGCGCAGCTTGAGCGCGCTCGCGCCGTGCACGTCGGCGAGCGCTGCGATGCGCGGCCGCAAGGTTACGCACAGCTCGAAGAGTTCCTCGCTCTGCGTGTTCGCGGACAGCGCGAACACGCGGAACCGGTCCGGATGCCGCCCGATCACGTCGAGCGTGCTGCGCCCGATCGAGCCGGTGGCGCCGAGGACCGCGACGTTCACGGGCCTGCTCATACCATGCTGACCAGCGCCGCCGCCGGGAGCACCGACGTGAGCGCATCGATGCGGTCGAGGACACCACCGTGCCCCGGCAGCAAGCTGCCGCTGTCCTTCAGACCCGCCTGCCGCTTTAGCGCGGACTCGAACAGGTCGCCGACCACCGAAAGGAGCGTAAGTGCAGCGACGAACAGGAGCATCCACGCAAGGCTCCCCGGCAGATCGCGGATCAGCGCAGGGACGTGGACGCGCAGGAACAGCATCCATACAACCGCGAATGCCGCAGTCGCCAGCAGCGCCCCGTACAGTCCCTCACGCGTCTTGCCGGGGCTGATCGCCGGGGCAAGCTTGATACGGCCATACCGGCGGCCGGCGAAGTACGCAGCGATGTCGGCGATCCAGACCAGCATCATGAAGACGAGAAGCGTGACCGGCCCGATGTTACGCAGATGCACGAGCGCGAGGAAGGTGGGGATGAGCACCACCCACCCGACGGCGAGGATGAGCCAGGCGGCAGGCTGCCCCCCCCGTCGGGCGAGCCAGCAGGGTGCGCCGACGACCCAGAACGCCACTGCCACGCCGTAGATCGGGATGAGCACCATGGCGCCGGGCCGGCCGCTCGCCAGCCCGAGGACTGCGGCGAGCCCAAGCCCGACCGCTGCGGTGCCGAGGGCATATCCGATCTGCGCCGAACGACCGCCGCGTGCGAACCCGCACCACTCCCACGCGCCTGCGCCCAGCACGCCGGCGGCGAGCCCGGTCCAGCCGAGCGGGGGCAATCCGAACAGCGCGCCCAGGAAAACCCCGGCGAGGACGACGGCCGTGATAATGCGTTGACGCAGCATCGCGTACCGCGCCGGTCGCTCAAGCGCAACGGGCGGCACGCACCGGCGCGACTGAGACCAGCGCCACTGAGACCCGCGCCGCCGAGTCCGGTCGTCGCGTGGCGGTCGCGAGGCTCACGGCTGGCCGCGCGCGCGCCGTGGCGAGTTCTCCGCCGGACGGGCGACCGCGGCCTCATCCAGCGCATCTCCCGGGCGCGCGCTCCGCGGGAGCTGTTCGCTCGTCCGGCCGAAGCGCCGCTCGCGCCGGAGGTACCAGGCGAAGGCCGCATCGAGGGCGGCAGCGTCGAAATCCGGCCACAGGGACGCGGTGAAATAGAGCTCTGTATAAGCGAGCTGCCAGATGAGGAAGTTGCTGATGCGCTGCTCGCCGCCGGTGCGGATCAAGAGGTCCGGCTCGGGCGCGTAGCTCATCGCGAGCTGTGGCGCGAGCTCGGCCTCGGTATAGCCGCCGACGCGGTCCGGGGCTGCGCGCGTCATCGCGTTGACCGCCTGAAGGAGATCCCATCGCCCGCCGTAATTCGCCGCGATCGTAAGGGTGAGCTTGCGGTTGCCTGCGGTACGTGTTTCGGCACGCCGGACAAGCCCCTCAATGGTCTCGCCGAAGGGCGCAACGTGACCGATCACGCGCAACCGGATCCCGGTCTCGTGGAGCTTCTCGACTTCTTGCTCGAGCGCCATGTGAAAGAGCTGCTTCAGGACCGAGACTTCCTCTTCCGGCCGGCGCCAGTTCTCCGAGCTGAAGGCAAACAGGGTGAGGTACTCGACGCCACGCTCGGCACACGCGCGCACCACCGCGCGCACGGCTTCGACGCCCCGGCGATGACCGGCGACGCGCGGCAGGAACCGCTTTTTCGCCCAACGCCCGTTGCCATCCATGACGATGGCGACGTGCCGCGGCACGAGACCGCTGTCAGGGACGGCCTGGGTGGAGCTGGTGAACATGCGCTTCGGACGCCCCAGGTCGACGTCAGACCTGCAGCAGGTCCGCTTCTTTCTGCTGCAGGAGCTTGTCGACCTCGGTCACAAAACGGTCGGTGAGCTTCTGCACCTCGTCCTGGGCACGGCGCTCCTCGTCCTCGGGGATCGCCTTGTTCTTCAACAGCTCCTTGAGATGGTGATTCGCGTCGCGCCGCAGGTTGCGGATCGCGACCTTGGCGTTCTCACCCTCGTGCTTGACGACCTTGATCAGATCCTTGCGCCGTTCCTCGGTGAGCGCCGGCATGGGCACGCGCACGACATCGCCCTGGGTGACCGGGTTGAGGCCCAGATCGGAATCTCGGATTGCCTTCTCGATCATTTGCGTCATCTTTTTCTCCCACGGCTGTACCCCGATCGTTCGCGAATCGACGAGCGTGATATTCGCCACCTGGCTGAGCGGGGTCTCGTTGCCGTAGTAGTCGACTTTGACGTGGTCGAGGAGCCCGGTGTGCGCACGGCCGGTGCGCACCTTGGCGAGATCCGCCTTCAACGCCTCGACCGACCTCTTCATCTTGTCGTCGGTGGTCTTCCTGATCTGATTGACGTCCATGGGCTGTCTCCTCCTACACGTGGACTAGCGTGCCTTCGTCCTCTCCCATCACCACCCGCTTGAGCGCCCCACGCTTGTACAGGCTGAACACAATGATCGGCAGCTTCTGGTCGCGGCAAAGCGCCAGCGCGGTCGCGTCCATGACGCGTAAGTGCTTGGTGATCGCCTCATCGAACGTCACTCGCTGGTAGAGCCGCGCGTCCGGGTCGGTCTTCGGGTCGGCGGTATACACACCGTCCACTTTCGTCGCCTTGAGCACGACCTCCGCCCCGATCTCGCTACCACGCAACGCGGCAGCAGTGTCGGTAGTGAAGAATGGGTTGCCCGTGCCGGCCGCAAAGATGACGATCTTCCCCTCCTCGAGGTACCGAATGGACTTCGGCCGGATGTAGGGCTCGACCACCTGCTCGATGTTGATCGCGGACTGGACGCGCGCGTTGAGCCCTTTCTGCCGCATCACGTCCGCGAGCGCGAGCGCGTTCATGATCGTCGCCAGCATGCCCATGTAATCGGCGGTCGCGCGATCCATGCCGGCGGCGCCGAGCGCGACCCCGCGAAAGATATTGCCCCCGCCGATCACGCAGCCGATCTCTACGCCCAGGCTAGCGATACCGGCCACCTCGTCGACGATCATCTCAATCGTCTGCCGGTTGATGCCGAAGAGGTCGTCCCCCATCAGCGCCTCGCCAGAGAGCTTGAGGAGGATGCGCTTGTATTTCGGCTCGGCCATCTTTCGCGGCTCGATCGCGCGCCCTAGCGCCCCGCCCCGGCTTGCGCCATCACTTCGGCGGCGAAGTCACTAGTCTTCTTCTCGATGCCCTCGCCCACCACGAAGAAACGGTAGCCGCGCAGCTTCGTCTTCTTCTCCGCCAGCGCTTTTTCCACGGTCTGCTTGTCGTTCATCACGAACGGCTGGCCGAGTAGAGTGATCTCGCTTAGGAACTTGCCGAGCGCGCCTTCGATCATCTTCGTGGCGAACTCGGGAGGCTTGCCCGATTCCTTGGCGCGAGCCTCCTGGACCGCACGCTCGCGCGCTACCACGTCGGCCGCTACCTCTGCCTTCGACAGGAACTGCGGCTTGGCGAACGCGATGTGCATCGCGACGCCCTTGCTCATCTCGTCATCGCCTTCGTAATCGACCATTACGCCGATCTTCACGCCGTGCAGGTATTGCACCAGCTTGCCGTCGGTCTGCATGCGTACGAAGCGCCGGATCGCCATGTTCTCGCCGATCTTCTGCACCAGCGCCTGACGCTTCGTCTCGATGTTCTCCCCTGCGATGTTGAGCCTGAAGAGCGACTCGACATCGGCGGGGTTCTCCTTCGCCACGACCTCGGCCAGTCCGCGCGCGAACGCGAGGAAGTCGGCGTTCTTCGCCACGAAGTCGGTCTCGCAGTTCACCTCGACTAGCGCGCCGAGCCTGCGGTCGGACGCGAGGTAGGCCCCGATAACACCTTCCGACGCGATCCGCCCGGCCGCCTTGCTCGCCTTCGCGCCACTCCTGACGCGCAGCAGATCCTCGGCCTTCGTGAGGTCGCCGCCGACCTCTGCGAGCGCCCGCTTGCACTCCATCATGCCGAGCCCGGTGCGCTCGCGCAGATCCTTCACTAGGCCAGCGGTGATTTCTGCCATCTTTCGTTACTCCTAGCCTTCACCACCTGAAAAAAAAGGGCTGCTCGCCCCTTCCCGATCCGGTCGCGTAGAACGCAGTCAGCTCCCGCGCTCGTCCGCGTCGTCGACCTCGACGAACTCGTCCGAGCCGGCCGCCACGATCTCGTGAATCGACTGCGACCGCCCCTCGAGGACTGCATCGGCTATCCCGCGCGCATACAGCCGGATCGCACGGCTGGAGTCGTCGTTGCCTGGAATCACGTGCGCGATCCCCTCCGGCGAGTTGTTCGAGTCGACCACCCCGATCACCGGGACGCCGAGCTTGCGCGCCTCAAGCACGGCCCCCTTCTGGTAGCCGACGTCAACGATGAACAGGGCGTTGGGAATGCCGTCGAGGGTCTTGATGCCGCCGAGGCCACGCTGCAGCTTGGTCAGCTCGCGCTGGAAGTGCAACCCTTCCTTCTTGGACATCCGCTCCACCCCGCCATCCTCGACCGCCGCCTCCATCTCCTTGAGGCGCTTGATCGATTGCTTGACCGTCTTGAAGTTCGTGAGCATGCCACCGAGCCAGCGGTAATCCACGAAAGGCATGCTGCAGCGGATCGCCTCTTCGCGCACGATCTCGCGCGCCTGGCGCTTGGTGCCGACGAAGAGGATTGTCCCTTTTTTCCCCGCGAGCTGGCGCGCGAACTTCAGCGCGTCGTGGTACATCACCATCGTCGTTTCGAGGTTGATGATGTGGATCTTGTTGCGGTGCCCGAAGATGTAGGGGGCCATCCGCGGGTTCCAGTAGCGGGTTTGATGTCCGAAATGGACGCCCGCTTCCAGCATCTGACGCATCGTGATCGACATGCATTCGCTCCGTCTTAGGGTTTGAGGAAGCCTGCCACCCGCAACACCCCGCTTGAATCCGACATCACGCGGAGCACCCTAAGGGGTGGAGGCCGGTCTCGGGCGCGGCCGCGCGGCTTACGCCAGCAACGTGCCCGGGTCCCGACCCCACCCGCGCGCAAACGCGCGAAAAAATGGGGTCGAAACAGCCTGTGAGTGTAGCATGAGCGGGTGAACCGGCTCAAGATTCTCCTTGTCAAACAGCAGACTATTCGGCGGCTCGTCCGGGACGAAGCGCCCGGGTAAGCAGTTTGCTTCAGGCCCATCGATCCACTATTCTTCCCGCTTTTTTGGGCGCTTCTCCGGCGTGGCCGTTGTCCTCAAATCAGCCGACGATATCCAGAAGATGCGGGTCGCTGGCCGCCTTGCGTCCGAGGTCCTCGATTACGTCGCACCGCGCGTGACGGCAGGCGTCACGACCGCCGCTCTGGACCAGCTCTGCCACGAGTACATGGTCGGTGTGCAGGGCACCGTCCCCGCCCCGCTGAACTACGCGCCGCCCGGTTATCCGCCGTTCCCGAAGTCGATCTGCACGTCGGTGAACCACCAAGTCTGCCACGGCGTGCCGGGCGACAAGGTGCTGAGGAACGGCGACGTCGTGAACATCGACATCACCGTGATCAAAGAGGGCTATCACGGCGACACCAGCCGGATGTTCTACGTCGGCGCGCCGTCGATTCAGGCGCGGCGCCTGTGCGAGCTCACCTGCGAGTGCATGTGGCTAGGGATCCTCGCCGTGCGGCCGGGGGCCTTCCTCGGGGACATCGGAGCCGCCATCCAACGTCACGCTGAGAGCCACGGCTACAGCGTGGTGCGCGAGTTCTGCGGGCACGGTATCGGGCGCAGATTCCACGAGGAACCGCAGGTCCTGCACTACGGCCGCGCCGGCACCGGTCTGGCGCTGGAGCCCGGGATGATCTTCACGGTCGAACCGATGATCAACGCAGGCCGGCCGGCGATCCGCGAGCTCGCGGATGGCTGGACGATCGTGACCAAGGATCACAGCCTCTCGGCGCAGTGGGAGCACACCGTGCTCGTCACTGACGACGGCTTCGAGGTACTCACGGTCTCGGCGGGCACGCCGCCCATGCCCCAGTCGCTGCTCGCGGCCTGACGGGGCGCATCCGGAGACTTCGATGCCGGCTCGCCGCCCGGAGGCGCTCGGCGAGGTGGCGTCCTCCCGCCAGCGACTCCACCAGGAACGCGCCCGGCTGCGGGCCGAATACGACGCGGCACGGGACGCGGGCCGGTATCTCCGCGGCCATCGCAGCGCCGTCGACGCGGCATTACGTGGACTGTGGCGCGGCGCTGCACTACCCCGGGCGCTCGCGCTCGTGGCAGTCGGCGGGTACGGTCGTGGCGAGCTCTATCCGCGCTCCGACGTAGATGTTCTGATCCTGCTCCCTGGACCGCTCGCGCCCGCTGACGAACAGGCGGTCGAGCGCTTCGTCGGTCACCTGTGGGACGTCGGGATCGAACTGGGCCATAGCGTGCGCACCCTCGACCAGTGCGTCGAGGAGGCCGCGAAGGACATCACGGTTCAGACCGCCTTGCTCGAGGCACGCTTCCTTGGCGGGAGCCGCAGAGCGTTCAACGAGTTCCGGAAGGTGCTCCGCGGCGGGTTCGATCCCCAGGCGTTCTTCAAGGCGAAGCGCCTCGAGCAGGAGCAGCGGCACGAGAAGTACCAGGACAGTCCCTACAGCCTCGAGCCGAATCTCAAAGAGGCGCCCGGCGGGCTGCGCGACCTGCAGGTGATCCTGTGGGTCAGCCGTGCCAGCGGCCTCGGCGTTGACTGGCGCGCGCTCGCCGCGCGGGGGCTCGTTACGCGACAGGAGGCGCTCCAGCTCCGTCGGCACGCCGAACTCCTCGCCCAGATCCGCATTCGGCTTCATCTCCTCGCCGGTCGACGAGAAGATCGGGTCCTCTTTGACTACCAGACCGCGCTCGCCGAGACCTTCCGGGTCGCCGCGACCGGCGCGAAGCGCCCGAGCGAGTTGTTCATGCAGAGGTACTACCGCACCGCGAAAGCGGTGACGCAGCTGAACACGATCCTGCTCCAGAACCTCGGCGCCGCGATCTTCCCGGCTTCGGCTGCCGCGCCCGTGCCGCTCAATGAGCGCTTCCAGGTGGTGCGGGAGCTGCTCGATGCGCGTGACCCCCAGATCTTCGAGCGCGAGCCGCACGCGATACTCGAAAGTTTTCTGCTGCTGCAGCAGCACTCCGAGCTCAAGGGAATGACCGCACCGACGCTGCGTGCGCTATGGCGCGCGCGCATGAGGATCGACAGCCGCTTTCGACGCGACCCCGCGAACCGCACGCTGTTCATCGCCCTGCTCAAGCAGTCGCGCGGGATCGTGCACGAGCTGCGCCGGATGAACCAGTACTCGATCCTCGGACGCTACCTGCCGGCGTGGGGCCGAATCGTTGGCCAGATGCAGCACGACCTCTTCCATGTCTACACGGTGGACCAGCACATCCTGCAGGTCATCCGCAACGTCCGACGTTTCACGATGGTCGAGTTCGCGCATGAGTACCCCCTGTGCAGCCGCCTGATCGCCAACTTCGAGCGGCACTGGTTGCTGTACGTGGCCGCGATGTTTCATGACATCGCGAAGGGCCGCGGCAGCGACCACTCGCAGCTTGGCATGCTCGACGCCCGGCGTTTCTGCCGCGCGCACGGCATCGCGCGCGACGACGCGCGGCTGGTCGAGTTTCTCGTCGAGCACCATCTCGCGATGTCTGCGGTGGCGCAGAAGAAGGATCTTTCGGACCCGGACGTGATCCGCGATTTCGCCGCGGTCGTGCAGACGGAGCGGCGACTGGTAGCCCTGTACCTCCTTACCGTCGCCGACATCCGCGGCACCAGCCCGAAGGTGTGGAACGCCTGGAAGGGCAAGCTTCTGGAAGATCTCTTCCGCCTGACCCGACGGGTGCTGCGTGGCGACGGCATCAGCTATGACGTTGACGTTCAAACCAAGCAGGCCGAGGCGCTGCGGCTCTTGCGACTGTACGCGCTCTCCGATCAAGTGGGAGAGCGGCTCTGGAGGGAACTCGACGTCGCCTACTTCCTGCGCCACGACCCGAACGAAATCGCCTGGCAGGCCCGCCACCTGCACTTCCGCGTCGATTCCGACCAGCCGGTCGTGAAGGCGCGGCTGTCGCCGATCGGCGAAGGGTTGCAGGTCATGATTTATGTGCGTGACCAACCGGAGCTTTTCGCGCGCATCTGCGGCTACTTTGAATCGATCGGCTACTCGATCGCCGACGCGAAGATTCACACAACCGGTCACGGCTACGCGCTCGACACGTTCCTCGTGCTCGGCCCCGGCGCCTCGCCCCACTATCGCGAGATGATCAGCCTGATCGAGCACGACCTCGCCGGGCGACTGGCGCGGCAGGCGCCGCTCGGCCCCACGTTGCGCGGGCGCGTGTCGCGGCAGCTGAAGCACTTTCCGATCACGCCGGAGGTGCACGTCCGCCCCGACGAGAAGGGGCTCTACTACTCATTGTCGATCACCGCGGGTGATCGACCGGGGTTGCTCTACGCGATCGCGCTCCTCTTCAGCAAGTACCGCCTCGACCTGCACACCGCGAAGATCGTCACGCTCGGCGAGCGCGCCGAGGACGTGTTCCTGGTGAGCGGTGAAGCGTTGCGTAACTCGCGGGTGATGCTGCAGCTCGAACAGGAGCTGCTCGAGGTGCTGCAGTAGCGCGCTCAGTCCTCCCCGAGATCCTGCCCGGGGAACAGCGCCTCGATGAATCCGAATTTGGTCAGGTCACGGATGCGGCGCGGATACAGGATGCCGTCAACATGGTCGACCTCGTGCTGCACGACGCGCGCATGGAAGTCCGCAACCGTCCGGTCGATGACCGTACCCATCTCGTTGAACCCCCGATAGCGGAGCTGCCGATAGCGCGGCACCAGCCCGCGCATGCCCGGCACTGACAGACAGCCTTCCCACCCTTCGACCAGCTCGTCGCCGAGCGGATCGAGCACCGGGTTGATCAGGACCGTGTCCGGAACCTCCTCGGCGTCGGGATAGCGCGGATTGGTGTGCACGCCGAAGATCACCACGCGCAGGCCGACGCCGATCTGCGGCGCGGCGAGCCCCGCCCCGCTGAGATGCGCCATCGTGTCGCGCATGTCCACCAGCAGCGCGTGCAGCTCCGGCGTGTCGAACGCCGTAACCGGTTGCGCCCGTTCGAGCAGGTGTGGATCGCCCATGCGCAGTACGGCGCGGATCATTCGAGCGTCACCAGCTGCTCGATGATGCGCCGCGCCCGCGCGATGGTCTGGTGCAGCATCTGCTCGATGCCCTCCAGCCTGATTGCGCCGGCGCTCTCCCCCCGGCCCGCAGCGTGATTGACCACCACCGCGATCGTCGCATACGCGAGATCGATCTCGCGCGCTAGCACCGCCTCGGGCATACCGGTCATGCCCACGACATCGGCGCCGTCGCGCTCGAGCCGATCGATCTCCGCGGCGGTCTCGAGGCGCGGCCCCTGGGTGGCCGCATAGACCGCGCCGTCGAGCACCGTCTCGCCGCAGGCAAGCGCGGCCGCGAGGACCTTCCTACGCACCGGTTCCGCGTACGGCCGCGTGAAATCGACGTGGGTGACCGGCACGTCGCCACCCTCGAAAAATGTGCACCGACGACCCCACGTGTAGTCGATGACCTGGTGTGGCACGACCAGCATGCCCGGACCGATGTCGGAGCGGATGCCGCCCACGGAGGCGACCGACACCACCTCGGTCGCACCCTCTTCGCGCAGCGCCCAGATGTTCGCCCGATAGTTCACCTCGTGGGGCGGGATCGTGTGCCCGTAGCCGTGGCGCGCGAGAAAAATCACCTCGCGATCCCTGAGGCGACCGAAGGTGAGTGCGCCAGAGGGCTCGCCATACGGCGTCCGGACGGCTTTGCGATGGGTCACGCCGAGGCTCGGGAGCTGCGTGAGCCCGCTGCCGCCGATGATGGCGAGCGTCATTGCTTCAAGGCGTAGAGGGCCGGCAGGTTACGCCACGAGCCGTACGCATCGAGGCCGCAGCCGAACACGAAGCGATCGGGGATCCGCAATCCGACGAAGTCCGGATCGATCGGCTTCGGCCGTCCGGTAAGCTTGTCGGTGAGCACCGCGACGTGGCAGGAGGCGGCGCCGCGCTCGCAGACCTTGGCCTTGATCGCGGCAAGCGTGTCGCCGGCGTCGAGGATGTCGTCCACGACCAGCACCGCGCGGCCCTTCACCATGTCGCCCGGCTCCACCTTCCACCTGACCTGGCGCCCGTCGATGTCGGCGCCGTAGCGCGAGGCGTGGACATAGTCAAGGTGCAGCGGGAACCGCAGGAGCGGAAGCAGCTTGCCACAGAAGAAAAGCGCGCCGTTCATGACGCACAGCACGAGCGGGTAGGCATCGCGGAAGCGGGCCGTGATCTCCACCGCCAGCCGCTCGATGGCCCGATCAACTTCCTCCGCCGGACAGACGAGCTCAGCCTCCTCCAGCATCCTCCAGGCCTGTTCGGCCGTGAGCATCGGGCGCCGGCGCCTCAGTAGGTGAAGGTGACGACGTTGTCGTCCATCGCCTGGGAAATGACGTAGGCGCCGCCGACCGTCTCCTCGATCTCGGGGATCAGCTCCTTGCCCCACAAGTCGAGCGTCGGCGTGCACACCTTGAACTTGACCCCCGCCTCGTGCGCGTCCTTGATGAAGTCGTAGACGTTCTTGGGCGAGTCTTCCTTGATCTTGAGCTTCTCGGCGACGCCCCTGATGGCGAGCTCTCCGGCGCGCCCCGTCATG
>Ga0315278_10000246_pt1 | contig 48987 bp, 53 predicted proteins | sample YL17G06_0_MG_FD_203880 | JGI IMG/M metagenome (GOLD analysis project Ga0315278, IMG submission 203880) | Sediment microbial communities from Yellowstone Lake, YNP, Wyoming, USA - YL17G06_0 | ecosystem: Environmental > Aquatic > Freshwater > Lake > Sediment | place: USA: Wyoming | collected... | reverse complement strand
GCGATCGCACCCTGACGACTAAAGCGGCGAGTCGGATTGCCAAGGGACTCCACCTACACGGAGCTGACCTTCGCTACTGGACGGCATTGGTGAAGTACGGAGAGGCCAGGCGTCCGGCTGAGCGCGAGCGCCTCTTTCAATTGCTCGTCAGCCTCAAGACGAAGGCCAAGCCGGAGGCACTGACGCCGACGCAAGCCGCTTACTTTAGCGATTGGTATCATCCGGTCATCCGGGAGATGGTTGGGCTGCCTGATTTTGTCGGCGACCCATTGTGGATCCAGAACCGCCTCGCCTTTCCCCTTCGGCTTGATGAAATCCGCCGTAGTTTAGACCTGCTTGAACGGCTGGGGGTCATCACCCGCGCCGCCGAGACGGGTTATTATGTTAACAGCGCTGTTGTCGCCACCAGCCCTGAGACAGACAGCATGGCGCTGGTGCGCTATCATCAAAAAATGATCGAAATCGGTGGTGAATCCATCACCCGGATCGATGCGGACAGGCGTCAAATTCAAGCGGTGACCGTCAATCTACCACCGGCTGCCGCCAATACCCTAAGGGCGAAGATTCAGGCCTTGACCCAAGAAGCATTAGCCCTTGAGGCCGATGCGGCGACTCAGCCGAGCGATCAGGCCGAGGTCTTTCAGATGAATATCCAACTCTTTCCGTTTACCTCCAAGCGAGGACGCAACCCATGAAAGCATTTATAGGAACTCTCACACTTGGCTTTGTCCTGTCCTTTGGTGCCGCCAGCTGCGGCACGGTCGCCGGCAATCCCATCAAACCCGGTACAGGCAGCACCGGTGACGCTCCGAAAGCGGTCGTCTATACCTTGCCCAGCGTTGGCTTTGACTTGTCCGACGAATCATTGCAGTTAGCTGACCCTGGTCTACAGCTGCTTCCTTTCGCTAGTGAAGGCGCCGACAAGACCTTGTTCAACGCCTTGGGACGCCGCTTCAATGGTCTTGTTCGCGAAGTCGATGCCACCGCAAAGCGGATCAACGCACTCCTTGCTCAGCAAGCCAAGCTCGCCGCTGACGGTAAGACACTTCACGTCAAACATGGTGGCAAGGCTGGCAAGATTGCCGCTCATGTCGGTCCGAGCGACACACCGGGTTTTGACCATAGTGCGGTGCTTTGTGCAGACGGCAAGCCGCTGCAGCTGATGCGTTGGTCGGACCTTGGTGGATCCATTGAATTATGGCGAGATTTTTCCATCGATCAGGGTGATGATGAGGCCCATTACGGCGTCGTGTCGCGCCTGCGCGTGAATAAAACCGCAGCGGGCGCCTTAGCTCTTGATGTCACTTCGAGCGGTAGCTGGAGCGATAGTGCCGATGAAGATGCCGAAAATGGTGCTGGACTTGCTGAACGCGTGCGGGCGGAGCGAGATAGCAGCACCGGCATCGTCACTCTGCGCAGCACGACGCAGCACTACAGTGGCGCGACTCCGACAGCGTTCAGCGCCGACACCTACGTCTCTAGTCGCTTGAGCCCCCGCAGCGACGGTGCCAAGGGCTATGATGTCGCATTTGTGGGCTACAGCAAATCCAGCAAACGCAGCAAATGCCAGAGTGGCTTTAGCGACAGCGCGTCCGACCTTTGGCAGCCCATTCAGGACAAACCACGGTTCTGCCTTGGACGCGCTCCCTCTGGAGCAAAGCTTAAGACCTTCGACGAGTTCGCCGCCTTGGTTGCTAGTTTCGAGTCCGTAGGAATCATCAAACAAGCTGAGCTTGAGAGGATTTCCATGCCGACCGGCTTAAGCTGTGACGAATAAGGTATACTTACGTTGCTGCGGTTTAGACTGGGACGTTGATCATAGGGGAAAAAAAGGTGTCAGCTTGACCACTCGGCGTGATGGTGTTGGTTTTGTTCGTGTCATGGGCGTATTTTGCTGCGTTGGTCTGCTTATGCCTGGTTGCAAGACTGCGAGCAGCGGGCCGCTCAGTCAGGTCGCTAGCGCCGAGGATGCTGCGCAGATCGCCCGAGGTTATGACACCCTGGTCAATGCAAACTACGTCGGCTGCGGGGTTCCGCTTGACGTCATGAAGCGCGCTGTACAAGCGACGACGATTATTCCCCCAGCCATCGCCGGCACCTTTTTCCCGCTCGCGGCCGAAAAGGTCTTTAAGCCCAGCATCATTCCCGGACGAAATCAGGACAATGCCGGGATCGTCCCGTCTTTCAATGTGTTTGTCACGTCGCGTGGCGTCAAAGCCGTCAATTTCAGTTGCTTGTCCTGCCACGGTGAGGCGATCGACGGCCGCTATATCATTGGCTTGGGCAATCGCTCGCGGGATTTTACCCAGGACGTCCGAGCTTTTACCAACCTCTTGCCGGCGATGGTCCAGACCGACAAGGAGCGCCAGGAGCTGGCGGTGTTTCAAAAGTCGATGAATGCCATTGCGCCTTATATGCAAACCAAGACGGTCGGAGTCAACCCGGCGATCAATCTGACCTATGCGCTGTTCGCCTTTCGCAGCCCGGACGATTTAAAGTGGCAAGATAGCCAGATCATGGATCCCCCGAATCGTGAGTTTCCACCGGTCCGCGTTCCTGCCTGGTGGTTGCTGCGCGATAAAAAGGTGATGTTTTACAGCGCCGAATTTTCCAAGCACCACAACCGCATCATGACCCTAGCCGCCGGTCTGTGCATGGACGACGGGGAATCGATCAAAGCCCTGGATGCACCCTTTCGCGATGTCGAAGCCTATATCAGAGCCCTGCCTAGTCCCAAGTTCCCCTTTCCGACCAATCCAGATCTAGTGCACGCGGGTCAAGCGGTTTATGGCAGAGCCTGCGCCGGCTGTCACGGTGCGGCTAAACCAGATGGTACGATCGATTATGTGAAGACCATCATCCCGATTAGCGACATCGGCACCGATCGCTGGTTGATGCTGCAGCAGACGGGTGCCGTGCATCAGCGCTTTCGTGCTTGGGGCGAAAAGGCCTTTTTGAAGATGTACCACGAAGGCATGAGCGTTGATCTGCATCAGGGCTATATTGCGCCACCGCTTGCGGGTGTTTGGGCGACGGCGCCGTATTTTCACAATGGTTCCGTCCCTAGTCTTGAGGCGGTGCTCAATTCCAAGATACGGCCGAAGTATTGGCGCAAGCTGGGGGTTGTCGAAGGCACCGACTACGACACCCAACACGCCGCAGTGAAATTCAGCGAAGAGTCGCATGGCCAAGCCCAAACGCTGCCCCTGTTAAAGCGCTACGTCTATGATACGACGCTTGATGGCTACGGTAACCAAGGCCATACCTATGGTGATCAGCTTTCCGACCAGGATCGCCAGGCGGTCATGGAATTCGTTAAGACCCTCTAAACCAAGGTCAGCTTAGGAGTCACTCATTGAGTAACTCTTGCCGGACAACGGAACGCACCGCCAAACTCTAACACGCCATGGTCGAACACCACGTGCTGGCGCAGCGTCTCTTTGCCAAACATGTCCAGATCGTAGGCATCGACGGCAAAGCGGGCATTATAGCTTTCGTGCACGCCGCCTCGCACCCACCCCTCTAAACTTGGGCTGGCGATCGGGACATAGGTCTTTGGATCCGTGCTGCCTTGGACCTTGATCCGGCGCTGCGGATTCCACAGAGTCATCTGCATCGTCCCAGCACAGGGGTCCATGACCCGCTGGACGGTTAGGTCTTTGATCCCAGGTAGGAATAGCCAGTTTAGGCCGGTGGTGGCAAAGGCCACCGTCCAAATCTCTGGATGCACCACATCGACCGGTGCAGGCCCTCCGGCTAAACTCAAGCGGCTTTTGCCGCCGTCCTGTAGGGCGTGGATCCACATCCAAGCCGTCGGAAAACTCGACCCGTAGTTTTTTTCCAGGTGCGCAACACCTTGGCCCCTGGCCGACGCACCCGCGCTTTGGACGGAGTAATCCGCTTTGCTGGCGATGCTATAAATAAACCAATGACTCCATATGAACGGCAGATGCGCCGCGGCTCCTTCCGGCCCGACCCAAGGAAGCGCCGGGTTAATCGGTGCTGATGGGCCGAAGGTCGCGTGAAAGGCGACTCCACCGGGAAAGGTGAGGTCCGCGTGGTCCTGCGTCATGGCGCCAATGCCAGCTGCCTCCCACTTAAAATCCGCCGCGGTGCCATCGCTCGGATCCTTGACGATGGGTCCACCCGCAACGGTCAGCGTTGTGGTTGCGGGAAAGGCCTCGTAGGTTGCCGTAGCACCGGTCTTCTGGTCATGCGTCACGAGCGCCGCGTAGCCTTCGCGAGGGCTGTCTGCGAAGTCCGCGCCTTGGCGCACGAAGGAGCCGACCACCACGGCATAATCGCGCTGCTGCGTCTCGTCGATGACGTGCGTGTACCAACCCTCAAACCATGGGCCCTTGGCTTTGAAGTGGGGGTCCATGGGCGACATCAGCTGGCTTTGATCCCCCGTGCGGCAAGAGGCGAAGGCTAGCGCCAAGGCGGTGCATGGGATCATCAGCATCCATGTTCGAGGCGTCATCGGCGGCAGGCAATGAGGTGACAAAGGGGTGCTCCTATGCGGGGGAGTAAAGGTTGATGTCACGTTGAGCAGTTACACCATCAAGTTGCCGAACCCGCCTCGCGGCATGATCCCGTACTTCAGTCGGTCTCGCCAAGTAAGTATGAAATATCAACCTCGACCGCTGCAAGCGGTTCCAATCTGCCTCGGTCTCCGGCTACGCAGTTGGCGACGTTGATATAGCCGGCTTCCGCCCAGCGGTGGACGGAAATTGTTTTGTCGTTTGATTCAATGATCCAGTAGTGCGGCACCCGCGCCTGGTGGAGTACCGCCTTCTTGTGGACGAGGTCGTTGTTGCGGTTAGAGGGCGATAGGATCTCGCAAACCCAGTCTGGGACGATCGATACGTATTCTTCGTCCGGAAGGACGGGCATCCGCTCGCGCTTCCAACCCGCCAAGTCGTGACGGCAAGCGGTGCGAGCCGAGTATTTGACTCCGGCTTCAGTTAAAATCCACCAGCCACCTGGTCCCTCGCCTCCACCTTTACGATCAAAGGGGTCGAGGACTCCCCCTAACCTGTAAACTAGTCTAGCAGACTTGGCATCATTAGAAAAAGCGAAGTTTCCTAACTCTCTAAATTCCTAATATAGGAAATTCCTTAGACATTCTGTATAACAGCCTAATATATCTATCAAACATAGGGCCGAGAGCGATCTAGCATAGGCCTGGGGGCCCTGGCTTTGTCAAAGGTGCAGGTTGTGAGCTCACTGGTGCGGCGGCCGACGCAGGGCTTTATTTTTCGGCCAGCCGTCTTGTTCTTAGCATTGTGACATTCCCTGTTACCATGCCTCGACTGCCAGGCCTGGGAGGCGCATAAACTCACCAATGTTACGCGTTACGACGGTAAGATTATGTGCGAGTGCGACCGAGGCAATAAGAAGGTCGTTGGCACCAATTGGTGTGCCACTTTTGGCCAATAGTGCGCGGTTGATACCATAAAACTCGGCTGCCTTATCATCAAAAGGCAAGCTCTCGAAGTTAGCGAAAAATAGGCTCAAACGATGCATATTTTCGCTCACACGTTGGCTTCGTCTCGCGCCATAAATAAGCTCAGCTTTGACCACACTACACAGCACCAAATCAGCTGGCTTGGTCTCTTTAAATTTTTGCACGACGGCAGTGTCGTTGCGATGCAAATATGCGATGCAGATATTCGTATCGAGAAGCAGCCTCATGAATGACCCCAATCACGTTCCTGAGCCGGTAGATCTTCTATCTCGGGAAAGTCGCCGACCCAACTCCCAGCTAGTTCGAAGAAACCGGGCGGCCATTCACTCACGCTTACCTCCTTGCGGACGAGTTCGGCGACGAACGCAGAAACGCTTTGGCCACGTCGCACAGCCTCCTTGCGGATTTTGTCCTCGAGGTCGTCGGGCACGTAGACATTGAGCTGAGCCATCTTCGCGTCTCCTAAGGCTTAAATGTATAGCAAGTATACTTGATATACTTCTCGGCTTCAATTGGAGAAAACTTTAGTCCTCCGGTCTTTGTTTTTTCGGGGTGAGTACCCCTAGGCTTCCCTAAGCGCTTTGTGGTCCGCGACCCTGGCACCTATTGTCAGGGTCAGACCGAAGACGCTTAATAGCCTCTCCAGCGTTGCTTCTTTGATGTTCTCGTTGGTTCTTAATCGGTCGACTATCCTGCTTACATTTGAAGACTTGATCTCGCTTCGTTCCGCGAACTCGACATGACCGAATGTATCGATCATTTCGGCCAACGCTTCCTTGAAGGAAGCCTCGTGATTGTAAATAAGCGCTTGCATATAATCATAAGCAAATTTAGGGGTTCTCAACTTCTTGGCTACGTCGCTTTTATACGCCTCAGCTCTCTTTGTCATTTTTCACCTCTTCAGCCTCACGGCTCTTATAGTCGCTCCAATACGCACGGGACTTATCCAAATCAGCGGTCTGCCCGTCTTCGTCCCCGCCTGAACCGCAGTTGTTTCGGAAATCCGCCGACGAGCCGGTGCATCTCTAACGACAGCTGATAGGCACACTGGATGATTGGCACTTGCGAATAGTCGGTAGCCATCGGCTCGCTCATGGCGTGTATGGTGCGCAGTTCACTATTTTTGTAGCTACCGTATTTATTAGACAATCGCGACATTATGGCCAGCTTATGACCGCGCCAGATTTGGGTGCCATCGAGCGCTTGACCCAAGCCTCTTTGAACGACTGCAGATAGGCGGCATATGGACGCTGAGGCAGCGTCATGATGACGATCGCTACGTCAGGGTATTTTGCAAGGACGTGGCTGGCAGCCGAGCTAAAGAGCTTGTCCCGAGTGATGAGAACCCGGAAGCCGGCGGCATATGCCGCGGCAACCAGCTTGCCGTTCGTCAATTCCCGCCAACCTAGCGTCACAGCTGACTCGGCCTTAATTCCCATCTCGTAAAGAGCCTGTCGCAAACGCACGTCTACATTGACATCGAGAAGCCACATCAGGCAGCGATATCCGCTAGCTCAGATGCGACCTTTAGCACCTCTGGCAGGGCTTCGTGGGGAAACGCTCCGCCAAACGCCGCATCAATCTCTCCCATATCCATACCATTAGCTAGACACTCAAGAATCAACGCCACAGACAGGCGTGTACCCCGGATCGCCAGCTTGCCCCCTAACAACTCAGGGTCTTTGACGATCCAGCTATACGCCTTATATGTTTTGGGAGTCCAAGTGTCCGTCATAGAGCAACCTCACCTAAAAACTTGCCTTGCGACCAAGGTCTGGACGGCGCAACTTTAGCAAAGAAGTCTCGTTAAGTACATGAAATAACCTGGCGTTCGGTCTACTGCCACGAGGGATCGGAATCTAATTGGACTTACAAGTTGAGTGTCTAGCTGGAGAGCAGGCCGATTTCGCGTTGCCTTAATCCCATGGCCATCGCCATCCCCTTAGTCATCGCCGTTGGCTTGATCCTGAACGTCGCCTCGCCCCTCAATGCTGTTGGGAGCCAAAGGCCATTGCCTTGCCCTAGAACCAGCGCAGCAGGCCCAAGGCCAGCTCCATGGTCGTGTCCTTAAAACTGCTCGACGGGTTGCAGTCGACGGTCGGACAGCTGGCGGAATTTCGACCTCGCCACTGCTCGTAGATCGCCGCGTAGCTCAACTGCCACTCCGGTGTCAGTGACTGGTGGAATGTGCTGCCGACCGCCAGGGCCTGGCCGCTGGCCTTCTTTCCAGCCAGTCGGGGTATCAGGGTGAGGGCGGCATTCAGGTCGTGGGGGCCGAGGTGTCTTGTATAGCTGAGCAGTGCGAGGGGGCCGCCCAGTGCTAGGAGGCCGGGGTTTGGATCGCCGCGCCGCTGCTGCTGACACTAAGTGCTGCCGGGAGTCGCTTGTAGACACCGCCGAGGCCAAGCTCTAGTTGATGTTTGGTGCTGCCGAGCAGGTCCTTGGCCACGGCCAGCCTGACGTCACTTTCGTTAAACGTCTTGGTGCTCGACGAGTCAGCCTGGCTGGTATCTGTGCTCTGCTGGGCTAGGGCCACCCTAAAACTGCGCACGGCCACCTCTGAGCGCACAGACCATGATGATTCGGCACCGAAGAACAGACGGCCCGTGGCCCTGGCGCTGATGACTGGTGCGGTGGCATTGAAGCTGGCCGGAGCGACGTTGTCAGCCAACCGCTCTAGGCCCACCCCCAGATCGATTCCTAGGGCGGCATGCGGAGGGAGAAGCGTCGCGTTTGGCTTATGATCCACATCCTCTTCTTGGGAATCGTTCTGTTCCGAATCGTTATCTTGATCGTCCGCTAAGGCCTCGGTCTCCTCGGCCCTGTCTTTGCTGTCTAGTTTTTGTTGCTCAGGCCCCCCTATGGCAGGCCTGCTTGGGACGAATTCGGCGAGTATCCCGACCTTCAACTCCGCAGCCACCTCAGGGTCGACGCGAACGGCCGCAAACCTGCGCTTCACCCGCTTCACCAAGGCGCAGCTGCGGATTTTGCGGATGGGCAGTACGAAGCACACTTGGTCGCCGACGCTGAGCCCCTGTGTTGAACCGGCGTTGATGACGACGGCGTTTTTGTTGCTAATGTAAATAATGGACGCCGTTCCAGCGTCGGCCGCGCTTGATTGGAGCGAGGTGAAGGCTATGCTTGCGATAAACAGCGCCAACTTCATTGATCGGCACAAAAACGGTTGGGGTCTGCTAGGTCTTTGCAAGTGTCGCCCTCTTGCGGGGTTGTTTTAAACGGCACTCCTGCGCCGCGCTCGATATTCTGGGCTAATGATAGGTCGCGCATTGAACCGGGAAACACCGCACCGCGGAGCCTATCATTTGGCTCCACCTTAACCACGGCGTCATCAACTTCAACCATAAGCTTTATGTCTCGATCCGAATCAAACGGCCTACAACGCCGGCTGAGCCTTGCTTGCCGCATGGATCAGATAGGCGCCAAACCAGGCCCCAGCTTCCGGCGCCGGGGTCATCGCATCGCTACCGGCGCAGGTCGCGTCAAAGCGCGTCGCACCGCCGTCGCTAGTGCCATCGGACTCACCTGGCGGCTTGATCCATAGGTAGGCATCGATGGTGGCGATATCGGCACGCGGCGCCACGATGGGGCGAACGCCGAGGCCAGACGCCGCGATATTGCACCAGCTGCCCCAGGATTGACGGCTATCGATGACGCCGTTGCGACTGGTGTCGATGACGAAGTGCACCTGGTTGACGCCGGCTTTTTGCAGGTCTTGGGCGAGTAGCTGGACGTAGGTCAGCTCATCGCGCGCCGGATTTGAGGTGTCGTACCATGTCGGCGTTGCGCCTTCGGGCACCGACAGCGGACTGTAGTTGGCGACATTGGTGGCGAAGCCGCGGATCGCGCTCCTGCCGTCAGTCATCTGTAAAACCTTTTTGACTTCGGTGGCAAACCCGGTGCGGTTGCTCGGCCAGCCGAGCCAGCCGCTATGGGCGGCATCGAGGTACATGCTGACGTTAGGCAGGGCTGTAAGGGTTTGAATGGCGTAACTGACACCGCGCTCATAGGCACCCTGGGCGTCGTGGCATTTGGTGACGCCGATGTTGGTGACGATATTACCGAGGGAGTCTGGTTCGAGGATGATGGCGATCGTTAGGTCGGAGTGCTGCGCTAAGACTCCCTGGATGGAATCGATATAGCTTCGATAGAGGAATTCACCGTTGTTGCTTAGCTGTAACTCGCCGTTGGAGGCTTTGGCGGCACAGTCCCGGTCGGGTAGATTGTAGACGACGAGGGTGACGGCGATCTTGCCGCCGCTGCTGGCGGCTTGGTGGGCGGCGTTCAGGTAGGTCCGCAGCGGTGTGATTCTAGCCGTGCTGTCGATCCAGAATGCGGTGCTTACCTGCTGGAGCTTACCGAGGGCTGCCGCATTTGGTGCACTGGCGGCGGTTTGAGCGACGTTTTGGGCATAATCCGGGTTGACGAATAACTTGGTCGCGGCAAACGGATTGTCGACGCTAGGCAGGCCGCCTGGTGCGGTGATGGTGTCTGGGTTTGGTGTGATTGGCGGTTTGAGGGTGGTCGGCATAGCCGGCGAGCTACCTGGCGCGGCGCCTGCTGGAGGCGCCGCGCCAGCCTGGGGGCCGCCACCCGAGGGCTGTGGCCCAGCCACACCCGCATGCGGCGGCGGCGGCGTCACGTCGCCTGACTTGCTAACCGGGCCGCCTGTGCCGCGTTCGTTACGTGCGGTCGGCTTGCCGTGGGGCGCAAGCAACTGGCAGCCGCTAATGCTGTGTAGAACGAACAGGATCTGGCCCAATGCAGCGGTAAACCCGGATATATGCGGCAGCATCCTGCGGACTCCCAGCGCGGCGACGATGATGTTCATCAGCAGACTAACACGAGCGCAAGAAGTTACTCAACATGGCATGGCCGTGCTGCGTCAGCACGCTCTCAGGATGAAACTGCACGCCCTCAATGGCTAAGGTTTGATGCCTGAGCCCCATGATCATGCCACCCTCGAGTTCTGCCGTGACCTGTAAGCAAGCGGGGAGCGACTCCCGTTCCACCACCAACGAATGGTAGCGCGTCGCTGTGAGAGGGCTCGGCAGATCCTTAAAGACTCCGGCGCCCTGGTGCAGGATCTTTCCGACCTTACCGTGCACTGGCAGCGCGGCGCGTACGACCTTGCCGCCAAAGGCTTGCCCGATCGATTGATGGCCGAGGCAAACGCCGAGGAGCGGCACCTTCGCCTGGGCGGCTGCGGTGATTAACTCTAAGCATACGCCAGCTTCATCCGGAGTCGCTGGCCCGGGTGACAGCACAAAGGCCGTGGGCTTCTCGGCGATCAGCTGCGCCACCGTCCGCTCATCATTGCGGTAGGTCGTCACCGTAACGCCAAGCTCTTGTAGGTACTGGACCAGGTTGTAGGTAAACGAGTCGTAGTTGTCGATCATGACGACGCGCGTTGACGTAAAGCTACCAGCCTGCGGCACCGACTTAACTGCATCGACTGTGTTAACAGCGTTCATAGTGTCACCTTTTGTTCGGCGCCCATGGCATCGATGATGGTCTGTAGCCTTGCTCCGTGCCCTTCGGTGAGGCAGAGTTCCGCGCCATACTGCGTCTGTTCTTCGAGGACTGCGGCGAGGATTTGCCGCGTCGTCAGAGGATTGGCCAGGACGACGCGAAACACCGTCAACATCTGACCGCCGTGCGCCGCGCTTTCCAGCCGCGTCCTTGACACAAAGGTCTTACCCGCGGTGCGCTGCTCCTTTTGGATCGACTCCGTCAGGTCGCTGAGGATTTCATTGGCCTCGGCGCATTGCTCTTTGCTGCCGTGTTGAAAGATCGTCTGGGCGATTTCAGGCACATAGCGATAGGTCAAAATATTGAGCTGTGGCTCCGTCACGACTTCAAAGTCCGGTAGGGACCGGATCATCTTGCTAAACTGACCGGCTTTGCCGATGCCGAGGTCGATCAGCAGCTCATAGCCGCGCTTACCGATGATATGCAGGGCTGAATGCACCAACATCGCCATGCCATTGCGCGTACCTTCCAGCGTGTGCTTGCCGATATCGCGGGAGCCCTTGCGGATGATGTAGTTGGCATGGTGCTCGACGGCGCCGAGTACGGCTGGGTCTTTAAACACGACAATACCAGCACCGACCGGCACATAGAGCTGCTTGTGGGCATCAAAGGTCACCGAGTCGGCGCGTTCGATGCCCTTGAGCAAGTGCCGGTAGCGCTCGGAGAACAGGGTTGGCCCACCCCAAGCGGCATCGACATGGTAGTGGATGCCATGCTCGCTGGCGATGTCGGCCAATTCGTCCAAGGGATCGACGCTGCCGGTTTCGGTGGCGCCGGCGATGCCGACGATGGCGAGGATGCCGACCCGCTTGGCACGCAGCGCCGCGATCTGCAGGCGCAGCGCGGCAGTGTCGATGCGGTGCTCTGCGGTGATGGGGACGGCGTGCACCTGCTTTAAACCAAGTCCGAGCAGATCGGCGGTCTTGCGTAATGAATAGTGGCCGCGTTTGGACACCAGCACGGCGATGTTGTCATAACCATAGTGGCGTAAGGCCGCAGGCAGCCCCTCCTCCTGGGCGCCGGTAAAATCGCCGCGCGGCGCGAGCATCCTGTTGCGCGCGGCCCAAAGGGCGGTGACGTTGGCGATGGTGCCACCGGAACAAAAGACGCCGAGTGACTGGCCGAAGTTCTGCGTCCACTGCGCATAAAACTCGTCGGTGTTTTCATAGACCAGGCGGTGGATGATGCCGACGACCTGGCGTTCTAGCGGCGTGAACGCCTTTGAGGTCTCAATCTTCACGACGTTTTGGTTTAACGTCATCATGATCTTGGCCAAGGGAAACATGAAATAAGGCAGTGCCGAGGTCATATGCCCGATAAAGCTCGGGGAGGCAGTGCGCACCGATTGGGCCACGACTTTATGCAGGAGAAAGTCGACCTGCTCGGAGACGAACACCGGGTCTTCTGGTAAGCGTGTCCGCAAAAAGTCCTGTTCGAGATTGGCCGGGGCGATATCGCCAGCGGTGACGCGGTCGGTGAGGAAGCCGTGGAGGTTCTCCGAAATCTCGCGGTCGAGGCGATTAAGCGTCGACTGCTCGCTCTCGGGTGCGGTGAACACCTTGCGCATCGTTTCCAGGTTGGCCTCGGCGCGCTTGGTCGTCCCCGTGGGCTGGGCGGACGTGGCTACAGGCACGATAGTGTCAGCCGCAGGACTTGTCGGTTGGCGGTCGCTCATGCCTGGCCCTCGCTTAGTTCGTCAAGCAATGCCGACACCGCGGTATCGCCCGGGGCAAAGCTGAAGGCAAGCTCCCAGCCGGCATTGGTCGACGTGCGCCGGACGAGTCGAGCGCTGAGGACCGGTGAGGGGAGGTGACTGTCATCCGGATCGAGCTGCAGCGTATACTGGTCGCCGTCTTGTAATAAGGTCTCGGCTTGAGTGCCGGTCTTGTGTAGTTGGGCGCAAAGACCACCACTGGAAAGATTGAGGCCGCGCAGGGTCAGCAGCAGTCGCCAGGGATCGAACGTCACCATCAAGCGCACGCGCCCATGATAGGTAAGTCGAGGCGATCTGGGCATGGCTGTTCCACTGCTGTGGACACGCTGGTTGCTGAGCATGAAGGTCCTCCGGGCGCCCAGACTAAGGGATGAGGCCCGGTAAAGGCAAGCCGCCTGGTGGCCAAGGCTGCGGCTAAGGTCTAGGCTACCGGCCGATCGCCGGCTTCGAGGCTCGCTATAGCCCTTGCCGCCGCCTCGGCCTCGGCCTTCGCTGTGCGGCTGTTGCTTCCATTATTTAACAGTAATTCTGATACTTTATCCCCTACAGTGCGGCGGTAGAGGAATTCAAAATGGCTGATCTGATTCATCGCCACCGAGTTGATCCGAGGGGTAGCAGGCGTTGGGCGAAACACCCCCTTTTTACCGCGGGCGACAAAATCTCTGGTCGAGTGCAGGCAATGGATGTTGAGGTTTGCTGGCACCTCGGACTGGTGCAGGGCTCGGAGAAAGGGCGATCCTGGACGCATCTGACCAACATCGCGCCACAGCAAGCCAAGCGGCGACACCAGTGCGATATACGTCAGGGTCGACCCGGCATAGGGTGTTCCCATGGTAATGATGGTGTCGCAGACCTCGCTGCCGCCGAGCTTGAGCAGCCACCAAAGTCCGACCAGTCCGCCTTTGGAGTGGGCGACGATCTGGATTTTTTTGTAACCGTGGCGCTCGATCTGGCGCTTGATCTTGTAGTCGATAAAATTTGCCGTCTCGACGATGTCGCGGGTGAAGAAGGTTCCGAGTAACCCGCCAAGGTTGAAGCTGAGCACCTGATGGCCGCGTGCCGTGAGCATCTTTTCCAGCACCGTCACCGAGCGGCGTGACGAGAAAAAGCCATAGAGTAGCAACACCGGGGTTCTGTTTGGATCAAAGGTCTGCCGCTTGAGAATCTCGTTGTTGATATGGACTTCGTAATTGATCTCGCGGTAGACCGCCTTGAGCAGCTGCCACATGCCCGTACCTTTTTTGCGGCTGGCAAACTCGAACGCGAGTAGCGGCAGGATGACGCAGCCACCGATCACCTCGACCGTATGCAGGGTCGAGTTGAACAAGCTGTCGGACTCGTCGACCAGCTTGGCAAATAAATAGGCTTCAGGTAGGGCGCCAAGAAAGGTGGCGATGATGACGCTACGGCGGCGAAAGTCCAGCACGCCAAAGAGCAAGCTCATCACGTCAAAGGGAAAAAACGGGACTAAGCGCGCTGCGAAGGCCAGCTTGTAGTCCTGCGACTGGATAAAGCGCAGAGTCGCCGGGAGGTTTGAGCGTAGCCATGGCTTCGTGTAGCGTTTGCCGAACAGCCGCGAGATATAGAAGACGGCCAGACAAGAAAGGACGCTTCCTGCCGCAGTCAGTAGCGGTCCCCAGATCGGCCCAAAGGCCTTGCCGCCAAGGATCGCCACAAACAGCAGTGGCGTGAAGATAAACGGACGAATCGACGACAAGGCAAAGAACGTCAGGACTTTAGTCACCGGTTGCGTAGCTAAACACGACTGCAGCGTATCGCTGCACTGATGGCGCCAAAAAAACACCGCCATCAGGGCGCACATACCCATAATCGCCAGCTGGACCAGCATGACGCCGCGGATTTGCTTATTGTGAAAGTTGAATTTCAAGGGCGGGGTTCATCGCAAAGGGGAGTAAGCCCATCATATCACGGAGCATGGGGTCAGTCACCGTCGCCAACCTGCTGAGCATGGGGTCAGTCACCGTCGCCAACCTGCTGATAACAGGTGCCGGGGGTCAGTCACCGTCGCCAACCTGCTGATAACAGGCGGGCCGGAGCATGGGGAGGGTGGGCAGCCGCCGCCACGATCCATAGCAGCCTAGACCCACGGGTCTGAATAGGTAGAGACCCTATTGAATAGGTACTGGGTTGCGATCCATACCCCATTCATATTGACAGATATGTGTGGGCCCAATACTCTTTTAATGGGTATTGCCTACGAACGCAGTACCTATTACGGGGAGGTTGGCGTCATGCTGCTTACCGCCTATCGGGAGTTCGAGAGCCGCGTCGGATCGGTGGAAACCGCCAAGGGGGCTAAGGCGTCGATGGTACTCGCCGCCATTGAGCGCTTGCCCGTGCGATTCACGATCGGTGATGTCGCGAAGAAATGCCCCACCGTTGGTCTACATGTTTTGATCTAATCCTAAGACGCTACCCATTAAACAAGATACTGTGCAGCTGCCTCCACTCATCCCGCATTCTGCTGCTTGCGCTTTGCAGCTTGACCCAAATGATAATGGTTCAAGCCCTGAAGGACATATGTCTTGATTACAGACTGGCGCGAGACATTCAGGAGTCCGGCGACCTCATCTAATTCGTTAAGTATCTCTAAGCTGAAGTCTATATTAACCTTCTTTACGATGTGCTCACCCTTTCCGGCGCGGGGAGGGTGCTTGCCGGTGGACGTAAAATAGCCGCTCACATCTTCACCGCGATCAATGGCGGCGTCGATTTGATCGATATTCGTCTTTCTATTTTTTTTGAATGCCATACTTTTTCATCTCCTGATTCGTAGTTTTCCAGTAGGTTCGTAGTAGATCGTAGTCGCCTTCATCATCCTGTTTATCTTCGTATATCAAGGTGATTAACGAACCACCCACCCAGCTGATCATGGCATGTTGCGACGGTAAATCGTCTATTTTTCCTCCCCAGAAATCTTGGCGGTAAATGCATAGCACCTCCTCAAAGGAAAGGCCGCGCTTTACTTTGAGAAGTGCGCTCTTGTCATCGTCCCACTTGATCCGAATACCACCGATAACCGCGCTACCCACGTTTAGCTCCTGGTTAAGGCTCGACTGAGAATATAACAGATATATCGTAGTCCATCAACCGATATAGTATATCTGTTATATCTTTTTGAGATAATTCAGGCAAATACCGGCAATGGCGGTGAAGGTGGTATTTGCGTGAAATGATGGATCGGGGGCCTTCAGCAGTCGCTCGGCCAGGGTCCTCAATAGGAACGATATGATTAACTGAATCCAGCTAGTTGCAGGTTCAATTCAAGCTTTTTTCGCAAGCTGCCGATCCGACCCTTGTTGGCAAGTTAACAAGGAGCTTGACGATGCATCGCTGGGGTTTGGTCCTGATTAGCATGGTGACGCTGGGCGTGGCTTGCTCGACCAATTCGACTTCGTCAAAAGATACCCGTTTGGCCTCCGACAAACCAAGTGTTGATAAATCCAGTGCAGCTAATCCTGATCCGAGCAAGCCGGCTGCCGATGTCGCGCCGGTCTCGCCGAGTGGCGGCTTGGGTAGTGGCTCGACTGCCGGTTCGGCCGACAAGGGCCCGACTGTTGGCGTAAAAGGTGAGGCATACTTTACGGCGACGATGTTGCCGGTGCTCAATACCAACTGTGCTAGCTGCCATGCTGATCCACGTATTCAGGCCGCGGTGCGCGGTCCGCTGACCATTTTTTCCTTCGCCGCGATGCGCTCAAAACTCGCCGATGGCGCTACTGCGACGGGCAACGCCTTCTTTCTCAAGGTGCGAAATCAAGTCAGCCATGGCGGCGGGGACCGCTGTCCAAATGGGGCGAATGCAACGCCTTGCAAGGAATTCAGCGCGTGGTGGACCGTTGAAGTGGGCGGCGCCTCGACTGGCAAGCAGCCGACGCCGGCTGGCCTTGTGTCTAACATCTCTAGCGTCTCTGATTTTGGACGCGTCTACGGCTATGCTTACAACCCGGCCGATGTGAAGGCGACGGTGAGCGTGGCTTTTTATGTCGACGGTCCAAGCGGCAGCGGGACATCGGCTGGCACGGTGATGGCTAATACGGCGGGCGATGATGCCAATGCCGACGGCGATCACGCCTTCGCCTACGACCTGCCGATCAACCTTCGTGATGGAAAGCAGCATAAGCTTTATGCTTATGGTCTCGACCAAAACAGCCAGACCTTACTGACGATCACACCCGTTACCTTCACCGCCTATGCTTTTACCGCCGCAGGTCGGTCCTTCTTTGATGCTACGGTTAAGCCAAAGCTGGCTGGTTGTGCGAGTTGTCATACGATCGCCTACGAACAACAGTATTACACCTTGATGGCGCCGTCTCCGGCCAGCGGAGCCACCGCAGCCAATAATGATTTGATCAACAAGCCGGCCCAGGCCAACAACACCAAGCATGGTGGGGGGCAACGCTGCAGCAGCGTGACCGCTAGTCCGTGCGCGGAGCTGCAGGCCTGGTGGAAGATTGAAGCTGGCCAGTGATGCCCGGTGTAGTGGTGGTCAGAAAGGTTGATTTTTTGCCTATGGTTTCTTCGGGTTGGTCGTGATGTCTTAGGCAAACAGCACTTTTTTAGAAAAAAATATGGTCATTGAAGCGATGCAAGAGCTGAACGTTGCTTGGGGTACTCAAGGCAGAGAACGAGCGTTTAAAGGCCGATTCCGCCATCTTGAAGGCCCAATCTGACAAGGCCGACGCCCGCGCTGACAAGGCTGAGGCCGAGGCCGCCTGCCTGAAGGGCGAGTCCGCGCGTCTTAAAGCCGACCTATGCGCCAAATTTTGCCCTTTTGTGCCTCAAATTTATCTGAGTAATCAACTGCTTAAGTAGGGAGATCGAAAGAGGTCAGCATCATTGCGTCAAAGGGCATTTTTAACTCTCGCATTTTGGCAAGCAACATCAGTTGAGGCTTTTAGCTCATTCTGCTACCGTTACAAAAGGACCATTGGACTGGGCCTTTTGTATAACAAATTAATTATATTGGTTAAAATGATTGATCGAGCGATGTTGGCGACTGCCAAGGGAGCCTTTGCACGCTTCCCAGCGATCGCGATTCTTGGCCCGCGGCAATCCGGGAAAACTACTTTGGCGAAGATGGCCTTTCCTGAACTGGCCTATGCCAACCTCGAAGACCCGCCAACCAGGGCCTTTGCCTCTGCGGATCCGGTGGGATTTATGGCGAGGTACGCGGACGGAGCCATATTTGATGAGATTCAACATGTTCCCGCGCTTTTTTCTTTTCTTCAAGTCAGGATGGATGCGGCTGGACGTGATGGCCAGTATGTCTTGACCGGCAGTCACCAGTTTAATCTGATGGAAAGTATCGCGCAGTCGCTGGCTGGACGCGTCGCATTGCTGAAGCTGTTACCTTTTTCCTTGGTTGAGCTTGCGGTGGCGCACATGACGTCGCACCAGTCGCTCGATGAAGTGATCTTTCGTGGTGGGTATCCTCGGGCCTGGCGCACCGCAGCTCGCGCCGATGAAGTCTATTTATCCTATCTGGAAACCTATGTTGAACGAGATGTTAGGCTGTTATTGAACATAAAGGATAGCGATCTTTTTCGCCGTTTTTTGATGCTGATCGCTAGTCGGAGCGGGCAACTTCTAAATAAAGACTCTTTGGGTCGGGACGCAGGGCTTAATACAAAAACAGTTGACGCTTGGCTGGCCGTGCTCGAAGCATCCTTTGTCGTTGCGAAGTTGCAACCCTACCACGCCAATCTAGGCAAGCGCCTGATTAAGTCGCCAAAGATCTATATGCTTGACACCGGCCTTGCCTGCCACCTCCTACGTATCGAGCGCGCTCATCAGCTAACGACACATCCTCTGCGTGGGGAGCTATTTGAGACACTCATCGTGTCCGAGCTGCTTAAAATGAGATTTAACGCTGGCCGTGCTCCCAACCTATATTTTTACCGCGACTCAGCAGACCGAGAGGTCGACGTTATCTTGGAGTACTCCGACGGCATCTATCCGATCGAAATCAAAGCATCACAAACTTATCACGAGAGCTTTGCCACTAACTTACGGCCTTTTGCCAGCAAGAGTCCCCTCGGTCAGGCCGTCGTGCTCGGGGGCGGTGCACGCGAGCAGCGCGGCGATCTGCAGGTCATCCCGTGGCAAGATTGGGCCGGGCATGCTCAGGCTCTGGAGCTTTGATGTGCGGTTCTGCCACTGGCGTCTGTCCCGCACACAGACCATAGCCTGGCCGCTGGGCATGTCGGGATTGGCACGACCAATCCCGGCACCTTGTTGCAAGTGGGCAGCGGATCGTCGACTGCCAACGATTATAATACGCAGCAAGTATTTCGGCATTCCGTACACGACCATAGAGACCCCAAAGGACACCGGGAGGACCAACTCGATTGCGTCATATTAATAGGTTAGCGTGGGTGACTGACCCCCTTATCGTCCTAATCAGTCTGGCGATGACCCCAGCTCCCGTCGTGGAGCGCCGCGCTGCAGTTGTGGCGCAGGCTGCCAAGTTGCTCGACGAGGCTCAGGTCTCCTATGTCTACGGTGGGCATCAGCTTGGCGATAGCGTCGCCTGCAATCATTGCAATGCCTGCCTTGAGAGCAAAGCTCCGGCGCCAGCGCAGCGCTTGCAGCAGTGCCCGGATTGCAACTCCTGTAGCCTGGACTGCAGCCACTTCACCGCCCTGGTGTTTGCCCAGGCGGCGTTGCCTTACCCGTATCTGGACACCAGTCTCATGTTGCAGTTGCCGGCAAAGGCTTTGCGCCGGCGCTACCAACTACTCGACCTCGGCACAGAGTTAAGTCGCGCGGCGCCCGGCGACCTGTTGGTCTATGCCGGACACGTCGTCTTGCTCGAACGCGTCGAGGGCGTCAGCACCGGTCAAGGAGACTGGCGCGGGGATGTCGTCCATGCCACGGGCGGACGCGAGATCAAGGGGCCTGGCCAGGGTATCCAACGGGCGCGCTTTGCAGAATTGGCGAACTTTCGTGGCCCGCTATTGCGGATTTTGCGCCACGCGGACTTGAGCGAGGCTGACTCGCCCAGTCCAAGCCCTAAGCCGGCACACCCCGGGCGTGTGCCGGCTGGTCGTCTCAGACCAGTGGTCCGACCGTCGCCTGCACCCTGACTTCTCGTCGCGCCCCGACTTCTGCAGCTTCGTTTCATAAATCCTGCCCTCAAGCCTTCCCGTCCTCCCAGTTTTTGGGCAGCGGCTTCATTCCGCGCAACTGGGAGGACGGGAAGGCTTGAGGGCAGGATTTATGAACAAAGCCAACCTTTGCAAGTAACGCATTGATATGAATATGATTCTTGATTTTATCCAGACGCCACGGCGGTGTCCCCCCAGGTCGTGACGACGGTTGAATTTCCGGCGCAACGAAGCTACTGTTGCCACGGTTTCAGCAAAAGCTATAGTGTCGCTATCTTACCAGCTCGTTAAAAAGGCTATGCGCATGTACTCCACGTCCGATTTCAAAAAAGGCCTGCAGATCGAATTCAAGGATCAAGCTTGGGTCATCGTCGACTTTCAACACGTCAACCCGGGTAAAGGCGCGGCCTTCACTCGCACCAAGCTGAAGAATCTCGAGACGGCCCGCACCATCGAGTCCACCTTCAAGTCCGGTGAAAAGGTCGGTATTCCCGACGTCGAAACCAAAGGCATGCAGTACCTTTACAACGATGGCGCGAGTTACACGTTTATGGATCAGGTCAGCTTTGACCAAGTCCAGTTGACCAACGATGAGATCGGCGATGCGAAAGACTACATCATCGAAAACAGCGTCGTGAACGTGACCTACTACAAAGGTCGCGCCGTAACCGTAAACCTCGGTAACTTTGTCGAGCTGACCGTGGCTGAAACTCAGCCCAACATCAAAGGCGACACCTCTGGCGGCGGCGGTAAGCCGGCCAAGATGGAGACCGGCTTGGTGGTGACCGTGCCCTTTCACATCGCTGAAGGCAGCGTCCTCAAGATCGATACCCGCACCGGGGAATACGTCGAAAAGGTCAAGTAACATATGAAGCTAGATACCCTGGAAAAGCTGATCGAATTGGTTCGCAAAAGCGGCGTGCATCAAGTCGAGATCGAAGATGGCGGCGTGCGCATGAGTGTGACGGCCTCGGCTCCGCACGCTGGATACATGCAGCCTGCCTTCGCACCTCAAGGGTTGCTACAAACCCAGCAGTCCTACGCCGCACAGGTGCCTCCACCACCGCCGGTAGCGGCGGCAGTGGCAGTGACATCCAAGCCGATTCCGGTCGGCAAGGTGTTGCGTTCGCCCTTTGTCGGAACCTTCTATCGTTCGCCGTCGCCGGGCTCGGACTACTTTGTCGAGATCGGTCGTCGCGTGCGCAAGGGTGACACCTTGTGTATCGTTGAGGCGATGAAGCTGATGAACGAGATCGAAGCAGAGTGCGACGGAGTGATCAAAGAGATCCTGGTCGACAACGAGTCGCCGGTCGAATTCGATCAACCGCTGTTTGTCCTTGAATAACCGCGGAAATGGGGCCCGATGAAGAAAGTTCTGATCGCCAACCGGGGTGAGATCGCCATTCGTATCATCCGGGCCTGCCGCGAGCTCGGCTTAAAGACGGTCGCGATTCATTCGACGGCTGACCGGGATTCGCTGCATGCGAAGCTCGCCGACGAAAGCATCTGCATCGGCCCTGGACCGAGCACCAAGAGTTATCTCAGCATCCCTGCGGTGATGAGTGCGGTTGAGGTGTCGGGCGCCGACGCGGTTCATCCGGGCTACGGCTTTCTGTCTGAGAATGCTGAGTTTGCTCGCATCTGCCGCGAGTACAAGATCAATTTTATCGGTCCTGACCCGGAGCATATCTTCGCCCTCGGCAACAAAGTTCAGGCTCGCGCCTTAGCCTTGAAATCCGACGTGCCGATGTTGCCCGGTAGCAAGGGTGTGATCGGCAGCGAGGATGAGGCGGTCCAGATCGCCAAAGAGATCGGTTATCCGTTGATCATCAAGGCCGCAGCCGGCGGCGGTGGTCGCGGTATGAAGGTCGTCACCGCGGCCCATGAGCTGGTGCGGCAATTCCAGTTGGCGCAGGCCGAGGCCCTGAGCGGCTTCGGCAATGCCGACTGCTTTATCGAACGCTACTGTGCCAGGCCACGGCATATCGAGATCCAAATCGTCGCCGATAAGCACGGCAATTATGCTCACCTCGGTGAGCGCGACTGCTCGATTCAGCGCCGCCATCAAAAGCTCGTCGAGGAAGCGCCAAGTCCAGCTCTGACGCCAGCGATGCGCGACAGCATCGGGGCCGCCGCCATCCGCCTCGCCAAGTCGGTCGGCTACGTCTCGCTTGGCACGGCGGAATTTTTGCTCGACGAAGATGGTCAGTTCTACTTTATGGAAGTGAACACGCGCGTCCAGGTGGAGCACACGGTCACCGAACAAGTCACTGGGATTGATTTAGTCAAAGAGCAGATTCGCATCGCCCAAGGCGAGAAGCTGTCATTTAATCCGGCCAACATCGCGATGCGCGGCCATGCGATGGAGTGTCGCATCAATGCCGAGGATCCGGTGACGTTTGCCCCTTGGCCGGGCAAAGTGACCGCCTATCACGAGCCGGGCGGACCGGGAGTGCGCATCGACGGGATGCTTTATGCTGGTTACACCGTGCCGTCGCTCTATGATTCGATGGTGGCGAAGTTGATCACCTTCGGTCGCGACCGCGCTGAGTGCATGGCCCGCATGCGGCGCGCGCTCGCCGAAATGAAGGTCGATGGGATCCGCACGAATATCGCCTTTCACGAACGCTTGCTCAACGATGAGCGCTTTATCGCGGGCGATGTCCATACCAAATTTTTAGAGACCTTTGGCCGGGAGTAGAGCCAAAGGCCTCAAGGCCAGTGAGTTGCTGGCGCTTTTAGCGCCAGCAATCAGTTAGCCGTCTAGCTGTTCGCCATAGTCGCTGTCGTTATCAGGCGTATCTGCGTCTGGCGACGCGTCGAAAGCCGAGCATTTTTTCCATTGGAAGAGATAGGTCGTCTTGACGCTGCCATCGAGCGAATCGTTGGTGATGTAAGCGTGGCTGTTGGCCACGCCAGGCATGGCCTTCGCATACAGTGAGGAATTAATATTCAGGCCGCGGCGAGCACCACAGGGCGACCACACGACCGAGCTCAGGCCAAGGGTATCGCTAATCGTGTAGTCACCAGATTTGGGTCCAGTGAAATTGGTTTGCAGGCGCGCTTGTTGAGCGATGCCTTGAAAGTAATACAGCGACTGCTGGTAGCCCGAACTAGACGGACCAAGGTCAAAGAAGCCGCGGTAGTCGAGGCGAACCAAGGAGTAAGACCAGCCTTGCGGGAAGTCGAAGTTGACCAAGATTTGACAGTTTTTGCGGTCCATCGATTTGTTAGCGTCGGTGGCGACGACATATTTGTCAAAGATCATGGTGAATGCGGTACGGTCTGGAGACACCACCGCGCGGGCGGTGCCAGCTGGGCATCCGGTGCCGCCATACGATGGATTGGCTTGGCCACTGACGGTTGGAGGAATGGTCACAAACGATGGTACCGCAGCGGATGCAGCCGTTGCTAGTAGCCAGCTGGCGACAGATGCCATGATTCTATGCGTCGATTTCATTGCGAAGACCCCAAGTGAAAAAAGTTAGAGGACACGTCGGGCATGATGCGCCGATGCGTGCAGCTATTGCAAAGTCTGCGCCACCTTCGCCTTGCTGCGCGCCAGAGCTTGCGTGCATGGGCTGAGTTGCTTGTGGAGCACGCTGTTCACGGTTGCTTGGAGAGTTCGAGTGACCCGTCATAGAAGCAGCCGCTGTGCATGATTTTTGCGACAGTTGCGGCGGAAACTGCAGTGAATTGGACCTACTCCGAGTGACATGGGCCGGTCACCCAACCTGTGTTGCGGACTTCAGACCACCGAGTTCACACCAGTTCTTTGACTGCGAGCCGCTGGGATTGGAGTTTGACGGGCATGATCTCGACGGTGAGTTGTACCGCATCACCCAAGCCATAATAGTAGTGGCCGGGGCGGGACAGCTTGCGCAGCAAGGCAAACAGCCGATGCCTGGTGCGTGCAATGGGACCGAGCAGCGGGCTAGGGATGAGATTCTCTTGCGAGACATGAACCTGCCAATGGCGTGGGTCTGGGGGCAGGTTGATCTCTTGATGACTGGCGAGACTGGCGAGCACGTGTTCGACGTTTGGTTCTTCCATAAAGCCGAAGTTGATGCTCACGCTGATGATGGAGCCCTTGCCGTCGTCGCGTTGCAGAGTCGTGACTTGATAGCGATCCTGATGCAGGTACGGCACCTTGCGGTGAACCACCTCGACGAAGATCAGATTCTCCGGTAGTAGCCCGTAGCGATTCCAGAACAGCTGCAGGAGGGCCGGCGTGTTGCGTGAATCCGCGCGGATGGGGCGCGGTACCATCAAGATGACGTTGCGCTGCATCAGCGTCACGGCCTCACGTTTCTTCTCAAGCAGCTCGGCGATGCTCATGGTCTTGACCGATGAATATCCGGCAAAGGTGGCATGTCGACCCCATTGCCAAGTCGCCATGATGGTAAACAAACCGACGCCGATCGATAGCGGAATATAGCCGCCTTCGAGAAATTTGAGGCTGGTGGCAGCGAGAAAGCCCAAGTCTAAGCAGGCGAAGCTGCCAAACAGCAACACCGCCGCTGGCAGCGGCCACCGCCAGTGATAGCGAGCCAGTAAGATCATGGCGATGGAGGTCGCGAGCATATCGCCGGATACGGCCAAGCCGTAGGCAGAGGCGAGTGCGGTGCTGCTGCCAAAATACAACACCAGCAGCACGCAGCCGACATACAGCGACCAGTTGACGAAGGGTGCATAGACCTGACCTTCGTGCTGGTCATGGGTGTGGACGATCTTCAACCGGGGAAAGAGTCCGAGGGCCGTCGCCTGCGCTGCCAAGGAAAAAGCGCCTGAAATCAGCGCCTGTGAGGCGATGATCGTGGCCATGGTGGCGAGGATGATGACGGGAATCAGCATGGATTGGGGGACCAGGCTATAGAAGATGTTGCTACTCTGCACCGGCAGCCCGCTGAGGAGGTAGGCGCCCTGGCCGAGGTAGTTGAGGATGAGAGCCGGAAAGACCACGGCGAACCAGGCCCGGCGAATCGGCTGCGGACCAAAATGACCCATATCCGCATAGAGCGCCTCGCCGCCGGTGATGGCCAGCATCACCCCGCCAAGTACCAACAGGTCGACATGCCACCCTGCTCGCAGCAAAAATTTGGCGCCGTGCACCGGATTCAATGCGGCAAGGATCAACGGATGGTCGATCACCTGGATCAGGCCGAGAATGGCGATGGTGATAAACCAGACGATGATGACTGGTCCAAAGGCTTTGCCGACCTTGGTCGTCCCCTGCCGCTGTAGCCAGAACAATCCAGTCAGGATCGCCACGGTCAGGGGAATAATAAAAGGCGCCAGCGTTGGTGCTGCGACCTTCAGTCCTTCGACCGCAGACAGCACGCTGATGGCCGGCGTGATGATGCCATCACCAAACAGCAGTCCCGCTGCAAGGAGCAAGACCAGTAGCAGCGGTTTAACGCTGCGATGGTGCAGACGATGGAGCAGTCCATAGAGGGCAAAGACGCCACCCTGGCCCTCGTTGTCGGCCTTCAGGACAAAGCTCAAATACTTGATCGTCACCACGGCGATCAGCGCCCAAACGACGAGTGAGACACTGCCGATGACATTGGCCTCACCGAGGGCGACGTCTTTGTGGGCAAAAAATATCTCGCTCATCGCATACAGTGGTGACGTACCGATGTCACCAAACACCACACCAAGTGCGCCTATGGCTAGCTGCGCAGAGCCGCTGCTCGCACCCAGATGCCCGGTCTGCGGTGGGAGCGAGTGTTTGATGCTACGGGGTGCTTGTGTCATCAGCTGATCTCCACCTTGGTCTATGCCTCACGTTCGGCCAGTCGCCGCGTCACCCGCCCAAAGCAGTTCATGACAAATATATGCACTTGAGCCTGGGTCCAGACATAAAACCACCACGGCAAGCGCGGTAGGTAATTCAAAATGGCGATGACCACTTCGTTATGCCCGGGGACTTGGCGAAACTCAAAGCGACCAGGTGGCTTGCCGTCGCGATTGTCGCTGAGTACACCCCCGGTGATGTAGTAGAGGCTGCGGGTTTCACTGCTGCGCTCGCGACTAAAGCTTAGCTCCAAACCCAGCACGGACTTCCACTGTAGGCCCAGCGGCTGGAGATAAAAACGCATCGAACCCTGAGCATCGACATCGACGCGAATGAGCGGCGCAAGAAAACGTGGGAGCCACCGGCTGTAGGTTTGCGAGGTCCAAGCCACGGAGCGGCCGTGGGGAATGCGCACGCGTTGGATCGAACAAACCGAATTGACCGCAACAACGACGCGCCCAGCAGCCTGCGGTTGGACTGGAGGGAGCCTTTCCTTGGTTGTGGTTAAGGCCTCGTCTAGCGCCGCCGAGAAGGATTTGGCGGCAAACCCGTAGCGCCGGAACAAGACGTCGCCCTGGACGATCATTTCGTGTTTCAAGCTCTCGATCAGCGGATAGATCAATTCTTTGGACGCCCCCGTGATGAGTGATACCCACAGGCGTGACAAGGTCGGAGTAAACAGCCGAGTCCCGACGAATGCCCGCCAAAGCCCAAGCTTCTTTGCAACTAGGCGCATCATGTCGATATAGGACAGGACGTCGGCACCGCCGATGTCATAGGCGCCTGCCGGTAATTCTGGGTCTTGCAAGGTCCGCGTGAGGATGGTCACGACGTCGCTTAGAGCAATCGGTTGCCCCAGCGTTTGGGTCCAGCGTGGGCAGAGCATAAGCGGCAAGCGGCGAACCAAAGACTCGAGGATCTTGAATGACGAACCACCGCGCCCTACGACCAATCCGGCGCGAATCGCGATGACCTCGGTGCCGTAGCTGCTGAGGACCCGCTCGACCTCGAGTCGGCTGCGCAGATGCGGCGACAGGTGCGCCTTTGTTGCGGCATGCTGCGGGATGATCCCGCCGAGATAGATGATGCGCTTTAGTCCTTGCTTGCGCGCGGCTCTGGCAAAGTTATCGGCAAGGATCAGGTCGATATCCTCAAAGCTCCCTTGCGTCATGCGGCTGGTCGGCTGCATCGAATGCACCAGGTAGATGCCGCAGGTGGCGCCGCTGACCGCCTGCTCCACCTGGAGCAAGGAGAACAAATCAGCCTGGCGCCATTGGCACGGCGCATGCGGCTGTGGCGGCGGCGGTGCACGTCGGCTTAAAGCGATCACCGACATGTGGCGTGATAGTTCCGCGCACAGGGCCTTGCCGATGAATCCCGAGGCTCCAGCGATGGCGACGCAGGGTTTGCCAGTGTCAGCCATTAAGCGGCTCCGTTGGCAGCAGCGAAGGCGGCACGGACGTCGTAGTCACCGCCGAGCTTCTCCAGGTGTTCGTAGAGGCAAAACAGTCCAGCGCCAACGCCGAGGAAGTTTGGATGGATACGGCTTTTGCCCTCTTTACAGGCAAGGAACACTCGGTGGAAGGTGCTGCGGAATTCCGCTAATTCAAAACGCTGGTGCGATTGACCTTCGCCAAAGTGTGTCAAAAATAACTGTTTAGCGTGGCGCAGCTCCAGTGCAGCTAGGGCTCGGTCGAACCGTGCCATGTCGTCCAAGTAGAAGCCGAGATAGAGATCGCGTAGGCCGCCGAGGAAGGCGGGTTCGTAGGTGATAAAGAGCGGCTGCGGTTGCCACACGGTCTTGTCGCTAGGCCCTGAAGCTGTGCTGAAGGCGGCTTGGCGCAGATCGAGGATGACCGTTGGCGCCTTGAGCAGTTGCCAAAAGTACAACTTTAGAAGCAAGTTGCCGCGCGCCTTTGCGGCGCTTTGGTCGAGGCTGCCTGCAGGGGCAGAGGCGTTGCCACCGGGTGGGATCGGTGCCGGAAGATGCGCCAGGGCCAAGGCCGGGCCGAGGTCGCCGCAGAGTTTGGCGAATTTATGCTTATTGACGAAATCAGCGCTTAGGGTGCCGACTTGTCCGGCCATGGCCAGGGGGGGCACGACCTGAAAAAAAACCGGCGACAGGTACTCGGTGACTTGCGACCAATCCGTTCCTCGCAGCAACGATCCTAGCAAGGTGAAGGGCATGGTCGACTCCTTTGGCGGTTTGAGACCTTCAGGGTAGCTTTAGGCCTGGAGCTTGCTCAAGTTCTTTCGCAGACTTGCCGAATAGACCCTAGGGTAGAGCCGTTGCTTGGACAATGGAAGCAGGTCTAGATGGGCAAAGGATTAAAACAGCTGCTGGCGCGGATCACCGAAAACCCGTCGCGCCTGATGATCGACCGGTATCTGGCCCTACTGGCTGATTTGACGCCACAGCAAGGCAAGGTCAGCCGGGCCTTGGATCTGGCCGAAGCGCTGCTGCGCTCGGATCCGCTGCAGTCCCTGCGCATCGCCCTCATGGTGCACCAAACCAATCCCGATGATCTGCGCGCCTATGACCTGATGATCGAGGGCCTCAATAACCGGGGCCGACACGCCAAGGCCGAGGTGTTGCGACTGGAGCGCGAACGCTTGGTCGAGGCCTTTGCCTCAGGCCATCGTGAACGCATGGCTGACATGCCTGACTCCCTAGTCAACGGATCGGTCTTGTCGCAATCTGAGATACGCGAGGTCAGCCTCAATGAACCGCTGCCATCGGGCTTTATCGATGCCCCTGGTTCCGGCGATTCGGGCGAATATCATGAGTCCGACGCTTCTAGAGAGTCGGCTGCTGCGCCCACCCACGTAGCCAGTGATCGGTCCTTCGATATTGAATTGAAGCTGGCCCCATCAGAGCCTCTGGTGCAGTCCCCGAAAGTCGAACTAGCGGAAAAGGCGCAGTCTGATGCGGACTTGTTTACCTGGCGTGGACCCAAGCCGGCTTACCTAAGGGGAGGCGCCTTGCCAGGGACACCGGCCCACACGGAGGTCCTTGGTAGTCAGGACTACTTCGACCAACTCGGTGCCGAACCGCTTGATCGTGCCACGCCGTCGCTGCATAGCGCTGCATCTGCAAGCGACGGGTTAAGCCCGGTGCAGTCTCCAGCTTCGCCTCATTCCGATCTCATCGCAGGTGGAGCAGGTGGAGCAGGTGGAGCAGGCGGCAAACTACATTCCAGCTACGCCGGGCACGGCGGGCAGACCTTCGATCTGTTCGGATCCGCCGCAGATCTGCAGCAAGTGCAGCGTAGCCCGACCGGGTCCGGAGCCGCCGCGCCCGCGCTGCGTTCAACGGTCGCGTCGGTGAAAACCACCGCCTCGGACGCAGCAAAAAGCAAAGACCATGGCAAAATGACCGTCAAGCCGGCGCATCCGCAAGGGACGTTGGCCTCCGTGAGACGGGGGATGTCTGAGTTCTGGAGCAAGCTCCTTGGCGAATTTGGCCATCTGGAAGCGGCGACGGCCCAACCTCAAGGCTGGGCACAGGCTCTGGGCTCGTTGAAGTTACGCGCTGAGAACCGCCGCGAGCCACTGCCAGAATCGTTTTGGCAGGCTTTAGCCGAGATTCCACAGGAGCAGTTGGCCGAGCCTGATATGAGTCAGAACGTGCAGGTCATGTTTGAGATCCTGGTGCCCTTGGTCGATGAAGACACCGCCACCGCCTTTGGCCTGTTGATCGAAAAACTGCAGTTGACTAGGGCTCATCCAGGCTATTGGGGCTTGTATCTGGATACCCTCGTGCTGCGTGGCCTCAGTCGACGCGCTTTGGTCGAGGTGCGGTTGCTGCTCAACTTAAATCCGCAGCCAGTGTGGGCGGCGGTCGCCTGGCCGCGACTGACGAAGATTTGGGCGGCCCTTGCCGTGCGCGGCTTCGATTGGCGCGAAGAGGCTGGCGTCATGGCCTTGATCAAAGGCCTAGAGCGCCGGCCAAAGGCCAAGGCCGCTGGTCTAGTGGTGTGAAAGGGGGTGGCCTGTGCCTAGCCGAAGCGACTACGGCACCGATTTAGCCGGTCCACTGAGGACAGATAAAGCGATCAGCATTGCGGCTATGGCCAATAAGGTGCGACGTTCGCTGCGTAAAGCCGGCGAAAAGGTGTCCGGCCATTCGAGCTCGGACAAGACCGGCACCCGAGCTGGAATCCAGGCCGGAACCGCGAGCATAAAATCCTCATATTCGCGACCGAAACGCGCGATCAGCAGTCGCTCTTCGTGTTTGACGATACAGAAGTATTGAAACGAAAACAGCACGACGGCAATGGCGATCAGCCACCACACGCCACTGAACACGGCGAGGCCAAAGGTGATCAGGAAATTGCCGACGTAAAGCGGGTTGCGCACGATGCCAAAGGGCCCCGAGGTGATCAGGTTGGACCCGGCCGAGGTGATGTTGCGGGTGCGTGACACCGAGCCGATAAAGGCCACGCTATAGATGCGAATCAATTCGCCCGCGACCAGGAGCAGTGTGCCTAGAGTCGCCGTGCGTACCGTCGGATCACAGTAGCAGATCACCAGGACGATCAGGGGAATCGGCGTGTAGTCGCGCCATTCGAAGAGCTTTTCGCCGATCTCGACGGCGCTCCAATTGCGCCAGGATTTACCACTACCGTGGTGGTTTGCCGAGTCAGCCCCGCCTTCGCTGCCTGGGTTGCGTTCGTCTACTGGAGGTTGCTGGCTCTCGTCGCTCACGACTGGTATCCCTTAAGACTTAGATTTAGGGGCGGTTTTGATTCTGGTCGGCAAAGGCCGCTGGCGTGGCTAACGATAACCGACCAAGAGTCTCGCTGGCAACCTGCGAATCCTCCCACTGCTCACGGGTCAAACCGATCAGTGGGGGCTCGACGGCCACCAGGGTCAAGCCCAGATGCTGGCTAAAACTGTTGTTGAATAAGGCCTCAAACAGGCCGCGGACTTTTTTACCGGTGTGAAACAACATGAGTTCTCCGGCGACGTCCCGCCAATAGACATCGACGTGGCTGAGCGTGGGCAGGGCCCGTCCCATCAGCTCGGCTTGCAGGTGGTCGCGTAGCTCGCGCCTTTCGGTCGGGCCGGGGGTCTTGCCGGTGCGCAAGGTCTCGGCGTAAAACTCTTGCTTGTAGAGGAGTTGCAGCAGGGCCGCCGGGACCTTGCGGCGTTCGATGCGCAGGCGCAGGACAAAACCATCGTCGACCTGGCAGTCGGTCAGGTCCCAGGGGGCATCCGGTGGCAGGTCCAGGGTCGCCGACTCGAGGCCGACTGGCCGGACCCAGCCGACCACTTCTTCCTTGTGCAGGCCGGTTAAGGTCAAGGGTTTCGCCTTGTAGGGCTCGATCAAGTCGCTCAAACGGCCGAGGCTAAGGCGTTTGCTGCCGCCGAGTAGGCGGTAGCGACACAGCGCAATGCTACCTTGTTGAATCCCCAAGCTTTGGTCCTCTTCCACAAAGATATGAAGGGTTAATGGTACGCGACTGGCGGGCCAGGTCCAGGCCCATTTAAAGAAAATCAGCGGCGCGCCGAAGACATTGCAAGTGAGGATGAACTAAAGCGGCACCAGTGCATCATAAGGCTTCCCATGCGCAACGATCAGTCGACCGACTTTGCAACCTACCGTGAAATCATGGGTGAGCTACTCCGTCCCATCGAGGCCCACGGTCTGGATGCCGAGACGCTCAAACGCCTTTATGAAAGCAAGCTTGTCTACCTCGATAACCTCCGGGTGCGCTGCTTCATCGAGCTCAACAGTGGTCGGGCCGGGCATTTCACGATGCAAGACTACCAGCTGATCCTGCAGGCCATCGGCGAAACCAATCGGCACCTGCGCGATTTGATCCTCTTGGTCATTACGTCAAATTTGAAAAAGCGCACCGCCGGTTGAAGTCGCGCGGCGACCCTTGGGCGGCTGCCGTTAGGTTGGACGACGTGGCTTTGCTATAATGGTTGGTACGCTCTGCATATCGACCAATTGACCGAGGCAAAGTCCCATGGGTTGCTTGATTCTCGTCGCCGATGATTCTTCGACCATCCAGAAGGTCATAAAGATCGCGTTTGCCAGGCATCAAGTTGAAATCATTGAAGCCACTAGTTTTGTCGAAGCCTTGGCAGTCACCGCACAGACCCGGCCAGAGGCTCTGATCATCGATGCCAGCTTGCCTGGAGCGAAGGGTCCCGAGGACTTTGCCAAGCTGCGTCAGGAGGCTGGTCAGATCCCGGTGTTGCTCCTGATCGGAACCTACGAAGCAGTCGACGAAGCGGCCTTTCGCCAGGCCGGTTTTAGCCATGTTTTGAAGAAGCCCTTTGACACCGGTGACCTCACCGCCCAGATGGAATCCTTGCTCGGTGCGCAATTCGCGCTAGCGGCCGGCGCCGTACCTGCGCCCACCGCAGTGATGCCGCCCCCACCTCCGCCGCGCTCGGCGCCGCAGGCCTGGGTGACCTCGACGGCGCCGAGTTCGATCGCACCGCGTGCCTTGGCCAGTGCCATGCGCGTGTCCGAGTCGCCGCGGCCGGTCGGCTCAGGGGCGCCAACGTCACTGCCGCCAAGGAACGCGGGGCCGGAGCGGGCCGAGCATGCCACCGTCGTGCACCCTGGCGGCTTGCCTGGTCTTGGCAGCTTCAAGGACTACACTTCGGGGCCAGCCCCGACCCCCTTCGTGATGACGGAGGAGGTGACCTTGTCGCGGGACTCTGAAATTCCGGCCGATCGAGCTGACATCAAGCCGTCTGCACCCTTTATTCCGCCGCCACCGGCGATCAACGAGGCGCAGAGGGGGCGTCGGGCCTTTGGTGGGCCTGGACCCGACCGGACTGTGGTCGCGGCGAACGTCGATGGGCCTGGCGCCGGCGTCCCCCTGCCGCCGCCGGCACCGCTTAGTTTTAAGGTGGACGAGGATGCCAGTGCCTATGCCAACGCCGCGATCGTCCATGGCCCGACGATTAACAAGAAGTTTCAGCACGGCGGCGCCGGTAGCGGCGGGGGCAGCGTCGACAGCTCGCTTCTTGCCAGCGAGCTGCCGCCACTGGTCCGCCAGGCGGTCGAGGACTACTGCGAGCGACATTTTAAGTCCTTAGCGCGCGAAATCATCGCCGCTGAACTGCGTCGGCTCGCCGACGACAAAGCTCGCCACCTCGTTGACAATTGACCTGGGTTCGACGACGATCCGGCGGTCAGCGGCGCGCTGGCCGAGCGACCCTGGACGAAGGAGACGACGATGGCCCCGATTCATGCGATCCAACTGACGCCGGTGATTACCCGGGCGCTGGAGGAGGACTGGGGTTCTGGTGACTGGACGACGGACATCTGCGTTCCAGCGCAGACTCAGGCGAGCGCCAAGATCATCGCCAAGGAGTCGACCTTGGTGGCGGGCGTCGAGGTCGCCCGCGCCACCTTTCTGCTCGTCGATCCCACCTTGAAGGTCGATCTCAAGGTCGACAACGGCGCGGCCCTAAACAGCGGCGATGTCATCCTCGAGGTCAGCGGTAACGCGCGGTCGATCCTGAAAGGGGAACGCGTGGCGCTAAACTTCCTCGGTCGGATGTGCGGGATCGCGACGTTGACGCGCACCTTCGTCAACGAGCTAAGCGGGACTAAAGCGCAACTACTCGACACGCGTAAGACGACGCCCGGGCTGCGTCTTCTCGAAAAGTCGGCGACCGTCGTCGGCGGGGCACGCAATCACCGCATGTGTTTAACCGACGGCGTCATCGTCAAAGAAAATCATATCAGAGCTGCCGGCGGCATCAGCAAAGCCGTAGCTCGTTTACTCGAAAGCCTACCGCCGACCCTCAAGATCGAAGTCGAGACGAGCAATTTGGACGAGGTGCAAGAAGCCCTCGATGCTGGCGCCGATCTGATCATGCTCGACAATATGTCGCTAGCGCAGATGGCCCTGGCGGTGCGCACCGTGCGCGGCCGCGCCTTGCTCGAGGCCTCTGGCAACGTGCGCCAGGATACCGTGCGCAAAATCGCCGAAACCGGCGTCGATTTTATCTCCACCGGCGCCATCATCCACTCGGCGCGCTGGTCCGACCTCAGTTTGCTCTTTAATATCTAGAGGCGCCCGTGGACGTGCTGCATCTATCCGAGATCGACTCCACGTCCACCTATGCCGCAGAGCTTTTGGCTCAAGGTAAAGCAGCGCCGTTTATGGTCCATGCCGACAGCCAAACCACCGGCCGCGGTCGCCGCGGTAACCGCTGGGACAGTGCCAAAGGCAACCTCTTTGTCACCATCGCGCTGCCACCAGAGTCGGTACCGCCGGCGCTTGCTGGATTACTGCCGCTCAAGGCTGGCGTCGTGGTCGCGCAGATTCTGCGGCAGTTGACTGGTCTGCGCTTGACGCTCAAGTGGCCAAACGATGTATTGTTTGGAGGGTGCAAGCTCGGTGGCTTACTGCTCGAAAGCTCGCTCAGCGGTCAGCAATTTGGTGACCTGTTGATCGGCATTGGTTTAAATTGCGCGTCTGCACCCAAGCTCGAAGGTGCTTATGCCACCACGTGTTTGCACGAGTTGCTTGGCCGCCAGGTCGCCGCCGTCGATGTGGCACAACAACTCGCAAAGCTATTTATTCCCACATGGAAGCGTCTGGCTTTGACCGAGGTGGTGGCCGCTCATGCGCAATTTGCCATCGCTCCGGGCCACCTGCTGCAGCATGATCAAGCGGGACTCGCGACTTTGGTGGGTCTGACTGGGGACGGCGGTCTGCGCTTAAACCAGGCGAACGGTGCAGAGCTGGTACTCACCAGTGCCGATCACGGCTGGCGCTGGATTCACCAACGGCAAAACAGCGCTGCTGCGAACGCGCCTCTGCTCGTCGCCGATATTGGCAACAGCGCGATCAAACTTGCTCGCTTTGCTTCGGCTGCTGCGGCCGCTCCCGAGGCCGTCGAGGTCTGGTCCTATGTTGAGTCTGAGGCGCAGCTTGAGGCCGCCTTGCGCCGTCTTGCGCCGCATCCTGGCCCCTTACCCGTGCCGCTTTTTGTCGCGTCCGTGCGTCCTGCGGCGACGGCACAGCTCAGCACGGCTGCCACGGCCGTCGGTTTGCAACCACATCTGCTGGCCAAACGTCCCGTGCGTTGCAGCAATGCCGCCTACCCGCTAAGCGAACTCGGCTTTGACCGACTCGCTGGGATCGAGGCTTGGTTAGCCACGATGACACCGAACCAACGCGCCGGCGGCGCGGCGATTGGCCTCATCGTGCAGGCAGGCACCGCGACGACGATCGACGCTGTTCGCGCTAGCGGCGAACATCTCGGTGGGTTGATCTTACCTGGACTGACCTTGGCCTTGCGCAGCCTCCATGAAGCTGCGGCACTGCTGCCGCTGATCGGTCCGGACGAGGTCAAGCTCCCGCCTGGGCAAGCGGTGCTTGGCCATGACACGCGCTCGGCGATGCTGCACGCAGTGGTGGCGATGACCGTCGGAGCGGTCGAACAAGTCGCCTCGCAGCTAACAACAAGCTCAGCGCACCATGGGACTTCAGCGCCCGTGCGAGAGATTGACATGATCGTCAGCGGCGGTTGGGCACACCTTCTAGCACCGCATTTAAAGGCGCAGGTGGACGTCGATTTGGTGCTAAAGGGAACGAAGGTCATCGCCATGGGTGGGGTCAGTCACTCCCGCTAACCCCTGAAGCTATGGGTGGGGTCAGTCACTCCCGCTAACCCCTGAAAATGACGTTGCCACAAGAATGCGCGTCCGTACTGGTCCCAGTGTCTGGCAAGCCATGATTAAATCGCCCCACACCCGCGTAAATCTGCAATCGACGGATCACCAAAAGAGCCGTCATCCAGAACGAATTTGGGCCCTCCCTGTAACAGGTTGGGCCCAGCATGCGGAGAAGATAAACCGTGGTGAAAAGAGTTGTGACTTTTTTCTGAACCTAGGCTCAAAGCCCTCGCCAGACAACCGCTCCAAGCGCACCCAGCGACGACCCACCGGTTCCGATTTTAGCAGGGTTCAGGTCGTCCGTCCCGTAAGACTTCGGTGAAGCTTTGGCTCAATCCTGGCTTGGGCGACCAAGTAGCCGGCCTTGCTCGACAAATCCTTTAAGAACGACCTCGCTGATGGTGCCGGGCTGGACCTGACTGGCGTCAGCCACCACGCTGAGATAGTTCATCGTGTGGCCCAGACGCCGGCCCTTGGGGTCGACATCCTTCTCCCATAGAACCGGCATGGTGCGGCCGATAAAGCGACGGCCATAGCTCGCCGCTAGCTCGGTGGAGAGGCGGCGCAGCTCGCTGCTGCGGGCTTTAACCACGCTGTGATCAAGGTGGCCCGGCATGCGCTTGGCGGCGGTGTTCGGGCGCTCGGAGTAGGGGAAGACGTGAAGGTAGCTAAGGTCAAGTGACTTAATCAGGTCGAGCGTGGCGGCGAAGTCCTCCTCGGACTCCGAGGGGAAGCCAGGGATCACGTCCGCACCGATGCTGGCGTTGGGGAATAGGGCCCTGAAACGCTGAACCGCAGCGCTGTACCCGGCGCTATCATAGCTTCGCCGCATCAGCTTCAGGATACGGTCCGACCCCGACTGCAGGGGGAGGTGCATATGGTCGCAGATCAGCCCTGAATGCTGGCCCAATAGCGCCGCCAGCTCTGGCGTCAGTTCGCCGGGCTCCAACGATGAGATGCGCAGCCGGACTAGCCCGGGCAACGACATGATTTCACTAAGTAAATGTAAGATCGGGTGGCTGACTCCAGCGTAGCTCGGCAGGTCCCGGCCGTAGTCGCCGATGTGAATGCCGGTCAGGACGATTTCGAGCACCCCAGCGTCGACCAGACGCCGGCATTCGTCGACGATAGGGCTGGGCAATACGCTGCGACTGCTGCCGCGAGCGTAGGGGATCAGGCAGTAGGAGCAGAAGCCGTTGCAGCCGTCTTGGATCTTGATAAAGGCCCGCGTCTGCTCTGAGTCGGCCCGGTCGAACAGTGTCACCGCCGACTTGAAATGACTTTGCTTGTTGTCGCTGACGGCCTTGACGCCACTTGGTAGCTTAGGTGGCAGCAGACCTTGGCGGCGCTGATCGAGGCTGGCGTCGATGAGGTCGACCAGGCGCTCCTTGGCCTCGTTGGGGATGACAAAGTCCACCTCCTCCATGGCGGTCAGGCGGGCTGAGTCGGTTTGGGCGTAACAGCCGGTGAACACTAGCACGGTCTCTGGGCTATCACGGCGCAGACGCCTGGCCAGGTAGCGGGCCTCTTTATCCGCATTGGCGGTAACGCTGCAGCTATTGACCACCGTAATGTCGGCCCGATCGGCCTCTGACACCAGGAGATAACCCTTTGCTTTAAATTGATTTTCTAGGGCATGGCTGTCAAACGTATTGACCTTGCATCCGAGGGTTTTAACGTATACGCTGACCATGCTTTAGACCGCTAGATGGTGATTGTGATGGGGTTTGTTCGCCGATAACGGCAGACTCCTCATTACTCAATGAATGCCGCCTCTGGCAAGCCTCGACTGTCATCGCCGATGCGAACTTGGTGTCGATGCCCCCCATGGTGGATTAGTAGGTAGCAGTGGCGTCTAGTTTAAAGGGGCAGGTTCATGCTGGCGGATCTTGGTTTTTATCTCCTGCTCTTGTGTTGCATCACCAGTATCTACGGATCGGGTGCTGCAGTCTTGTCTGCGGTGTGGCGGCATCGCCGGTTGTACCGCTCGTCGCGACTGGCGGTGACCAGTAGCCTGGTGATGGCGGGAACGGCCGCAGGCATCTTGCTCTACTCACTGTTTCAGCGCGATTATTCGATCGCCTACATCTTTAAAAACTCCAGCAATGACCTGCCGCAGGTCTATACGATGTCGGCCTTTTGGTCGTCGCTCGAAGGCTCGCATTTTCTCTGGACGCTGTTGCTAACCATGTACTCGACCATTGCACTGTGGACCTATAGCAAAGACAACGAGCACATCATGCCTTACGTGTCGGCCTGTCTGCAGGCGGTCCTGGGCTGGATGTTTTATCTGCTGATCAGCTACTCCGATCCGTTTGTCCGGATGTTCCCGCCCCAAGCCAATGGGCAGGGCATGAATGCCTTGCTGCAAAATCCCTACATGGCGATTCATCCACCGACTTTGTTTACCGGCTACACTGCCTTGGCGATTCCGGCTGCGTATAGCGTCGCCGCATTGCTCTACGGCGATATCACGGAAGGTTGGCTGAAGACGACGCGGCGCTGGTCCCTCTACGCCTGGTGCGCTCTCACGGCAGGCATCATCCTGGGTGGGCATTGGGCCTACGCCGAGCTTGGTTGGTCGGGCTACTGGGCTTGGGATCCGGTCGAGAACTCGAGTTTGATTCCATGGATTTTTTGTACCGCCCTGCTGCACTCGATGATCGTTCAAGACAAGCTCGGGCACCTCAAGCGGCTGAGCTTGGTCTTGGCCTTTCTGGCTTTCTTCTTCAGCTTTTTTGGTACCTTTATCACCCGCTCCGGTGTGATCAGCTCGGTCCACTCCTTCGCCGAGTCGCCGATTGGCCCGAATTACCTCGCCTTCCTGGCGACGATGCTGCTGGTCGTCGCCCTCATCTATGGCTTCCGGGCGCCGTCGATTTTGCCGCCTGAGGCCGAAAAGGTCTGGGGGGTGTCCAAGGAATCAGCGCTGGTGATCACCCAGTTTCTGCTGCTCACTCTGGCCTCGATCGTCTGTGTCGGTACGCTCTACCCGATTGTTTCAGAGGCCATCACCGGGGAGCGCACCACGGTTCAGGCACCCTACTTTAATACCTTTGCACCTTGGATCGGCCTTGGCCTCATCGTGGCCATCTCGGTCGGCAACATCATGCGCTACCAAAGCAACAAGATCCCAGGTGGCTTTAGGCTGATGCTGTGGTCGTTATTGGCCAGTCTGCCGATGGCTGCTGCGCTGGTTTACTACGGCGATGTGCTGGCAACCAAGAAGGCCTATAATCTGGGAGCACAGCTCGTCGGGCTGGTGCTGTGCAGTTGGTCGATCTGCTGCTTAAGTGGCGACTTGCTTGGACGGGTGAAAGACCTGCGCTGGAACCTACGCCTGTTCTTTGGCCGCAATCTGGCCTACTTCGGTGGCTTTGTCGCTCATATCGGCGTGCTGATTGCGATCATGGGCTTTCTCGGTAACTACCGCGGCATGCAAAAGATCGCGACCCTGAGTTCTGGTGAGAGCGTCGACTTTTATGGCTACAATCTGAAGTTTGACAAGATTGAAGTCAACGAACACGACAACACCACCCTCTACGAAGGGCTGATCAACGTCCATCGCGATGGACAAGATCTCGGCCTGGTGCGGCCAGCTCGGAGCAAATACGTCACGACCGGCAACCTCAACCACGAGATCGGCCTGCTATCCACCTTTTGGCACGATCTCTATATCACCCTATCGGACTTCGACCGCGAAGGTGGTAAAAAGGCCACCTTCGAGTTTCACGTCAATCCGACGGTGCGCTTTGTCTGGATCGCCGCCTTCGTGATGGTCTTTGGCGGACTTCTTGCCATCCTCGATCGGTTCCGCGGTGCTAAGAGCCGCGACACGGTGCGCATCGATGCCTAAACAACGACGGAAACCTGCTGTGACGAAGCGACCTATGGCGCCCATGCTGGCGCTCTTCCTGATGCTGCTCATGACGGTCTTAACACCGCGCCTTTTCGCCCTCGGCGAGGCCGGCCCGTCGGACAGCAACGAGATCAAAAAGGCCTGGCCGACCGAAGGCGCCAAGGGTGAGCTGTTTCACGACGTGGCGGGGCAGCTGCGTTGTCCGACTTGCACCGGTCTCAGTGTCTTGGAGTCGGACGCGCGCTTTTCGCAGCAGATCAAAGAAATCGTGCTCGAGCAGGTGGAAAGTGGCCGGTCCAAAGACGACATTCTGAAGTACTTTACCCAGCGCTACGGCGCTTGGATCCTCAGGTCGCCACCAGCTCAAGGCTTCAATATCGTCGCCTGGGCCCTGCCGATTGCGATCCTCGTGCTTGGTCCGCCGGCGGTGTGGTTCTTCGTCTGGCGTCGGAGGCGGACTGTTAGCACCATCGGGGTGCGACCGACGAGTGACATCCTGCGCGAAATGGACACCCGACTGGCGGAGTTGCGCCGATGATTTTTGCCACTGTAGCGATCGGTGTGCTGCTTCTCATCGCCTTGTTGGTGCCGTTTTGGCTTGGCCGCGGCGGCTTGCTGCAGGCGAGTGCGTCGGTCAATTCCCAGGCGCAACTCCTAGCTCTGAAGGACGCTCTGCTGAAGGCCTACCTCAAGGATGAACTGGCTTTCACGGCTGGCGCGCTGCCCGCTCGCTCGTGGCATCAGCGGCGCGATTTTCTGACCAATCGCTACATCGACGCGGCCCGTCGTCTGGACTTTTTGGCCCGTACGCAGGCCGACGGTGGAGGTGTACGGTGACGCTGCAGCCACGACCTATGCGTTTGTTTGCATTTTTATGGATACCGATATCGATGGTCTGGGTTGCTATGGCGTCCTCCGCCGCTAAGGCTGACGTCAGGGTCACTCCGCGTCATCTGATGATCCTGCGCGAGGGACTCGATACCGTCTACGGTAGCTATATCTTTGCCGTCGAAAACAGCAGCGACAAGCCAGAGCACTTTAAATCACCGCTGATGCTACCTAAGGAGGCCGACGACTTCTCGCCGCAAGAAGGAGTCGAAGCCAGTGATTTGAGTCTCGCGCCCGGCGGTGGCGTGATCATCGAAAAGGACTTTGCACCCGGCATGCAGGTCGTCAGCGTCGGCTTTCGCGTGCCGGCTCGCTATGGTCACGGCTTGCTGTCCTTGACCGCAGGTCTACCGATCGAGAGCTTTACCCTATTGGTGCCGCGGCAAAGCCGGATTATAGCGACCTCGCCCAAGCTGGTGTTGGGCGATGCTTCGAACGCCCCGGATCCGCAATACGAACCCTTTATCACATCCGCGCCGCTGCAGCCCGGCGACACCCTAGCGATCGACGTCGCCGGTTTGCCCGAAGGTCGTACGCGCACTTGGGTCGTCGGCGGCGGCGTTGCGGCGATGCTGCTAGCCATGGCCGGATTTCTCGCCTGGCGCACCCGGCCGAAGATCAGCGGTGACGGCGCCAGTACGGTGCTGATCGGATGACCAATCCTGGGTCCCATAAGCCAAGTGGTAGCAAGTGGCCGATCACGGCCTTGGTGGCGATGGGCATGGCCTTGTTTATGACCAGGGGTGGGGCGGCGTCGCTGGTGCCTTTGGTGCGGGCGTTGATTCCAGTCGTGGTGGTGGTGGTGGCCTATCGCATCGTGCGCGGCTTTGTTCGGAGTCAGATCCTGGGGCAACAACCGCGGTCTGGGCCTGGGGGACCAGGGGCCGGGGGTGGTGGTGCCGGGCAGGATGGCAAGGTGATCGATCTGTGTCCGCAGTGCGGCAGTTATTTGGCGCCCGGGCATCGGTGTGCGCCCAGGTCATGACGTGGGTACGGCTGCATGGATGGGCCGCTGGAACCGAAGCTGATCTCGCCATGGAATCGGCACGCGGATCCGTCCGCCTTTGCAGTGGCTGAAAAAGGGGGGTATATTAGCCGTTGAATGTTCAAAATAGGGGCCTTTAAATGTTCAGCCGCTCGATCGATCAGGACCTTAGCGCTTGGATCAAGCGTCCGTCCCGTAAGCCGCTCCTCATCCGTGGTGCGCGGCAAGTCGGCAAGTCCACCTTGGTGCGGCGCTTTGCAGCGGGACAGGGGATGGACCTTGTTGAGGTGAACCTAGAGCGTCATCCACATCTGAACGCAACGTTTGCGACCTTCGACCTCACTAAGATTTTCTTGGAACTGGATAGCATCGCCGGTTGCTCGATTCGAAGCATGAAGAATCCGCTGCTATTTTTGGACGAAATTCAGGCCACTCCCGCCGCCCTGGCGGCTCTGCGCTACTTCTACGAGGACCTGCCTGGACTGCCAGTCGTGGCAGCTGGGTCCCTGCTAGAATTTGCTCTGGCGAAGTTTCAGTACTCGATGCCGGTCGGCAGGATTGAGTACCGTTATCTTGGGCCACTGAGTTTTACCGAGTTTTTAGCGGCTTCAGGCCAGGACTTTTTACTAAAGGTCCTAGATGATACCAGCAAAGATGTCGCAGCACTGTCGGACCATGCGCATGATCAACTCAGCAAAGCTCATCGACAGTTTTTATTTGTCGGCGGCATGCCTGAGGCCATGAGCCAGTTCCTCATCAATCAAGATCCCAACGATTGTCAAGCCGTACACCAGTCATTGCTTGATACCTTTGAAGGTGACCTCGCCAAGTACTGTACTGGCAGCGCCCTGCTTCGCGCCAGGCAAATTTATCGACAGCTACCGCTGCAGGTCGGGCACAAGGTCAAATACGTCAACTTTTCAGCGGACGAGAAGTCTCGAGAGGTCAAACAGAGCCTAGAGCAATTGGCGATGGCGCAATTGTGGTACCCAGTGCGGCATTCCAGCTGTCAGGGCCTCCCTCTAGGTGCCACGCAGTCAGACGACGTGCGCAAGGTATTGTTTCTCGACGTTGGTCTGATGAATCGTAGTTTGAACCTGCGTTGGAGTCACGTCGCCAAATTAGATGAGCGAGCGCTGTGCAATGAAGGTGCGATAGCCGAGCAATACATTGGTCAAGAACTCCTTTATCGCCGTGAGTCAGCGCAAAAGCCGACTCTCAACTATTGGTTGCGCGAGAAAAAGGTCGGTAATGCCGAGGTTGACTATGTGATAGACGATTTTCAAGCCATCGTTCCGATCGAGGTGAAGGCTGGAAAGTCCGGCACGCTTAGGTCACTGCAGTATTTTATGGAGCATCACAAGAGTCCGCTGGCGGTTCGCTTCGATTTAAATAAGCCGTCGCTGCAATCATTGCCATATCGACTCTTGTCACTACCGCTCTATATGTCAGGTCAATGTGGACGAATGATCGAAACGGAAGTGGATGCGGCTGCAAGCCAGCGTCCTTAACAGGTCCCGCATGGATCTTGTGGACATTTAACCGCGCTCTTTGCGGCGGCGCTCGATAGATTCGGTTACAACCATCTTGATAAACGCCTGGTAGCCGATGTTGATCCGATCTGCTTCGGTCTTCACATCGGCGAGCAGGCTTTCCGGCCACTTCATGAACACGGGTGATAGAGCTTCTTTGCTCTTGGGGCGTCCACCCCGCCGCTTCAGATAGCGCTCGGAAAAATCCTTGTGGATGGCATCAAGTTGCTCTGCTTCTTGGCCTGTGGCAGAAACCCAATCTGACTGGCGCCCACTCCGAAAATCCGCTTCTAGGCGCCGCGCCACTTCCAGCTCCTCTTGCTCCTCTTTTGACATCTTAACTTTACTTGTCTGGCTCATCGTTTCGCCTCCCAAGGCATCCTAGAGGTGCAGCTCATTACCGCTCAAATGCTGTTTTTACTTTTAATATTCGTCTTTTATAATCGGGTGCGACAAACACAACTAACTCTCTTTCGCTGAATGTCTCGGCAATGAACCGGTAGGTGGGTGGCGGGTCGTGTTCGGGATTTTTTGGACGGACCATCACGCCAGAGAAATTCGCATAAGCCTCTTCGACTTCGTGTACTTTAACATCATGATATTTCAGAATCTTCTCTTCAACCCACGGTGAGACATCGATTTCAAAGCCGTCAAACCGCTGTCCCATCGATCATGCCCCACACAAAAGTATATATCGGAACTATATTAAAATATCTTTAATGTAAAAGTCAAATCGATCAAGCAAAAGTATATCCGAAACTAATGTGGTCGCAGCCCCAGTCTACAACTTCCCGTGATCATTAAAGTTGAGCTCATCCGTCGGACGTTGATCACCACCCAACGGTGTCTTTAAACATTGATCTCAATATCAGTGGTTACGGCTGTGAGCCGGAGGCAGTGAGCCGGAGGCAGCGCTTAGGAACTTGATCCATCGGCGGCATCTATGCACCTAATAAATATTAGTTTTTTGTTATTTCCAAACATTTAATCAAGGTTTAGCTATGCCTCGCCGATAAGCTGCTGGGGGGGACTGCAATGGGCCAAGTAAAAAATAAACATACCATAACCACATGGACTCTTGGTTTAACCATTGGTCTCGTCGCCTGTAGCTCACATAAAAAGTCCGATGACCCTTCGCCCAAGTCTGCCTCCAATGGCGATGCTGTGCCGTTCAAGCCGCCGCAGTCGTCGCCTGGCTCGGTGTCGGCATTGATCGGCATCTGGCACTTTGACCAGTGCGCTCAGACGGCGGCCAATAGCTCGACTAAGGATCTGATGGTGTTTCAAGACGGCGTGGTGATTACCGCCCACACCACTTATAGCGACGCCGCATGCAGCGTCATGGTGTCCACAACGACCCTGCAAGGCAAGTATCTGGAGGGTGCGGCCGGTCCCAGTGGTGGCACTAAACTTGATCTCTTATACAACCAGCGGACGGTCACCTATCCTGACCGAGCTGCGGCCGATAAAGCACTAGCGAGTTATACGAAGGGACCCACGGCCCTATGTACTGGCGGAGCGGTACCGACTGCGAGTGGCTCCATCATCGATCTGACCCCGTGCTTTAGCCAAGCCGCAGCGCTCTATCAGTATACCGTCTACACGGCAACCGCGGCGGAGCTGCATCTGGCCCTACCAAGTGCCGAAGCTAGCGCATCGGGCAAGGACGCGGGCAGCCGCGCCGTCAAGCTCGATGGGGCATTGGTGTTGAGCAAAGGCTAGATGGTCGCCGTGCACTGTGCCGCAGTGGTCAATTGGCGAAGAACGGGACATCGGCGACGTCGCTGGTGCCGTTGGTGGTCGCCGATATCTGCAGCACCCATCGTCCAGCGTAGGGCAGGACAAAGTTCGAGGCGGTGACTTCCGTCGCATTGAGCGTGTTTGGTGACAGCGGGATCGGAGCGGTGCTCGATCCTTGGCCGATGCCATAGTTCCAAGGAATAAAGCTCTGGAGGGAAAACGATTTAAGTCTTTGCCGATTGTGATCAGCAAACTTCAGGACACAGCTATTGGCGATCGCCGTGCTCGGCCCCGCGGTCCACTGCACGGACACCAAAAAATTCCCGGCCCGCGACTGATATCCCTGACCTGCCGGGATCTGCAGGCTGAGATCGGCAGTGCCGGTGCCATTGCTGCCGTTAGTCCCCGGGTTGTTGCTGCCGGTGGCTGTGCCACTGTAAGGGGTGTTCGAGCCACCAGCACCAGTGCCGCCATTGCCCTGCCCAGCGCCGGGATTCGTACCGTCTGGATTTGGACTGGCGGGACCACAGCGGCCCAGCACCATGCAGGTGCAGGCGATCATGAGGGCGCGACGTGCGGTCATCGTGATCTCCAAAGGGGGCAGAGGCATAGCCTTAGGGCAATGCTCGATTATCCAGCGCAGTGCCGGAGTAGTCAAGGCGCTGGAGGTGATCCCATGGTCTGTCAAACCGCGCTATTTCGCCACCGCGAACATCGCCGGTGGCATGGGCCAGCACCGCTGTGAGATGACCCGCGCCGCCAGTTACAGCACAAAAAAACTAAGGTAAACTCGTCGGCAGACGCGGTACAGAAGTGCCGATGATTTAACGCCGATCCCGTGAGCTTCGTCCATGAGCGACATTGATCCCAAAAGCTTTTTTCCCGCTCAACCCTTCGGTGACATAAGTGAAGTCACACCGTTGACCGGTGGTCTGTCGGGCGACGCCGTATTTGTAGTCGAGACACAGGCGGGTGGTTTCGTATTGCGGCTGTTTAAAAGAGATCGCAGCCAGTGGGAGCAAGGCGTCATCATGCAGGCTCTGGCTGCCGAGCGCGGCGTGGCGCCGCAATTGGTGCTGGTCGATAAATATCGGTCCGCGACGATCTCCAGCAAAGTGAAGGGCGTGCCGCTGGGCTTTGCCGCGGCCCAGCCTGAGCTTCGTGATGCGGTGCTGGCTAGTCTGGCGGCGCAGATCCGCGCCTTGCATCAAACGCCAACCGCCGGGCTTGGACCTAGGCAGCCGCTGCGCATGGGCCAGCAGTTGTGGCAGAGCCAGAGCCGACGGCCTGGCTTTCCAGCTTGGGCCTTGCCACTGGGCGATAAACTGATGCCCATTGAGCGACAGTTGGCAACGGATACTCGCTTGGTATTTAGCCACTGCGACTTGAACCCGGCCAATGGGATCTGGGACGGCCAGCAGGTCTGGTTTGTCGATTGGGACGGCGCTGGTTTGGCCCATCCCTATCTCGACGCCGCAGTGGCCGCCAATTTTTTGGTGTTATCAGCATCCGAAGCCAGGAGATTGCTACAAGCCCAGGAGGCCGACGCCGTTTCGGTCGAGCAGGAGGCGACCTTCGCCGCGCTTCGTGCGCTTGCCTACCTTATCTACGGCTGCGTCTTCCTAAGCCTGGCGCCGGATTTGACGGCGGTGACTTTTGCGGATCGCCCAACGACATTGACGCTGAGTCAATGCTTTGAACGTTTAGCGCGAGGCGAGCTAAACCTGCAATCACCGTCCGGGCAAGCGCTGGTCGGAGCGGCTTTGCTCCGCGCTCTGGCTGCGAGTTAACGGCATCTTGACTGCGCTGCGCTTGGCTTTGGTCCGCATCGATAGCGGCGAGCTTGACCTAGGGGCGATACCAAGATGGTGCTGATCATTTACATTCCCCACCTAGTGCATTATGGTCAAGTCTTCCTGTAATCTCCTGGAGAATCATCATGCTACGTCGTCTGCTGCTGGCGCTTGCTGGGCTTTTGGTCCTGGTGCCCCAGGTGTTCGCTGCGGAGGTGGTCTATATTGGCTCTGGTTTTGCCATTATCAATGCTGGTAAGGCCGACGGTCTAGCCAAGGGCGACGAACTCTGTCTAGAGCAAGGCAGTGGCGAGGTCTGCGCGCGCATCTTTGCTGCGCGCGAGCACCTGGTTGGCCTTCGCTTAAGCAAGAGTGACTTGGCGCATGTCGCGGTTGGCGCTAAGGCTACGGCAAAGAATCTGGTTGAGTCCGGACCAAGTAAGCTAAGCGACGGCGAGCTTGCGGCATTCGTGGCAGCGACTGAAAGACGCGATAAGAAGGTCGCTAAGAATCCAGACAAGAGCCCGGACAACAGTCCGGATAGGAATTCGAGTAAAGCTTCGGTCCAAGAGGTTAAAAAGGAACCGCCGCCGGCCACCCGGGGCGCACGCCTGGTTGCTAATCGCCGAGTCGCCGTCGCCTATCTCTACTCAGCTGCTGCGCCGTTCCAATATCGCATTCCCCGTTACGATCTGCAGAGCGAGTTATTGCGGTCTGGCTCCTTATGGAAACCCGACAATAAGGTGATTGGTGGCGTCGTTGGCGTCGAGGCGACCTTTGCCGTTCCGGTGACGGGCAAACTGGCGATTGTTTCAGGCGCTCACTATCGCTACACCCCAACGGACACACTGTCCGTCGATTATGATGGTACCGATCCGGGTGTTTATGCACAAAGTCGTACCACCGCCAGCTCCTATGGTCTAAGCGTCGATGCTGACTACGGCGTTTTGATTCATGGTGACCTCGCTTGGCATGTGCTTGGAGGGCTTGATGTTGATGAATCCCGCATCGGCTATACCGCCACTGCGCGGGGTGGTGCGGAAACGACGATCGCCAGCCTGCGATCGAAGCTGGATATCCTATCGTTGCGCTTAGGCTCCAGTGTCAACATATTGCTCGGTCCGATCGCCGTGGGCAGTGGTGTAACGATCCTGTTGCCGATGATCGGCTCTGCCGTGCAAAGAAGCTCTGAGCAAAGCCTAAAGCCAGAGGTCAGCTCGAGCCAACGCAGTAGCGCCGCTTCGGACCTTGCGCACACGCTGGGGCATAAACGCTCGTCGTTTGGGGCGCAGCTAAGCCTCGCCGTCACGTACCCCTTTTGAAGGCAACGCTTCAGTTCCAACGCGCCTTGACACGACCAAGGTGACCTGTGAGACTTGATGCAACTTACCGAGAAATTTAGCAGTAAATCTGGTGGAGGGGCGGCATGGCATCCTGGAACAACAAGGCCGTGATGTTGGCACTGCTCGGACTGAGCACGGCTTTCAGCGCCTGCGGTTCACGTAATCGCACCCAACGCTCGCTGTCACCGCGAGCGGGAATTTTTTTTCCCACCGGAGGGACCTCAGCCACCATCAAGTCGGATATCAATGGCGTGATCGTCGCCACCTTGGATCCAAACTCGGCGACGGCGCAAGTCGTTAAAGCGAGTGCAAATAGCAATATCAAAGACGTTTCCATCGCCTTCCCACCAGGTGCACTAGCGATTGCAACGGATATCTCGCTGCAGGAAGGGGAAACCTTCTCGGCCAGCGCTCTCACCGCAGCCGCTGGCGTAGCTGACGGCACCAGTATCACCCAGGCGGCTGCGCCTGTGACGGTGCTTTCGTCGCAGCCAATCGATTTAAAAGTGCCGATGGTCATCGCCTTGTCCTTGCCATCCGGCGCGGGGCTTGCTGCTGGTGCTTTGCCTATCGAGCGAATGGGCGTGATCTTTCGGGTGCTGGTGCAAGCCACCGGCGAGCGCCTCGCAGGGGTCGTGCCGGCTGCCTCGTTGACGATTCAGGGGGGACGGCTGCTTTATCCTAGTAACTACTTTGGTTGGTTTCAGGTGACGGTGTTTGATAAGCCGATCGTCGAGAGCAAGCAAGCCGACTCGCAGTCCCTGTATCAGGCGCTGGTGACGATCTTTGCGGGTCAGGCGCTGCCGGCCTGCGGCCAAGCGGATGTCGGTCGGACGATTTACTCCCAGGACCAGAAGACGTTTTTGTACTGTACGGCGACGGGTTGGACGGCCTTGGATTTGAAGGGGCCTGCAGGAGCAACAGGGGCGACGGGGGCGACGGGAGCGGCTGGGGCGGCTGCTGGTACGCAGATGTTTTCTGTTTATGACCAGGCGAATAGTCGTGTGGGCACGCTGTTGTCTCTATTGCATGGGAATTATCCCGATTATACTTCCATCGTTGTTGGCCTTGGCAGCTCGAGCGCTGCAAACAATGGTACTGTGACCCTAAGTCTGGAAACGGGGGCTTTTAAAGGAGGTCCTTGCACCAATCGAACACAGTTCAGCAATGGGTACGCAAACGATCTTGGTTGCTATTGTCTGTACGCCGATGCCGCCTGCACAACCCCGGCAAGTGCGTGCAACGTGGCCGGCAGACCATCAAAGGATGGAATATTCAAGATGGCCAATGGCTCGTGGGTGCGCGCTAGCGGCAGCGAAACCAGCGCCAGCTCGACCGGTTTAGCCTATTACTATAATGGCTCTAGCTGCCTAAACTACGGTTATGGGGTGACCAGCAGTTACTACACGGTCACGACCTCCTACACATACCCAACTGGCATACCTGCTATCCCAGTGGCAAATCCGCCGCTCTATGTCGACCCGTAAAGGTCGAGTTTGCAACATCGTTGCAAACTCGTGTTTAGTCT
>Ga0315278_10000244_pt1 | contig 49078 bp, 42 predicted proteins | sample YL17G06_0_MG_FD_203880 | JGI IMG/M metagenome (GOLD analysis project Ga0315278, IMG submission 203880) | Sediment microbial communities from Yellowstone Lake, YNP, Wyoming, USA - YL17G06_0 | ecosystem: Environmental > Aquatic > Freshwater > Lake > Sediment | place: USA: Wyoming | collected... | reverse complement strand
ATCCCAACCCTCTATTCCCCCGCCCCCCCCCTCGCCGAAGGCCAGGGACCTTTTTGAAAAAAGGTCCCTGGACCCCCAAAAACTTTTGATGAACAACTTAATTAACAAGATACAACACGTTAAGGCGCGGTTACGGGCGCTGGGCAAAGTGGTGGTAGCCTTTTCCGGCGGGAAGGATTCTTTTTTCCTGCTGAAAACCGCCGTCGAAACCCTGGGGAAAGAAAATGTGACTGCTTTCAATGTCAGAAGTATTTTCTCCACCCAGAACGACGCCCGGAGGGTGGCTTATTTTTGCAGCCGCCTGGATTTTAACCTGCGTCGGCTGGAGATCGATATCGTTTCCGAAGCGAAAGTAATGTCAAATCCCAAAGACCGCTGCTATTTTTGCAAGAAAAAAATCTTCGCCGCCTTGAAAGCCGAAGCAAAACAATTGGGCATTGAGACCGTTCTCGACGGCACAACTTTTTCCGACCTGGATGAATACAGGCCCGGTATGAAAGCCAGCGAAGAACTGGGCGTCGTCTCCCCGCTGCTGGAAGCCGGGATCGCCTCGGCCGAAATCATTTCTTTTTTAAGGGAAACCCTCCAGGTAGAGGAATATTATTTAACCTCTTCCGCCTGCCTGGCCACGCGGTTCCCTTACGATTCCCGGCTGGATGAAAAAACATTGAGACGTTTCGATGAAATCGAAGCCTATTTTGTGGGGCAGGGAATTTTCCCGGTCAAGGTGCGCTATATCCCGGACGGTATCCGCATCGAAACCCCGGCGAAAAATTTCCCCTGCATCCTGGAGACCCGGGAAAAAATTCTTGAATTTTGCAAGAAGCAGGGTATGAAATTTATAACCCTGGATATTGAGGGAATAAAATCAGGGGCCTGGGATTGACAAAACATAATTTTTCTTGTATGATTAAATCTTATTTCTGGAGGAAATGAATGGCAAATCACAAGTCAGCTATTAAAAAGTACTTGCGCGATGAGAAGAAAAACCTTATTAATCGCATGAATCGCTCGAAGATGCGAAACAGGATCAAACTATTAAATAAAAAGCTGGAAGCGGCTGAAACCGATGCGGCAAAAGCGCTGTTCCCCACCGTTATGTCTATTATCGACAAAACCGTCAACAAAGGGACGATTCATAAGAAGACCGCTTCCAGGTACAAATCACGGGTCACACTCCGGCTCCGCAAGGCGGGTATCCAGGTTTAATCCGTTGTTACGTATTTAATGAATCTCCCCAAGGAGTATATCTCGTACAGCCAGATCCGGGTGTACCAAACCTGCCCGAAAAAATTTTATTATTCCTATATCCGGGAAATCAAAACCCCTGTAAACGATAAAGTATTCCTGGGGACTATTTTTCATTCCATCGTGGAATACTATTTAAAAGAGAAAATCAGCGGCAGGGAACCGGGAAAGGAAGACCTTTTAAAACGCTTCGAAGAGCAGTTCCGGGAAAATCAAAAGAAACAGCAAATCACCTGGAGCGCGCCCGAGGCTGAAACCCTCAAAAGGGGACTGGCATTTGTACGGTACTTCTTGAAGGATATCGCGGCGGAAATCAACCCGCTGATGGTGGAAAAAGAACTGGTGGTGGAGTTACCCGACCTGGATGTGAAATTGAAAGGCATCATCGACCTGGTGGAAACCGATTTCAGTATTACGGATTTCAAAACCACCACGGCCAAATGGTCCAGGACCCGGATAAAGGAATCTTATTTACAAATGCAGATTTACAGGCATATTTTTGAAAAATGTTTCGGCGATGTGATCACGCAGTTGAGGTTCCGGATTATCTATGCAAAAGGGACTACCGGTATAAAGGACCAGAAGGTCTCCGTCAAAGCTTCGGACCTTGATACGTCCAAAATGCTCGACATTATCAAATATGTGGTGGATAACATCAGGGGCGGCGCTTTTTATAAGAATGAAAACTATACCTGCTCCTTTTGCGAGTTCAAAGATTTGTGCCGGGAAGAAAGTAAGTAGGGGCTTATTGATTTTTTTTCAAAATCGGCTATAATAGCATCCTGGCGTTTTGTCTGCTGCTATAAAAATAGCCACCAAGGCACCAAGGTACACAAAGAGGTTTTATTATTAAAAAAATCCTTGGTGTCTTGGTGCCTTGGTGGCCAGAATTTTAAAGGATTCAATCGATGGCAATTGAAGTACAGAAAGTTTATGTGGACACCCCGCACCGGAAGCAGATCCTCCACGCGGTTAAAATCCTCGAAAGGGGCGGGGTCATCGTCTACCCCACGGATACCATCTATGGATTAGCAGCAGATATCTTAAACAAGGATGCGGTTGCCAGGATTTTCAAAATCAAACAAGTATCCAGCCATAAACTATTAAGCTTCATATTCGCGGATTTGACAGACATCGCCAGGTGGGCGCATATACCCACCAATGTATACCGGATCATGCGGCGCGTCTTGCCCGGGAAATATACATTTATCCTACCTGCTTCCAAAGAAGTGCCCAGGGGAATTCTTGAAAAAAGGAAAACCATCGGGATTCGCGTTCCTGATTCCGAAGTGGCGCGCAGCCTGGTGACGGAACTGGGCCGGCCGCTTTTGAGCGCCAGCGTCCCCAAGGAAACGGACGATTATTCCACGGATCCCGATGAAATCGCCGAACGGTATCGCTACGATATCGACCTGCTCCTGGATGCCGGGGTGATGCCGAATTTACCTTCGACAATCGTGGATTTCTCCGTGGACCCGCCTGTGATCATCAGGGAAGGGGCCGGCGATATCGATGCATTATTTTGAAAAAATTCGAAATTCGAAATCCGAAACCCGAAACAAATTCAAAATCCAAATTTTTGAAATTCCAAACAAAAAACAAAAGCAAACTGCCTCCCTTCCTTATTTTTGTTCTCTTTTGTTTTTCTCCACTCTTCCTTGCTGCCTTTTTTCCTGTTTCTGCTTTACAGTTTTGGTCATTTGAATTTCTGTCATTTGGATTTGTTTCGGATTTCGTGCTTCGTGCTTCATGCTTCATGCTTCACGATTTATTTTCTTTCCGTGTTTTTCGTGTGTTCCGTGGGCAAAAGATTATGCCGCATCAGATCGGCTGCCAGGCAGGAATGAACCGGTAAGATCATTACGATATCTCCCACCCGGACCTGTTGAATAAAATCACCGGTAGTCTTGATTATACCGTGTTCCTGGGAGAGGGCGGAGACGTAAGTGTCATCGAGGGAAGGTCCCCAGCGTGGGGAACTTTCATTGGGCAAAGCCGCCAGGCCGTATATTTTTCGCCCTTTTTCATCCGTTATAAATTCCTTTGAGAGATGCACCGCGCCGCCATAGATAACGATTTCATTACGCTGGGGATACCGGGCAATCACGGGGCAAGCCACTGCCGCGGCGATATCTTCCTCTTTACAAGCCCCGATAGCCATTTGCATGACATCATAAAAGACAAAATTCCCGCAGCGCACCTCATTCACACCGTAGAATGTATCCACGGCGCTGCAAGTGGGGGTGTCGCCGATGGAAATCTCCACGCCGGTTATGCCATTTTTCTTTAGATATTCCCGAACCCCCGTCATTTTGGTAACCGTATCGGCGTAAATCGCCTTTAACTCTCCCGGGGATTTGGCCTTGTAAGAGTGGCCCGAATGGGTCAGCAAACCCTGGAAATGAAGTCCGCGGGATTTTTTTATTTCTTTCGCCGCGGAGAGGATTTCAGCGGTCCGGTCGTATTCGATGCCGGTGCGGTGATATCCCGTATCGATCTTAATCCACATCTTAACGCTTTTCGTCAACTTTTGCGCCAGGTGTTTCGCCAGGAAAGCCGCCGTTTCCGCCGAATCAACCAGCAGGTTCAGATCGACGGTTTCGGCCAGATGCATGATCGGTTCGATTTCCAGGGGGTTGACCAGGATGGCTATGGTAATATCGGTCCAGCCATGTTGGGCAAAGAATAAGGCCATATCCACCGAGGAGACCGTAATGGCAGAGACGCCCATTTCCCGGAACCACTCCCCTATTGGGGCCGACTGGTGGGTTTTAAAATGGGGGCGGAACCGGACGCCAGGGGTTTTCGCTAATTTTTCTTTTATGCGCATGATATTCTTCAGCGCTTTTTCTTTATCCACGATAAATGTCGGCTTTATAATATGCATCACCATTCACCAGCCACGAATATCAATACTATAAGTGTATAATAAATCCGAAATTCGAAATCCGAAATCCGAAACAAATTCAAAATTCAAATTTTCAAAATTCCAAACAAAAAAAGCCTGCTGCCGGGAGCTGTTTATTTCTGTTTTGGTCATTTGAATTTTTGTCATTTGGATTTGTTTCGAATTTCGTGCTTCGTGCTTCGGATTTATTTTTTAAACACGACGCTGCCGGTGTATATATTTATGCCGTCGCTGTTGGCCACAACCATTTTGGCCGGGTCTTTGCCGGTCATGAGGGCGCAGCCGTATTCGCCTTTTTTATTCAGGGCGATAAATTTTTCACTGGGGATGAAGTTTGGGTTTATCTTTTTGTATTTCTCCACGATCATTTTCATGGCGTCTTCGCAGGCTTCCTGGGGTGTTCTGCCTTCGCGCATGCGCATGACGATGTAGTAGGAAGCGCAGGATTTGATGACATCTTCGCCCCTGCCGGTGGCGCCGGCGGCGCCCACTTCGTTGTCCACGTAAAGACCGGCGCCGATAATGGGGGAATCGCCCACGCGGCCGGGAATTTTGAAGCTTAAGCCGCTGGTGGAAGTAATGCCCGCGATATCGCCGTTTTTATCCACTGCCAGGTGGTTGGTGGTGCCATAGGTAAAGTCGATGCCCTGGGCTTCAGCCGTGCGGCGCAAGGCGCTTAGTTTTTGTTGGGGTAGGCCGCGTAAATGGTCAGGTGCGCCCCAATCGTCGTCCGGGTTCAGGTTTTCTTTCCATTTCAGCCAGATATTCCTGGCCTTGTCGGTCAGCAGGTTTTCCTCTTTGAAACCCCACTTTTTTGCGAATTCCAGGGCGCCTTTGCCCACCAGCAGGACATGGTCGGTTTTTTCCATGATGATCCTGGCAACGGAGCAGGGATTTTTGATATTTTCCAGGCAGGCGACGGCGCCGGCGCTGTAGGTTTTCCCGTCCATGATAGAGGAATCCAGTTGCACCACGCCGTCTTCATTGGGTAGGCCGCCGTACCCCACGGAAACATCTTCCGGGTCTACTTCCACGATATTGGTGGATTTTTCTACGGCGTCGAGGGCGGAGCCGCCGTTGGCCAGGATTTCCCAGCCCGCTTTCATGGCGTTCTGTCCGGTCTCGTTGGTATGGTCGGTAATAATGATGGGGGTTTTGCCGATTTTGCCGCCGCTGGAATAGATTTTAAGGTCCTTGAAAAGGAGCAAGCCTGCTCCCAGGCCGATGGATTTGTTAAAAAAGCTTCGTCTGGATATGTTATTAGACATGTAATACCTCCTGTAAAGATATTATCATAAGCGTTTTAAAAAAGAAAGTGTTTTTAATGGAAAAAGGTCTAATAAATAATTTTGGGAGGGTCCAGGGAACCCTTTTATAAAAGGGTTCCCTGGTCGCCGAAGGCGCTTAATTAAAGCGCGCCCGGAGGGAATTGAACCCCCAACGCGCAGATTCGAAGTCTACCGCTCTATCCTTTGAGCTACGGGCGCATCCTTTTACTATCGGAAGCAATTATACAATCATTTCGCCATTTATTCAAGCTTTTTGGCGATTTCGGGAAAGTCAAAAATTATTCCACCTGGGGTTCCCCGGGCGCGCGAAGTTCCACGGGAACGACGGGTTTCGAAATGGGGGGTTCTTGATTCTTTTTATATCTATAGTAGTACAACATTATTTCATGAAGCAGCATGGGGTCCTGGTCCATATCATTTAATAATCCCTTCACATCGGGTAATTTATTTTCCAGGCGCCGGGTTATTGTATCCGGGGCAATGATGGGTTGCTTCTCATTATTACGCATGGGTTGACTGCCGAAGAGAACCCAATCCAAAGATATATCCAGATCCTTGTGCAGCCGGGATAGAGTATCCAGGCAGGGAAGAAAAAAGCCGGTTTCATTTTTATAATAAGTAGTCTGGTTAAGTCCTAATTTCAATGCCATCTCGCCGCGGGTAAGCCGGAGTTCTTCGCGGATTAACGCTAACCTTTGTCCGACCGTTGCCAGGAAAGTTCCTGTTTGGACCTTCATCTTTTTTTTCATTTTTGTTCCTCCTTCACGTTATTTTAGCATATTTCATTGCGTATTACAACTATTTTTTTTCATTGTAAGGCTTGTTATTTTCATAGCGCGACCTTTACATTGCAGAGAACAACCTTTGTAATGTAGAGTTCAACCGTTGTAATGTATAGTACGACCTTTGCAAGGTGGAGTGCAACCTTTGTAAAGTGGAGTACGACCATTGTAATGTAGAGTACAACCTTTGTAGAGTGGAGTACGACCGTTGTAAGGTGGAGTACGACATTTGTAATGCGGAGTACGCCATTTTTAATGCGGAGTACAACCTTTGTAAGTCGGAGAATGGATTATGTATTGCGTTGTATGATATTTGCATTGCATAATGCAACTCATGTAATGCAAGGCAAGGGGAATGCCGCGGGCATATTATTTTCATAGCAGTTCGTCATGACGCGAGCCTCGCGCCGTCACTCGGAGACAATGAAAATCTTTGTTGCCAGGAGACCGCGTACCAGGATACCAATTTTTCTAAAATAAACCCTTGGTGTTCCTTGGTGTCTTGGTGCCTTGGTGGCTATATTCGCTGTAATTTCCTGGGTGATATTATTGCTTTTTCCATTGTATTATGATATTTTGGGGGTATGGAATAAAAAATAAAATGGGCTTACAAAAATTTAAAACTTTCCAGGAAGCGGAGCGGGCGCTGTGGTGTTCGCATCCTGATGAAAAGTATTTTAAACAGGTAAGGGAGTTATTTAAATTGGCAAACCGGCTTTGTCCTCCTGATTTTCCCAGGGGTGTATTCAAGTACCGCACCATGGAAGAAGCGGATAATGCCAAACAAGAATGGCTTCTTCAAAATGCTTTGAAAAAAAGAGCATCCCGGGGGCAGCCTTCCCCTAATAATCCCTAAACCACTACTTACCTATTTTTTGTCTAATCTATTTTTGATTTCATTTATCTTTTCAAGGATTTCTACTTTCAAAATTCGTCATAACGCGACCTCAATCAGCTCCCCCGGTTGCCAGGAGGGCTTTAATTCCCAGTACCAGGACCCATCAGGAAGATTCACTTTTCTTGAACCCAATTTTTTCGTTTCAATTCTCATTTTTTCCAGTAGATCGGTAAAACACTTGTCCTGTTCAAATAAGAGGATTCCTTCTTCCATCATGTCTAAAAGGATCAAGGGATTATTCCTGATTTCCGCCAGCGTCATGAACAATGGCGAAATTTCCCCATAAATACCGTTGTTATAAAGCCGCTGATATTCCTGGCTCTCATCCGATTGGAGTGCGGAATTCACATAAACATTATCCACATCGATCTCTCCTTTTCTATAAAGGATTAGAAGGTCGATATCGGATTCCGGTCTGGCGCTGCCGCGAGCTACAGACCCATATAAAGTAACGGAAAGAAGATTATCCTTCATGCTTTCTTGCAGGTTCTTTATAAATATCCGCAAGAATTTTTTATAAACAAGGTAGTCGATCTTTTTTGCTTGCTTTCCTGGATTTTTCTCTCGAAATGTCACTTCACCAGAGTGAAGCACAACTGGTAGGTTTGTAATCTTCAACGCCTGGCCAACGTTTTGCTTATCCGATGAAATTTTCATACTTAATTTTACCCTGATTTCATATATTTTTGCAAGCACTTCCCGCACCATTTTTTCATTTCAACTTCGGCTACTTGAAAAAAACGGTAAATTATTTTATACTTAAACATCCATGAAAGAATACAGGCAGGCAGGTGTATAAAAAGGAGAAAAGATGAAAACATGCGCACCAGCATTATTAAAGAAAGAGATGCCCTGGAAGTTGCCTGCCTATCCCCTTACTTTTCCAGTCTTTACTTCAAAAAATCTCACTCCTGTTGAATTTTAAATCGATTTCATGTAAAATTAGCCCATGACAACGGAACAGTTAAACAACCGGATAAACCTTTTAACGGAGAACAGATAATGAACCCCCCCCGTGCAATCGATCTTTTTTGTGGCGCCGGTGGGAGTAGTTGGGGGGCGCAAAACGCCGGGTTTGAAATCGTTGCCGGCTTTGATATGTGGAGTGTTCCCGGGGCTGTTTACAGCGACAATTTTACGAATTCCAGGTTTTACCCGGGCAAATTGGAAGATCAAGACCCTGAAAAAATTGCCGGCGATCTGGGAAAGATCGACTTGATTCTTGCATCACCCGAATGTACAAATCACAGTCCGGCAAAAGGGAACAAACCACGGTGCGATATAAGCAAGAATACTGCTTTTCAAGTGGTTAGATTTGCTAAAGTCTTTAAACCCCGCTGGATTGTGGTTGAAAATGTTGCCAATATGAGGAAGTGGCGCCGGTTTGAAGAATTTTTGACGCAGATAACGAGTCTTGGATACAAAACAGAAGTGCAGGTGCTGAACTCGGCAGATTTTGGTGTTCCACAGAATCGTAAACGGTTGTTTATCTTATGCGATAATATGGAGCAGCCCGTAAAAGTCCAACCATCTTGTGAAAGATTATTATCTGCCAAAGCAATCATCAATCCTAACGGAATTTATCCTTACACCCCTTTGCATACGAAAAAAAGAGCCGCCCCGACCCTTGAACGCGCGGACAGGGCGATAGCGGCCCTTGGAAATAATGTACCGTTTTTAATTGTATATTATGGTTCGGATCATGCGGGGGGTTGGCAAAGCATCGATAAACCTTTAAGGACGATTACCACCCTTGACCGTTTTGCCTATGTCCGCCCTAATTGTAAGGACTATGAAATGCGCATGCTGCAGCCGGAGGAATTAAAAACTGCCATGAGTATGCCCGCGGAGTTCAAAATCGAGCACGGTTGCCGGAGGGATAAAATCAAAATGATTGGCAATGCTGTTTGTCCGAAGGTAATGGAAAGAGTAGTAAAGTGCCTGGTATCAAAAAATAACAATGAGATGAGTGCTTAAATGGTTATAAATAAAACAATGAAAGCCACCTTCAAACCTTATGTTGGCTTGATTGGTTCGCCAGTCATTTATATACACGCATTTTTTTTATGGAGAGTAAATTGAACGAAGAGATGAACACAATGAAATATACTATCAGACCTGCCGGAAGGCATATCCTGACAATCGGGAGTGACTTAATAAAGGATAAATATGCGGCAATCGTCGAACTCGTAAAAAATGCTTATGATGCGGATTCACCATTAGTCCATATCAAGTTTTCCACTTTTTTACGAGAGGGAGAAAAATGCATCAAAATAGAGATATGCGATAGAGGGCACGGAATGAGTCGAGAGGATGTCATCAACAAATGGATGGTTCCATCGACTAAAGATAAATTGGAAAGAAAATTCAGCCCCAAAAAGAGAAAATTGCAGGGTAAAAAAGGAATTGGTAGATATGCGGCTTCAATTTTAGGCGAGGATTTACTGCTTGAGACAATCGATGAAGAGAAAATACTTACAACGCTTTTTTTGATCTGGGACAATTTTAATGAAGCCGAATACCTGGAAGATGTCGAAGTTCTCATTGAAAGTAACAGGGCGGACCAACCCGGCGGTACGAAATTAACGATTACCGGGAAAGAAGAAAAATATCTTGAAGATTGGTCGAAAAGAAATATAGATAAACTTCGGTTTGAACTAAAGAAATTGGTCCCCCCTTTTCAAAATTCGGAAATTGAGGGTAAGAGGGATGATTTAAAAATAGAAAGCAATAGAAGCATCAAGGAGGATGATTTTAAAATAACTTTGGAATTTGAGAATTTCCCATCCTGGGGGGTTGAAAACTTCCAAGAAGAAATCGCCCCTTTTCCGCTTATTGACCTGTATGATTATAGAATATCCGGTAAAGTCTCACCGGACGGTAAAGCCGACCTCATTTACCACAATAATAAAATTAGAAATTCAACACCGGAAGATATTAATATTAAAATTCCTTTAAATGTTGAAGGAAAAGAAAAGCAAGAATATTGCGGAGAGATTTTGCTTGATTTTAGATTATTTGATAGAGATAGGGATTCAATTGAAGCATTGATCGCGAGAGGGTTGAAAGACCCTGAATCCAACGAATTTGTCGGTATTCGAGAAGCGAGAGACCTTTTAAACGATTATAATGGAGTTGCTGTTTATCGGAATGGTTTTCGGATAAGACCTCTCGGTGATCCTGGTTATGACTGGTTGGAATTGGACAAATCAAGGGTACAAAATCCGACTCAGAAAATTGGTAGTGATCAGGTCATCGGATATATCCTGATTCAGCCCGAAGATAGCTCCAATCTTGAAGAGAAAAGCGCACGGGATGGATTAAAAGAAAATAAATACTATTTTGGTCTCAGAGAAATTAGCAAGAAAGTTTTACTAGAATTAGAAGGGAGGAGATACATCTTCAAAAGGAAACAAGGGTTGGCTAGAAAACCGGAAAAAATCAATACGAAGATACAACAGTTGTTTGAATATGACGACCTCAAAGGCGAAATCACAAAGATATTGGAGAGTTTCAAGGTAGGAGTGGACAACCAGGGAAAAATACTTAAGCTAATCGATGAGAAAGCAAATCAAAACAACCGTATCGTGGAAGAGATCAAAGAGATTGTTGCCATTTATCAAAAGCATGCAACTGTAGGCAAAATCATTAATGTTATTCTTCATGAAGGCAGGCACCCCCTTAATTATTTTGTAAACCAGACTCCTAACTTCCAAAAGTGGCGGGAAGAGCTTTTAAATAATTATAGCCCTGAATTACTTGAGAAGATCATTTCAAGACTCAACTCCTTTAACGAAAACTCAGATAAATTTATCAAGCTTTTCAACAAGCTGGATCCTCTAGCTGCCAGGAAAAGAGCAGTAAAGAAAAACTTTGAATTAGTACATGCGATAAATGAATCAATTAGTATTTTCGAAACGGAATTGGTGGCGCAAGGAATTGAGGCAAAAATAGATTGTCAGAATGGTATTAAGCTATATGGATGGGAAGAGGATTTCATTACAGCTTTTGTTAACTTAATAGAAAATAGCCTTTATTGGCTTGGCACAGTCGAAAGAAATCCGAAAAAAATTAGCTTCCGGGTACTTGAAGATGAGACTGAACTTCTAATAGAGTACCGAGACAACGGTCCTGGAATCGAAATGCACTTCATCGAGGATGAAGTGATTTTCGATCCCGGATTTAGTACAAAACCTGATGGCACTGGATTGGGACTTGCAATTGCCGGGGAGGCAATGGATAGAAATAGTGGGAAACTGAAAGCTATTTACTCCACTGATGGGGTATATTTCAGAATTGAAATTAAGGGAGACGTTAATGAATGAGTTAAACCTATTAATTGTAGAAGATGAGAAGGGCGATATTGAAGCGTGGCAAGACAACATTGAACAATTTAACCAGGAAATAAAGGACAAAGAATTAAAGATAGTCCATAAAATCTGCAGGACATTTAAAGAATCAATTGATATCTATAGTAACGACTTCGATGCCGCGGTAATTGATTTGAGGCTAAAAGACGATGATAAAATAAAAGATGAGACTGGAGGCGAAAGACTGATAAATGAAAAACTAGAAAAGCTCAGGCTCCCAACATTCGTATATACGGCAACTCCTAATTTGATAAATGTTATCCGGATAGAGGAAACGGTATTTTTCAAAAAATATGTAAAAACTAACAAAACGATGCACGAAATTCTTCAAGAGATCAAAGGTATATATGACACGGGGATAACCAGGATATTGGGCGGCAGAGGAGAAATAGAAAAAATGTTGGCTAAAATATTCTGGCGACACCTTTCAGATTCATTTTCTTACTGGTTATCAGCTCCAGAAAATATCGATGTGGAGAGAGTTCTCTTAAGATACATTGCCGCTCATTTATCGGAATACCTTGCCGTTGACCAGGCCGGTGATTTCGAAAAATACCTTCCCCCGGAAACCTTTATTATGCCTCCAATTGGCGAAAACATGTGTACAGGTGATATTTTAAAAAACCACGCCGATAATCGGTACTATATCATCCTTACCCCCTCATGTGACCTGGTCTTAAGAACAAATAATGAAGAAAGTCCCTACAGGAATGCAGGAAAAATCGTTCTTGCTTCACTTATTAAGTGGAATAATCTTGAAGCTCTTTCAGGAATAACAAAGGATTCAAATAAGAGCAGCCAGGATAAACTAAAAAATTATGTCAAGAATAAAAAGAATAGATATCATTACCTTCCCCTTTACGGAGACATTGGAGGGATGTTCATAGATTTCGAGTCAATTGAGACACATCAGGCCGATGTACTCACCGGTAGTTTTGAAAGGATCGCCACAATATCCCCTGCTTTTCGTACAAATATCGTTGCAAGATTTACTCAATACTATTCAAGGCAAGGTCAACCTGATTTTGATGTTGACGATCAGGTATACGAATTACTTTCGATCCAAAAATAAAATGCACCGGTTGATTTTGTCCTGGTTTGTAAAGAATAGAAGAGACTTTCCCTGGCGGCGGTTTAGCAATCCCTATCTCATCATGATCGCAGAGTTTATGCTGCACCGCACACGGGCTGAACAGGTGGTCCCGGTTTACGAAGCCTTTATTAAAAAATACCCCGTTGTAGACGCACTCGCAAATGCAAACGAAAATGAAATCAAAAAAGTAACTCAACACCTGGGGCTCCATTGGCGCAGTGATCATTTTATAAAAGCGGCAAAATATGTGGTTGAGAATTTCGCTGGAGAATTTCCCGATAATCGTGAAGACTTATTAAAAATCCCCGGGGTCGGCGACTATGTGGCCGGGGCCATCCTCACTGTATGCTACAACAAACCGGTTCATGTCATCGACAGCAATATCGCCCGCTTTATTAATCGATACTACAACTTAAATCAACAGGGCGAAATCAGGCGAAGTAAGAAGATTATCGAAATGGCGAAAGAACTTTTCAATACGACTGAACCCGGCACATTCCTTTTTGCTATTCTCGATTTCACATACAAAATCTGTAAACCTCAAAAACCCGAATGCTTAAATTGTGTACTAAATTCTTCCTGTAAAGGGGCTACATTGATTATCAACACATGATATCCTGGCAACTCCCCTCCTGGAAAAGACATCCACCGATGATGTTAGAAAGGAAAAAACGCCAGGCAAAAAAATCTTCTGTAGTTTAACAGAATACCATTGACAGGATAGCAAACATACGCTGTTTTGTAACTATGAAAATAACAAAAACTTATATTTATGATACGTCCGGGGTATCAATTATGGAGTCATGCGATGAATTTATCATTGTTCCAAAAAATTATAAAGGATTTTCAAATCCGTTTATTGCCGTCCTTAACGGAGCGTGATCTCAAGCTGTCCTTTATAAAAGGCATGTCCCTGACAATCGTGGGCGCGCGGCGCGGGGGGAAAACATACCGTACTTTTCAATTGCTCCATGACCTGGCTAGGCAGGAGGTCCGGAAGGAAAACGTATGCCGAATCCAGTTTAATGACCACCGGCTGCGCTCTATATCCATAGACCACCTTCATCTGATCGATGAAGCTTTCTATTCACTTTATCCGGCCAAGCAAATGAAAGGGCGCTTTCTGTCTGTCCCGAATGTCACTAAGTTAAGCCTACATGGTTGAATAATGGGCCTTTTCAAAATCATCAATTGATTAAATTAGCAAAATGAACCCGATGGCATTGGCAAGAGGTTATCCAAAAGGTATTACGCAGGGCGCAATTTGGTAGGGAACTGGCATTGCCTGTTCCAATGAGGCCTTTGAATGGACAAGCCGGCAAACTATCACAATATATATGACTTTGAATCGGTTACTTTAAAAAATTCGAAGAACCGCTGGAACGTCTCGGAAAGTATCTTCTCTTTTAACGGGTCCTCTTTATGAAAAAAAATGACCTGCAACAGGTTAACGGTTTCATCGGTGGTGCCGGCGCGCAAAGAATCGGAAGAAGGATTGCCGAATGGCCCCCGGCCATCCCTCAAAACGATCTTACCCTCCAGGTTGATGATGTCTTTGCGAATCCCCTGGTACGAATCCCCTTCACCACCCTGCGCAACCTCGATATCCCCTTCAAGTTTATCCAAATCGTAAAGCCCATACGACGCCTGGTACTTTAACGATAAGAAATTGGTCAGATCGACAAACGGATTAACTAAAGGAAATTCAAGCCCTTTCTTGATGCGCCGCCATAAGGCCTCGGACGACGGCCGGTTCTTGGTGGGGTCCACGGAAAAAGCCCGGTAAAGCTTCCGGGAAAACGAAAAACCAGGGGGCAATTGTTTAGTATGACTTTCCAGGATAACGGCCGTTTCCTTTTGAATATAGGCCATCAACCCGGCCCGGTCCTTAGCGGAAATACCGATAAAAATATTAATACCCACACTGAGCCTGTCCGAAACCAAATTCTTAACCCGCGGTTGAATCATTTTATATTCCTTCTTTTTTTGTTTTTTGGTCCACTGATTACACTGATTATCACGGATTATAAATACAATTAAATCGTCTTTTGTTTTTTTTTAATCAGTGTTAATCTGTGTAATCTGTGGACAGCGTTTTTATTTTTGCATGCGCCGGAAGATTTCCAGACCCTCTTCCAGGGCGCTGAACTCGCCGTCCAACTGGCGCTCGTACAATTCGCTCAAATAGATACCCATTTGCTTCCCCGGGGAGACGCCTTCGGTCAACAGGTGCCTGCCCATAACAATGGGCTGGATGGTTTCCTGGGTAATATTGAATTCCTCTTTTTGCCGGGTATACCATTGGATAATCTCATCTTCCCTGGGGTCGGTAAAATTCAACGGTTCCGGTTCCCTGGACCGGCGATCGGCAAAATCCAACAATAGCAGCAGCAAGTCATGTTCCTCCAGGTCCTTGACCAACCGTGAAATCGCTTTAAAGCCGATTTTTTCCCGGTTCCTGTAGAGATCGTAAATGCGGTGATGATATTTAACCAGGTTCAACACGGTGTCTTTCAACGGGAAATTCTTCCGGGTTTCGATTTTCAGGTCCGTTAAAAAAGCGTCGGCCATTTCCACGCCCCGGGAATCATGGAATATGGAAGTCACGGTCATCCGGCCCCGTTTGAATTCCCATTGGGTGGTGACGCCCTTGCCGATATCGTGCAGCAGGGTCCCCAGCAGCAGCGCCAGGGTTTGCTCCTCATCCAGCTTAAACCACCGGCTTATTTTTTTGGCGATATCCATGGCAATTATGGTGTGCGCCCACACGGTGTGATGCCCGAATTCATCGGTCTCGGGGTGAAACTCGGCGTCCTGGATGGTCAGGGAAAGGGCGTAGAGCGTGGGAAACAATTTTTCCAGCACGGTCAACCGCCAGTACTGGTTTAAACCTAACCCGGGCCGCTCGGATTCCAGCAGCAGCCGGGACAACTCCTCGGCGACCCGCTCTTTACTCAACTCATCCAGTCGCACGTCTTTGGCGTTCTCATATATTTCGGGGTCGATATCGAAGCGGTGTACGGAAGCAAAACGGGCGCCCCGCAGCAGGCGCAGCGGATCATCGAAAAACGTCTCCGGGCCGGTCATGACGATTCGTTTTTCAGCGATGGCTTCGATGCCGTGAAAGGGATCGAAAATTTCGTTATCCAGCAAACGCCGGGCAATGGAATTACAGGTAAAATCCCTGCGACCCAGGTCTTCCTCCAATGAAATATGGGGACCGGACTCGATTATAAAATTTTTATGGGAATGAGAATCCCCGCTGCGCTTGACATCTCTCCTGGGCGCGGAAATATCGAAAGTAAAGGCGCAGCCCCGGGGGGTGAATTTAACGACGGCAAAACTTTTACCCACCGTACTGGTTTTCCCGTAGGGTTTTAATTTTTTTTCGATTGCTTCATAGCAATGATCGATCACTACCAGGTCGATATCCCGGTCGCTGTCGATCCGGTGGTAGAGAATATAATCCCTGATAGTCCCCCCTATCAAAAAAATTTTGTCTTTAAATATCTCGATAAAAAAGTCCTTTAAAGGAAAGGTGAACTCCTCAAGCGTCTTAACCGGTTTCATCTTCTTCATGTTTTTTCAAAAAAGTATCCAGGTAGGCCATAAAGGTTTTAAGGGTATCGAATTGATCACCGTCGATTTTTTCGATGTGGTAGGCGAGCAATCGTTTGTCCACCTGGTGATCGATCCGGACAGACCGCATCAGGCGAATCACAAACGTATCGATCGGCGTGACCACCAGGACATTTTTCAGGCGGGTATTCAAGGGCAGCCTTTTCAACGGGAAATCGGGCTTTACCGCGAAACCGGACAGGGACATGTCCCTGGCATAGGCTTTCAACCCGAAATATTCATTATCCGTTAACGTTAATATGACCTCCATCGAATCCGGGATGGCAATCCGGGGAACCGTTCGCATTTCCTTTTTGGACAACCGGTAACTCTCGGTAAATGTCCTGAATTTACTCTTTATTTCCCGCTTCTTCTTTTTCTCCCGGGAGATATAAACCAACGTGATCAATATTATCACCACGGCCAGGGCAACCATAAACTCGATAATGCCACTCATTTTACTCATTTTTTTGCTCATTTCATTCAAAGGAAATAATATAGGTTTTCACACAAAGAGTCAAATGATTTCACTTTCAACTTGATATTTTTTTTAAAAACGTTATAATATACCTTAGAAATGCGGAAATAGAAAACAGGAGTTAACCATGAACATCGATGATCTTTTAAAAATCGCGGTGGAGCGGGGCGCATCCGACCTTCACCTTAAAGTCGGGAACCACCCGGTTCTCAGGATAAACGGGCTGCTGCAACCGTTGGTGGAGTTGAAACGGTTGATGCAGGAAGATACCATTGCCATGTCTGCCGCCATCATGAGCAAAGACCAAAAAGAACGGTTTAAGACAGAGCATGAAATCGATATGGCCTACAGCGTCCAGGGACTGGGCCGGTTCCGGTGCAATATTTTCCAGCAGCGGGGCGCGGTGGGCATGGTGTTAAGGGTCATTCCCACGCAGGTAAAATCCATTGCCGATCTGAACCTGCCGCTGGTGCTGCAAAAGATAGCGGATGAAAAACGGGGCATGATCCTGGTGACCGGCACCACCGGCAGCGGTAAGTCCACCACCCTGGCGGCCGTAATCGACCATATCAATACCCACCGCGTAGATCATATTATCACCATCGAAGACCCCATCGAATATCTACACCGTGATAAAAAGAGCATCGTCAATCAACGGGAAATCGGCCAGGATACCAATACTTTTTCCCTGGCCTTAAGGAGTTCCTTAAGAGAAGACCCGGACGTCATCCTGGTGGGAGAAATGAGGGACCAGGAGACCATCGACACCGCGCTCCTGGCCGCTGAAACCGGGCACCTGGTATTATCCACCCTTCATACCCTGGATGCCCCGGAAACCATTAACCGGATTATTTCCATATTCCCCCCGCATCATCAGAAACAAATCCGTATCCAGTTGGCCTCCGTACTGAAAGCCATCGTCTCCATGCGTCTGATCCCCAAGGCCGACGGTCACGGCCGGGTCCCGGCGGTAGAGATTTTAATCACCACACCCTTTATCCAGGATTGTATCGTGGACCCGGAAAAAACCAAATTAATCAAAGATTCCGTTGCCGACGGCGTATCCCAGTACGGTATGCAAACCTTTGACCAATCCCTGTACTTTTTATATCAAAAAGGACTAATTACTTACGACGAAGCCCTTAAGTGGACCACCAACCCGGATGAATTCAAACTTAAGAAAATCGGCGTCCAATCCACCAAGGAAATGTCATTGGAAGAAATGGAAAAAAGGATGTCCGACATTGGCGGATTTAATAAATCCACTCCCGGTGTGGACGATCACAACTTATTGGAAATCGAAGGACTATAGCGTATGAAACATTCTGAAATCAGGCGAATTTTCTTCGACTATTTTATTAAAAAAGGACACCACAAAGTATTATCTTCCCCGCTGACGCCTGCCAAAGACCCCACCCTGCTGTTTACCAACGCAGGTATGAACCAGTTCAAAAGCGTGTTCCTGCAAGAAGAAAAACGCGAATACCACAAGGCCGTCAGCATCCAGAAATGCATGCGCGTCTCCGGGAAACATAACGATTTCGACGAAGTAGGCAAAACCGAATTCCATCATACCTTCTTCGAAATGATGGGGAATTTCTCCTTCGGCGATTATTTCAAGGAAGAAGCCATCGAATACGGTTGGGAATTGTTAACCGGGCCGTACGGGTTTAAACCCGACGACCTCTGGGTGACGGTTTATGAAGAGGATGAGGAAGCGTTTCGCATATGGGCGGAGAAGATCGGCGTCCCGTCCCATAAAATTATCCGCATGGGCGAGAAAAGCAATTTCTGGCAAATGGGTGAAACCGGTCCCTGCGGTCCCTGTTCCGAGATCCACTTCGATAGGGGCGGCACTTTCGGACCCGCCGAATTTTATGACGGCAACCGGCGTTACATGGAAGTATGGAACCTGGTCTTTATGCAGTATTTTAAAGACGCCGCCGGCCGCCTGAATCCGCTCCCCGCGCCTTCCATCGATACGGGCATGGGCATGGAACGCTTGACCGCCCTGTTGCAGGGCAAAGACAGCAATTACCAGAGCGACCTGTTCCGGCCCATTATCGAATTCACCGCCCAACTGGCCGGCGTCGATCCCGATGACCCCCTGCGCCAGGTGGACTTAAAAGTCATTGCCGACCATATCCGCGCATTGTCCTTTTTGATCTCCGACGGCGTACTGCCGGCCAACGACGGCAGGGGCTACGTACTGCGCAGGGTCCTGAGACGCGCCGCCAAACACGGCAAAGCCCTCGGCCTCAATACCGCTTTCCTCAGTAAAGTCAGCGGCGAAGCCATTGAAATCATGAAAGATTCTTACCCCGAACTGGAGTACAACCGCGACTTTATCGCCGAAGTCCTCCAGGTAGAGGAAGAACGCTTCAACCATACCCTGGCCAACGGCCTGAAACGGTTCGAAGACCTCCTGCAAAAAACCCTGGAAAACAACGAAAAAATAATCCCGGGCGCCGAACTCTTTAAGTTATCCGATACCTACGGCTTCCCCCTGGATTTTGCCGTGGACCTGGCCAATGAAAAAGAAATGGCCGTCGATTATCAAGGTTTCCGGGAAGCGCTGGAAGATCAAAAACAAAAATCGCGACTCAACACGGCCCAGAAACAAAAAGCCGTTAAAAACCTTGAAAATGTCGATAAGCACCGGACCCTGTTTACCGGTTACGATGGCCTGGAAGAGGAAGCCGTCTTAACCGCCGTTTACGTGGCCGATAAAAACGTTACTTCGATTGAGAAAAACCAGGAAGGCATTTTAATTTTCGATAAAACCCCCTTTTACGCCGAATCCGGCGGCCAGGTGGGCGATACCGGGCTGGGAAAAAGCGATACCGTCTTATTCAAAATAAAGAATACCCACAAAACCAACACCGGCGCATTCCTGCACCTGGTGCAAATGAAAACCGGGACATTGACCGTGGGCGATAAAGTGAACCTGATCGTGGACCGTGAGCGGCGCAAGAGCATTGCCGTTCATCACTCCGCCACCCACCTGCTCCATGCCGCCCTGCGGGAAGTACTGGGGCTGCATGTCAAGCAATCGGGCTCTTATGTCGGGCCGGATAAACTCCGTTTCGATTTTACCCACTTCAAACCCCTGGCGCCCGAAGAGATCGAAAAGATAGAAGTCATTATCAACCGGAAGATCCGGGAAAATATGGCCATCAAGACCGATACGTTGAAATACGAGGACGCTGTCGCGCGGGGCGCCATGGCCATATTCGAAGAAAAATACACCGATGTCGTACGCATGCTCTCCATCGGCGATTTTTCCCTGGAACTGTGCGGCGGAACCCACCTCGATTATTCCGGCGAAGCAGGAATCTTCAAAATCAGCGACGAATCCTCCATTTCCTCCGGTATCCGCAGGATCGAAGCCGTCGCCGGCGAACCCGGGTTCCTCCATATCCAACAGGAACTGAACCGCCTCCACCAGATACAGACCCATTTCAGGCAAAAAGAAGAACAACTTTTCGATTACCTGGTCAACATGGAAAAGAGCATCAAGGAGACTGAAAAAGAACTGAAAAAGAAAAAGGAAACCGACAACCGTCCCGACCCGGAACAGATCATCAGCGAAGCAATCATGATCAAGGATGTGCGGGTTGCCGTTGCGCATTTTGAGAACCTGGACCGCAAACAATTGAGCGCACTGGCGGATGAGATCAAAGACAGGACCAAAGGCGCGGCGGTTCTCTCCGGCAACAGCGACGGGAAATCCGCCATTATCGTATCGGTGGATAAAGGGCTTACCGCCAGGCTCAACGCCAATACCCTGGTGAAGGAGATTGCCCGGATCGTAAACGGCAGCGGCGGCGGCCGCCCGGATTTTGCCCAGGCCGGCGGCGACCCCATCGCCGATGCATTAAACTTTAAGCAACACGCTGCCGATATAATAACCGGACATTTAAAATGATAAGAAAAAAATTATTTGCAGCCTGCGTTTTTTTATTGGCCATAACGCTTCCTGCACTTCCCACCTTCGCCGAAAAAATCCTGGTTAAACAAGACAAAGACGGGAAGATCATCGTGTCCAACATTTATACCGACAACCGGTTTACCCTAAAAGAGTCCAAACGGGTGCAATTCAAATCCTCCGGTTCCACCGAAGTCCCGTCCCATTACCTGGATAAAATCAAGAAACTGGCCCGGAAATATGACATTAAGGAGACATTAATCCTGGCAGTGGCAAAGGCCGAATCCAGTTTCAATCCTTTTGCCGTTTCCCACAAAGGGGCCGTGGGCATTATGCAGTTAATGCCGGGTACGGCCCGCCAATATGGCGTCTTCAACCGGTACAACGTCGACCAGAACCTGGAGGCCGGGGCCCGGCACTTAAAATACCTTTACAATAAATACGACGGGGCCCTTCATTTAACCCTGGCCGCTTACAACGCCGGGGAAGAAGCAGTAGAGAAATACGGCGGCGTCCCCCCCTACGAAGAGACGCGCACCTATATCAAACGGGTCATGGGTTACATGGGATTGAAATACAACGGCGATACCAAATACGTATCCCACCCGAAAATCTATAAAATTGTCACCAATGACGGACGAATCATTATTACCGATTCCAAACCGTATGATATAAGTGGTCAGGTCAGTGTTATCAATTAAAAAAATAGCCGCCAGGGCGCAAATACGCCGGGAAATCACCAAGAAAAAACAATATATGTGAGGTATCCATGAATAAAGTCCATGTTATCGTTAATCCATTTTCCGCACGGGGCAAAACCCAGGAGCGGTGGCTTACCATCAAAGAAATCGTACGCCATCATTTTAGAGACTATAAGTACATATTTACCGAAAAACCCCGGCAAGCCACGGAGATTGCCAGGGGACTGCTGAAAGACGGTTACGATCTCATTATCGGCGTCGGCGGCGACGGCACCCTCAACGAAATCACCAACGGTTTTTTTAAGCACGATTCCCATCAAACCATCAATGAAGACGCTTCGTTAGGCATGATCCCCTCCGGCACCGGTTCCGATTTCATCCGCTTTCTAAAGATCCCCCATGATTTTAACAAATCCGTGGCCCTAATCAAGCATGCAAAAAACAATAAGATCGATGTAGGCAAAGTAACCTCCACCGGCCCCGCCAACGAAAAAAACAGCAGGTATTTCATCAATGTTTCCGATTTCGGACTGGGCGCGGAAGTAGTAAAGAATCTCGCCTCTATTCCCTCCGGTAAAAAAAGCGCGTTTTCCTATTATAAAGGCCTGCTCTCCACCATCCGCACCTATCACAGTAAGGAAGTTAAGATCATTATCGATGATAAAGAAGAAATCGAAGGCCGTTTCTTAATCGGCGCCGTGGCCAACGGCAAGATTTTCGGCGGGGGCATGATTATCGCCCCACAAGCAAAACCCGACGATGGCTATTTTGACCTGGTGCTGGTCCGGGATATGAGCAAATTCGAAATCATCCGCAAATCACGACACCTCTATACCGGCAAAATCGACCAACAACCCGGGGTCACCGTTAAACACGCCCGGAAAATAAAAGTGTTCCCTGTACTCTATAACCCCGACATACCCTCCGATGTCAATATCGAATACGACGGAGAAATGGGCAACCCCCTGCCCGCGGAATTCGAAATCATTGAAAAAAGTTTGAATTTCAGATTTTGATTGCCTCCGGCGGCAAGAAACCCTTTCGAGAAAGGGTTTCTTGACTTCCTAAAGCTTTTGATTATTATACCTTTAGAAACTTAACTCTGCCGCTTTAAATACCTTCTCTTCAACCCCATCGTCATTATAGACAATCTCTTTTTTCGCATAGCCCAACCCCGGGTGCTCCGCATAATGACCTTTGTCATCAAAATACTCTTCCGACGTCAACCTCTTTCCCTCATCCCTGCCATAAATAATGCGGACTATGCCTGGAATCGCTTCATTACCCTTATGCAGCAAAACTTCCTTTAAATCACAACCATCCGTATCAAAATACAACTCCTTAATTTTCGAACACCCCGACAAATCAATTTTACCCAACATACCATTGGAACTCAAATTAAGCTCGGACAATTCAAGCAAACCCGATACAGACAATGTAGTAAGACCACAGCCATATAAATGAAGTTTCCTCAGACTCGAAAGATTCTTAATAGACACATCGCTTAAATTCCGGTTCCGACTGAGGTCCATCTCCACCAATCCAGGCAAGTCCGCTAATCCCAGCGATTTAAAATCGCAATCCGATAAATCCAATCTTTCAAGACCCTTAAGAACATTCAAATCCATATCGCTCAAATGAATATTATAACTAAGGTCCAGTTCCGTTATTCCCGGCGAGTCCGCCAGATCCAGGGCTTTAATACTACAACCCGATAAGCCCAGTTTTTTAAGCTTTGCAAGACCCTTTAAATCAACTTCCGCCAGGTTTCGATTAAAATTAAGATTAAGTCCCGATAGTTCCGGCAGGTCCGCCAGATTCAACGATTGAATATCGCAATCCGGTAACGCCAGCGATTTCAAAGCAGACAACCCGCGCAAATCTACGTCCACCAGGTTTCGATTCCCGTTGAGGGCCAGTTCCGACAATCCCGGTAAATCCCAAAGCTTCAGAGATTTAATGGGGCAGCCGTTTAATTGCACAGTTTTAAGGTTCTCAAGCCCCTCCAAATCCACTTTAACCAATTCTGCGCTGCCATAGAGAAGCAGTTCACATAATGAAGGGGGTAATTTCGTTGAGTTCAGTTCTTTGAGGCCGCAGCAGGACAAATCCAGTTTTTTAAGGTTAGGGAAATCCGTTAAATCAAATTCAGTCAGATGAATGTTTTTACCCAGGTCCAATTCCGTTAATCCCGATAAGTCTGCCAGGCGCAGTGTTGTCATGGCGCAGCCCGATAAATCCAGTTTTCCCAGTTTTTCCAGGCCCTTAATTTCCACAGCGCCCAGGTCCTTATTATCATAGAGCAAAACTTCCGATAACTCCGGCAGTTCGGTTAGCTTGAGGGTTTGGATACCCGATTCGAAGAGGGCCAGTTTTTCCAGGTTTGGCAGGCCATTTAAATCCACGTGGGTCAGGTTTTTATTTTTGCCCAGGTTAAGAACCGCCAGGGAAGGCGGCAGTTTTAGCGATTCCAGGGTTTTCAGCCGGCAGCCGTATAGGGTCAGTTTTTTAAGGTTTGAATATTCGCTTAAATCCACCTTTTGCAAATACCGGTTGCCGTGGAGAGACAGTTCGATTAAAGATTCCGGCAGTTTCGACAGTTTCATATCCACGAAACCGCACTTGCCCAGGTTAAGTTTATCCAGGTTTTCAAATTCGCTTAAATCCACCTTGTCCAGGTATTTATTGTTAGCCAGGGAGAGTTCCGTTAAAGAGTCGGGTAGGGTCGATGAGCGCAAATCCAGGATGCCGCAATTATCCAGGCAGAGAGTTTCCAGGTATTTAAATTCATTTAGTGCGACGCTGCGTAAATTCTTATTTCCCGTGAGCCAGAGATCCGTTAATTCCGGCAGGTCGGAGAGGTTTAGGTCGGTGATATCGCATTTTTTCAATTTAAGGATGGCCAGTTTTGGAAAGCCTTTGAGAGATGCCTTATTCAGTTTGCAATTTTCGATAGAGAGATGGGTCAAATTACCGTCGGTATCGAAATAAGCTGTGTTTCCGTGGGGGGGTAACCGTTTATTATAAGAATCCATTTTTTTAAGGTCTTCATAGAGATCGATGTTCTTAATCCCATTTTCCTGGCAGAAGGACCGGATTCGGGTGATGTCGTCCGGTTCTTTTTCCGTTTGTGGCAAAGCGGAGAAGTTCATCGATAAAGAGCTCAAAAAAAGCAAGACCGAGATAGTCCATATATTTTTCATAGTCATAGCCTCGTGGTAATTATAGAGAAAGGGTGGTTGCTTGTCAAATATTTTTTTGAGCCGCGAAGAACACGAAGGGGCGCGAAGAAAAATAATAGGGGGAAGAAAAACTATCATCAAAAGCTTTGGGAAGTCAAGAAACCCTTTCTCGAAAGGGTTTCTTGCGTGGTACTTGCCGGAGGCATTTTTGCATGCGGCTCAATTGGCAATTATCCCCTTCCCAAAAATATTGCAGTTTTAAAGTTATTAGTGATCTTATCGATGGGGGGTTTTACATGAGCAAGTTCCACTGTTACATGAGCAAGTTCCGGTGTTACATGAGGAAGTTCCACTGTTGCATGAGCAAGTTCCACTCTTACATCAGGAAGTTCCGGTGTTGCATGAGCAAGTTCCACTCTTACATCAGGAAGTTCCGGTGTTACATGAGCAGGTTCCACTCTTACATCGGTAAGTTCCAGTGTTACATGAACAAGTTCCATTGCTGCATGAGGAATTTCCGGTGTTACATCAGTAGGTTCCACAGTTGCATGAGGGCGTTATTCTGCCTATCCCTAAGTTCGGTTATTGCATGCTTGAGTTTTTTTTCATTTACCGAGTTTCAGTATTCTTATGGCTCCTTGAATGACCAGGACAAAAACAATGGTCCCGATGATCAAGTCCGGTTTGTTTGAGTTTAACCAATTCACTAAAAGTCCGGCGATAATCACGCCAAGGTTGATAATCACGTCGTTGGGGAAAAGTAGGGGACAGTCGAAAATTTTCCTCTTGATTTTTTTTTTGGTTTATGATATTTTTATTTCATGATAGGAGCTAACGTTCAAGAAATCGAATATGCAGTCACCCACCTTCCTGAACAAGATTTGGATGAGTTCCGCGTATGGTTTGAAAAGTATGACGCGGCACTTTGGGATAAACAGTTTAAGCAAGATGTAACGAATGGGAAACTGGACCATCTTGCCCAACAGGCGCTTATGGATTTCGATGAAGGACAGTGTACCGAACTGTGAACCATCACGCCAACCCCGCTTTTTGGAAATGTTATAAAAATCTCCCATTTAATGTGCAAGAACTGGCAGATCAAAACTTTAAACTCCTCAAGGAGAATCCCTGGCATCCATCTTTGCATTTAAAAAAAGTGGGCCGATTTTGGTCTGTCAGAGTAGGTATAAGGTATCGCTCTCTTGGAGTTGAATCGCCAAAAGGAATCATTTGGTTTTGGAAAAGTTGGGGACAATCGAAATTTTCATGTCCCTGAGTCCGTTTATTGCATGTTTGAGACTTTTCTCATTTACCGAGTTTCAGGATTCGTATGGCTCCTTGAATGACCAGGACAAAAACAATGGTGCCGATGATCAAGTCCGGTTTGTTTGAGTTTAACCAATTCACTAAAAGTCCGGCGATAATCACGCTAAGATTGATAATTACGTCATTGGAAGTAAAAATCATACTGGCTTGCATATGGGCTTCTTTGCTTTTGGATTTTTGAAGAAGATACAAACATATCCCATTTGCCGCCAGCGCCAGGATTGAAACGACGATCATCGTAGAAAAGTCGGGCGCTTTTTCTGTCCCGATAAATCTCCGGAAAACTTCCACAAACCCAATGAATGCCAGTATGATTTGAAAATACCCGGCAAGCCCGGCAATTTTCTTTTTCCTGGTCAATGTGCCGCCAACCGCAAGCAAGCTGATGCCATATACAAATGAATCCGCAAGCATATCCAAACTGTCGGCAACAAGTCCCATCGATCGGGAAATTAGACCTGTAGTCATCTCGATGATGAAGAAGGCGAAATTAATCGCCAGAACCGCCAGGAGTAATTTTCGTTGGTTTGATTGTTCCATAAATTCGGTTTGGTCGGATTGTTCGGTTTCAAGTCTTTTACATCCTAAATTCAAATCGATCAGCGACTTCTCTATCAATTCAAGTTGCCCCTTATGAAAAACAGCTAATTGCCGGTTAGGGATATCAAAAACAAGATTCGAAATTCCCGGGACACCTTCAAGTTTCATTCGGATGAGGGTTTCTTCCGAAGGGCAGTCCATTTTCGAGATTTCAAAAATCGTTTTCTGCATTTTCATTTTTCCTGTCCAGGTTAAAAAGCATCATACCTTATTCCGTTACTTCTTGTCAAGGGAAATTTTCCTGGGGGAAAAGTAGTAGACAGGAGTTATTTGAAAAAGAAGGTAAGCCTGTTCCCTACCAATTTGTGCCCTGCGCAATACCTTTTCGGATACCTCTTACTAAGGAAGAAATTTTTGAATGCCCTCTTTTCCCTCCCATTTTTTAATGATCTCACCCATGGTTTCTTTGACACATTTCAGTACCTTAACTAAATTATCACTTGCATTACTAGTATTACCAGCAAAACGAAATTCATGAACTGTCCTGTCAATCCTGTTTATTATAATTGGAGTTCGCATCTCTATCCCTTCCAGGTTGTAATGCTTTACGGTTATGATAATATCAATATCAGTAGGTTTCATTATTTCCCTTTCTAACTTCTCTATCATTGCTTTCCGTTTGAGTTCATCATTTTCCCTTATTAGTTGAGAAACATAGTTGTAATTAGTTGTAAGAACATTATTTATATCATTTGCATCTATTTTTTTTAAGATTAGCTGTATATTATTTCCATTTAGCTTAGCTTCTAAATCTTTTAAGCTCTCTTCTATCTGGTCATTAATGTGGTTTAAATATCGCTTCTCTTGATTACTATCGCCCCCTCCCGCATAAGTGAAGGGAATTAACCCAATTTTGATTTTCCTCAAACCAGGTTCAAGACGAGGAAGGTAATTTTGTTTTTTTTTCTCTGGAATTGATTGGACTTTATTACTATCGGGTACATCATCAAAACCAAGGATTCTTTCAGGATAACGCTTATTAGAAGATTTGATGGCAGCAGTGGATTGGTTTTTGGGACCTGTTGAATCGGGTGGATTATTTTGAGTATCAGCGGACGGGTTAGAGTTAGTTGTGTTGCCGGTTGAAGTACTGGTAGAACCCTTGTCATCACCCATACCCAATATATTACTTTCTTTTAGTTGGTCGAATATGCTCTTATACCTGTATTCTATGTCTGAATAAACAGGTAATAGATAGGCTTGTTTAGGTTCTCTTCCCTCTATATTAAAAGGAGCAAAAGTTACCGAGTAAAAATCATTTTTAGGATAATATAAGCTCCGCACCACAAAGTATGCTTTGCTTATTTTATCATAATCTAGATGCGTTCCTTCCTTTTTAACAACAGTTGAAGTCCAGATGATTATGTTCTCTTTCTTATATGGAAATTTGAATATCTCAGGAAAATGGTTTTTTGAAGCCTGTTTAATAATTGAAAACAGTTCCAATATCGTAGGCATTCTCCATTTTTTATTTTTATCTTCATTTTTTTTATTAAGAATGTCGATTTTCGCCTGGGCCGACTGGAAAGATATCTCCTTTAAGGGTATGTCTTCAGATAAAGGCCACCAAAGAACAATTTTATTGTCATTCCCGGACTTTAATTCGGATTCAGTTGTGATAAGCTCCTTTTCTTTTTCGATAACAGAAATAATTAACCTTCTATCTTTAAATATCCCATCCCCAGGAATAGCAATGTCATTGAGTCCTTCATCGTGGAAGCTGCTTCCTGCTACTATTTCACAATAAAAACCTTTTTCACTTATCATCTGGTATACTTCATGGGCGGTTAATATCTCTTCTAACTCAGCGGTTGTCTTTTCGGTTTGGTTCTGACCTCCAGCTTCATGTTCTTTAGATGGCTCAACTCGATTAACAGAAAGCCTTTTATCCCTGTCACCTGATTTGTCTTCTTTATCTTTTATATCAGTTGTCTTTTCGGTTTGGTTCTGACCTCCACCTTCATGTTCTTTAGTAAGCTCAACGGGATTAACAGACGACTTTTTATCCCTGTCACCTGATTTGTCTTCTTTATTTTTTATATCCGTTGTCTTTCCTTTTTCGCTCTGAATTTTAGCTTCATGTTCTTTAGAAGGAGCAACAGATATTTCCTTTTTACCTGTTTTCTCGGCAAAGGTAAGTGGAGGGTTATCTTTCTTGCTTTGCCATGTTGGTACGGATGATTTTTTAGTAACCGTTTCGAACGGTTTTTTACTCGTACCGCTAACTGGGTAGCCCGCATTACCTTTATCCTTTTGGGTTATTTTATCCGAAGGCAGACTTGTTTTTTGCGGGTTTATAACGAAGACGAAAAAAATAATCATCGCTGCTAATGCCAATCCAATGCTAGCCCCTTTAATAAACTTATTTTCCCAGATAATAGATGCGAATTTCTTGAATGTTTTCTTATCGGATTTTTTTTGAATTTGGCTTTCCTCTTGTTCTTCTTCCCATTTAACAGGTTTATCTCCCAAAACTTCGATGATTTCATCAACGGATTTGGCAATTTGCAACTGCCTCATTAATAAAGGCATCAAAGAAATATCAAAACCCGGACCTTCCAATATAAAGAAGCGTCTTTTTTTTCCACTTTTTTTGTAAATTTGATGGTAAAAGGCTTTATATTCATCTCTCACCCAGTCGGATGCCATGGAATTTTTTGTGCAAACCAATAAAAAGTGCTGGCTTTGCTGCAAGGCATTTTCGATTTCATCAACAAATTCAAGGCCAATATTTTTTTTAAGGTTTTCATCTGCAAAGAATACCTTTAACCTACTCTTTTTTAATTTTTCCCAAATGGGCTTAACAAAGGGCATGTCTTTACTTGAAAAACTTAAGAACACATCGTATTTATACTCAGTCACCATAAGGGATTATCCTTTTCCGGCTCTTTTAGCCAGATAAGCAATTTTAACGGCTGCCTTTTTCTCTAACATCAACCACTCCATTTACGTTACCCTTCGTTTTTCCAGCTTTAATCTCAATATATATACATACCATAAACCCTGGAAATTTACAAGAGATGACTGAAAAAAATAGCAATTCTTGTATATTCAAACACAAAATCCCTGGCACAATCCACGTGGAAGTTCTGATCGCTCAAGGAAAGGTTCCGCACGTTCACGGGAAGGCTGCGAGCCTTGAATTCCTTAAATTGTAGGCCCGGGAGGTCATGCAAGACTTGAGTCACGTTCCCGTGGCCCATTTTTGGTGAGTAGGGGACATTCAGAAAGCGCCGATTAAAATCGGCATGAGGTAGAGGATGAAAGTTCCTTACAGTGAAGAAATAGCTAATCACACTGGCCGCCTGTTTTGAGTGATGCGGAAACTGTGGTAACACAGTGGCTTCGGGCGGTAAAGGTGACAGGGGAAAGCATAGCTGGGCATTGCGGCAATTGAGCTCCGAAAACACTACCAATCGGGCGCCGACCTTGTTGACTGATGGGGATGGCAATATTTTCCACAGCGCTATAGCGAGCTGATGAAAGGGGACATTTAGAAATTTCTCTTCCGGGTAATCGACACCGGCGAAGAGGACGAAGTAATACTAATCATTAACACGTGAAATCCTGACATCTTCTGGCAGGATTTGGAAAAAATCCGAAATCCGAAATTCGAAATTCGAAACAAATCCAAATGACCAAAAAACAAATGAACAAAACAAAAACCCCCGCCTCCGGCGGTTAATTGCTTTTGTTTAGAATTTTGAAAATTTGAATTTTGAATTTGTTTCGGATTTCGTGCTTCGTGCTTCGGATTTATTTTTGGCTCCGGCTCGTCCGGGCGATGTGATATGGTAACCAACAATATTCTTTATTTTGACCCTACCCGGGCGGTTTACTATCCCCAGGGCAAAAGTTACCATTGGGGAATCCCATGTATTTTGAAAGCCTGAAATCAAACCAGGGGTAAATGTCAAGGAAAATCCGGGACATTTCCTCCAATCACGGCATTCTTGCAAGATTTTTTGCCGGCCATACGGCCTTTTTCGCCATCCTTACGCGGTGGGCAGGTCGTTTTCAGCGGTGGGCAGGTTATTTTCATTGGTGGGCATGTCGTTTCCAGTGGTGGGCAGATCATTTTATATGGTGGGCATATGATTTTCATTGGTGGGCACATCATTTTTAGCGGTGGGCAGATCGTTTTCATTGGTGGGCATATCGTTTTCCAGTGAAAAATGAGGAGAAATGAAGACTTTTCCTGGAAAACTATTGACATGCCGGGTATTTTAGTAATAAAATCGTTGTTCCCGTTGTAAGGGAATTATAAAAAGGGGGAAAAGTTGGGGTAGTCCAGAATACCGCTAAGTTAAGGCTAAATTCGAAGCATGAAGTAAAAATAAATCCGAAGCACGAAGCACGAAATTCGAAACAAATCCAAATGACAAAAATTCAAATGACCAAAACAAAAACAATAGTCCCGATGATCAAGTCCGGTTTGTTTGAATTTAACCAATGCACTAAAAGTCCGGCGGTAATGACGCCAAGGTTGATAATCACGTCGTTGGAAGTAAAAAGCATACTGGCTTGCATATGGGCTTCTTTGCTTTTGGATTTTTGCAGTAGATACAAACAAAGCCCATTCGCCGCCAGCGCCAGGATTGAAACGACGATCATCGTAGAAAAGTCGGGCGCTTTTTCTGTCCCGATAAATCTCCGGAAAACTTCAACAAACCCGATAACTGCCAATGTAATTTGAAAATACCCGGCAAGCCCGGCAATTTTCTTTTTCCTGGTCAGTAATTATGTGACAGGCCAGAATGTCACTAATTATTAACACGTCAAATCCTGACATTTTCTGGCAAAAAATAAAAAAATAGCCACAGAGGACACGGAGGACACAGAGTTAAAAAAAATTCTCTCTGTGCTCTCATCATGGCGTGCGCTCTGTGGCTAAAATTCTTTTTGGTTCCGGCTCGACCGGGCTAAGGGATAAATAGTTTAAGCAAGATGTAACGAATGGGAAACCGGACCATCTTGCCGACCAGGCGCTTATGGATTTCGCTGAATGACAGTGTCCCGAACTGTGAACCATCACGCCAACCCCGCTTTTTGGAAATGTTATAAAAATCTCCCATTTAATGTGCAAGAACTGGCAGTTCGTCATGACGGCCCGCCGTCGCCCGGAGACCATGAAAACTTTGCCACCAAGAGACGACGCACCAAGACCACTATATAATAAATCCGAAATTCGAAATCCGAAATCCGAAACAAATCCAAAATTCAAAAATTCAAAATTCAAAACAAAAAAATTGACGCCAGAAGCGGCGGTTTTCGTTTTGGCCATTTGTATTTTGGTCATTTGAATTTGTTTCGAATTTCGATATTCGTGCTTCGTGCTTTATTCATATTCGTGCCTTTGTGGCTATTCTCAAACAGCCGTATACTGGAAACCCCCGCTACTACTCTACTGTGTTTCGCGGGCCTGTTTTTATTCTCTACCCGGCATACGGAACGTTTAAGGCAAAAAAAAATATTTTTGAAAAATAGTTTGAAAAAAAAATTTGTGGGGAGTATACTTGCGCCGTAAAAAAATTAAAATTAAAAATAGGTCCCGTGATGATAACGATAAAAAAATCGAATCGCTTGCGTTTAACGCTTATGGCAACAGGTCTATGCCTGGTGTTTCCCTATCTCCTCTTTAGCCAGGAAGTAGACTTGCTGGTGTCCCCGGGTAAACTCAGTAAAGTGCATGCGCCGTGGGGGGGGATAAAAAACTGTCCCCAATGCCATACGGAAAAGAAAAAAGCAGACCCGCTGAAATGCCTGGCCTGCCACAAAGACCTTGCGGAACGTATTAATAACGGCAAGGGATTTCACAAAGACAAAAAAGCGGAATGTATCACCTGCCACCCGGAACACCAGGGCGAAGATTTCAAACTGATCGAATGGAACTTGAAGGAATTCGACCACACGAAAACCGGCTACCCCTTGACTGGGTTACACAAAAAAATAACGGATTGCGATAAATGCCACACCGCCGCCAATACGGTGCCGGGGAAGAAAACCAGGTCCTATTTGTTGAAAGATAGCCGCTGCGCCGCCTGCCATATCGACCCCCACAAGAACCAACTGGGGCCGTCATGCGATAAATGCCACGGTATTGAAATTCCTTTCAAAGAGATCGTCTTTAACCACGATCAAACGAAGTACCCCTTGAAAGGCGCGCACCAAAAAACAGGGTGCGCCAAATGCCACATTGAAAAACAATGGACGGGCTTGCGCTTTAACTTGTGCGGCGATTGCCACAAAGACCCCCATCGACCCCCGTTCCAGCAAAAATGCACGGACTGCCACAATGAAATTTCATGGAAAACATCGGCGTTTAACCATGACCGCACCCGCTACCCATTGCGGGGCAAACACATCTCCGTGACTTGCGCTAAATGCCATCCACCGGGAGAAAAAACGAGAAAACCGGCGTTTGCCAATTGCGGCGATTGCCACAAGAAAGACCCCCACGCCGGTCAATTTAAGAAGGACTGCGGCGCCTGCCACGTGGTGGAAGGTGTTGAAAAAGTTCTAACGAACCATGACGCGACGCGGTACCCCCTGACTGGAAAACATAAGAACGTTTCCTGTAAAAAATGCCATTATGCCCGCGGAGATAGTAAAACCGTGGTGTATAAACCGCTGACAATGGCCTGCGGCGACTGCCATACCGATATCCATTTGAAACAATTCAATAAAAATTGCGAGGTATGCCATTCCACGGAAGGTTTCAAAGGGGAATTTTTGAAATTCCACCATCAAACCGATTCCACTTATTCATTACAGGGCAAACATGCCGCGCTGGCCTGCGAAAAATGCCACCTGAAGAAAAAACAGGCGTTTCCCGGCGGGTTAGGTGAAGCCGTGCTTTACAAACCCATATCGAATCGATGCGCCGGCTGCCACGAGGATTTTCACCAGGGACAACTGGACAACGATTGCCGTAAATGTCACGGTTTCGATGCCTTCAAACCGGCGCCGGGTTTCGATCATCACAAAACGCGGTTCCCCTTAACAGGGTTTCATGAAGGGGTGGAATGCGGGAAATGCCATCCCCGGATTCGCTTAACAACGACGGCCGGCAAAACAATGGAAACGGTTAAATATAAACCGGTGGGAACAGCCTGCATGGAGTGCCACCGGGACTTCGATCATTCCAAAACCGCATTTGCCCTGACCGGGAAACATCGCGGACAGGACTGCCGCGCCTGTCACAATGAAAAAACTCCCCATACCCGGAAAACGAGGAAAGTCCAAACAGTGGCGTTTGAATGCCGCGTTTGCCATCCCTCTCCCCACCCGGGGCAGGGGCAGCGGCAAGATTGTTCCGAGTGTCACACCACCGAAACCTGGCGGGTAGACTCATGGTAATAGAAGTTTTTGGGGGTTCCCTGGGGCGTTGACAAATTAGGAAAAAGAGTTTATATTAGTACAAGATCAAGATAGTTAAGGAGTAAAATATGGGTTTAATTTATGCCGAATGTGAATTATTGAATGCTGGTGAAATTTATGCAGCTAACATGGGATATATCGATGAAGACCAGGTAAAAAAATTAAAGGCGAAACTCCTGGTAGACAGCGGCGCCTATATGCTGGCTATTAATGAAAATGTAAAAATACAACTTAATCTGCCAAAGGTAGATGAACAAATTGGTGAACTTGCCAATGGGACCTTGCAAAAGATGGATGTTGTCGGACCGGTGGAAGTCCGGTTTAAAAATAGAAGTACGACCTGTCGGGCTGTTGTTTTACCGGGAGATTCCGGTATGCTGTTGGGCGCCATACCCATGGAAGATATGGATTTAATCATCGACCCCAGGGAAAAGACTCTTTCTGTTAATCCTGAAAGCCCCTATATAGCCAAAAAGTCCCTGAAATGAATGATGAAGAAAAAACAGGAAGCGAGGAAGGACGCGCCGGGCTTTTTTCATAGGGCCTCCTTTAACGTCGACAACTCCCAGGGATAAAGGTAATCTTTCCTTGGCGTACCGTTTAAGCCCACGATCTTGTATTCATTTATTTTGTAAGTGTCCAGGAAAAATTCGATGGTTTTAAGGCGGGCGTTTGTGTATTTTCATTTTTCTTCACCCGGGGTTATTATACAATAGATCAAATCTATTGTATAGTATACTTTACAATAAATTCAGTGGCTCCCTGGTGGCAGAGTAGACCGTCATTATTAAAAATAGTTTTCAACATCGAGGAATGATCCTGAAGAGAAGGAAGCATGAGGATGTCCGAATACTTATTAAAGGTTGCGCGGAGGCAAAGGTGGCCTGACGATGGGATGTCAAACAACCAAATTATTTCATTACAAACCGTTAATGAGTGGTTTGGGATTTCTTCGTACTAAACCACACTTTTTGCATTTTTCGAATCTCTTTCATCGAAAAGCCGGTAATACTTGCAATAGTATCCTCCGGCAAGCCTTTTTCAAAAGCATTCAGCACTACTTCCTGTTTTCCTTCCTGAATTCCTTCCTGAATTCCTTCCTGTTTTCCTTTTTGAATTCCTTTTTGAATTCCTTTTTGAATTCCTTCGTTCTCTATTTTCTGATAAAGTGTTTCCATGATGGCACCTCCATCTAATTTACTTTCATTTAACATTTCCTCTAGTGTATCTCGGTCGATGTTCGCGGTCTGCGCAAGGTACGTAAGAACAAATTGCATCACCTCGGGATTCCGGTGAAATTCTTTCTCAACCCATAACCGGAACATTCGTTTTATTTCTTCCAGGTTTTCATTAAAAGTCTGCTTCATCATTACCATAGACGTAAAAAAATACAAATTTTCTTTTAAATCCCGGTTTTTCTCAGCCCATAAATCTATTTCGGATGTATCGAACAATATATACCGGAAATCCAACAAGTACTTCTTTACTTCTTCATCCACATCGAACTGGTCCAGGAAAGACAACGGAATCGTCCATTTGGATTCTCCATGGTAAAAAACCACCGGGATAATCAAACGAAGCGGTACTTTATTTTTAATGTCTTCTTGCCACATCAAAATCATGTACCCGAGCAACTGGATAAATATCGCCGCATCAAGATACGATTTATGTTCCACCAGTATATACAAATCAAGGAGACGAAATCCCTTTTCCCTTGTTCTTATCCTGGTTTTGGCCACTATGTCCGAATAGCCTTCCGCAAATTGCGGGGATATGTAATTCGTTGGGTCAATGCTTAAACACGTATAATCGATCGCTTCATTCAAAGTAGGGGGTAAACAACTCCGCAGCAATGCCCGCGTGTTCTCCTCATTCTTGAACACATTCTTAAAAAATTTATCGTGTATTTTTTTTATTTCATCCATTGCGGTTATATTATATCCCACGTCTCTTTTTTTTTCAATTCCTCCCGTATTATTTTGAATGACAAAGGCCATGCCTGGGCAGGGAAAATTAAGGGACAGGGAAACCCCCATGTCTGCCCTTTTGTAAATTTCAAAAATAAAGGTTACAAAAAAAATATTTTTAAAAAAATAGTTTGAAAAAAAGATTTGTGGAGAGTATACTGGCGAAGTAAAAAATTTAAAATTAAAAATAGGTTCCGAGATGAGAACGATAAAAAGACCGGCAGGCAATATCACCGAAACCTGGAGGGTAGACCCATGGTAAATAAAAAATGGTTAATAATAATAGTATTAATACTAATCCTGTCATGCCGTTGTTTCGTTTTGGCAGACACGGCAACCACGACAGACGCGGCAGCCCCAACCGGCAAGACATTTTACTTCCGCGGGGCGTTCTACATGGACTGGATGGGATTCAAAACCGGGGACGCCGGTCTCTATAACCGCTTAAGCACCCGGGTAAATACAACCCTGTGGAACAGACCGGGAGAGGGTTGGACTATGTTTATCGATGTGCGCAACCGCTACACCATGGGCGAGGGCGGGAACAACCAGTTGATCCTGTACGACGTCCGGCTTTCCTTTGATTCGTTGAAAAGCAAACTCTTTTTCGCCCTGGGGCAAATGAACCTCTACGATACCGCGGGAATCGGCCAATTAACCGGCGGGCTGGCCGGTTTCAAATTGAACAAATACCTTGCCGCCGGCTTGTACGGCGGATTCGAACCGGATATCTATAATACTCAATGGAGCACCGCTTACCAAAAATATGGCATTTTCGCCCGCTATATCGGGCACGGGGCCAAACAGGTTTCCCTCAGCTACAACCTGGTCCGTTTTGAGAGTAAAAACGAGCGGCAATTCATTTACGTCTCTGCCCTACTGCCGTTGAACCGCTATTTTATTTTTTACGGCAACGTGGAGTATGAATTGGACCCGCTGGTGAAAAGCCCGGACCGGTTGTCGCGGTTGTTTGTCAACGCACGGGTGAACCTTACCAAATACGCCGATGTGACCGCCCATTACAGTTCGGGCCGGGGCCTGGATTACCACCAGTTCCTGCTGGAACAGTCCCAGGACCCCACCCCTCAAAACAACGAAATCGAACGGTTTTATTACAACCAAACTTACGGCGTCCGTCTCAGCATAAAACCGTTCAAAAACGCCCGGTTTTACCTGTCGCGCCAGGAAAGCGAACAAAAAGATCTGAAAATCAAGAACCATACTACCGGGTTCGGGGTTTCCGTTTACGACCTGTTAAAATCCGGTGTGTCGCTGTACGGCAACTACAACATGAACCGGGGGGACTCCTCCGAATCGGATACGTATTATATTTCCGCATCTAAAAACTTCGGGAAACTTTCCTGGAGCCTGAGCTACGCCAACTATTACAACGGCGTCCGCTTCACCGGCAGCGGAACCCCCGAAATCGTACGAATTCTCCTTCCCGACCAACAAACCTATTCCACCGATCTTTTCTTGATATTGAACCGTTGGCTGGCCTTTTCCCTGGATTATTCCTACCTGGCCCAAACCGGTTCCCCCCAACATCAATTTTTTGTCCGGTTGATTATAAGAAAATAAGAAGGTGATAAAATGAAACGATCAAAATTTAATAAAGAAAAGATAATAAAAACAAGTTACGCGGCGGTTTTCATTATGATACTGTTTGGGCTCCCGGTTTTATTTTTCCAACCGGGAATGGAGTTAACCGCGCAGAAGGAGCGCTGGACAGCCGTCAACCATGATAAAACCAATTTTCCCCTGGTGGGCAAACACCGGTCCGTACCCTGCGCCGACTGCCACCTGGAGGGCGTGCTGGAGGGAACCCCCACCGACTGCGAATCCTGCCACTGGACCAGGAAACAGGACGATCGCTATAAACTTCAACTGGGAATTCACTGCGGCGACTGTCATACCCCTTTCGATTGGAAAAGACTAAAATCCAACTCCTGGGACCATGGCCGGGAAACGGATTTTATGCTGGAGGGCATACACAAAACCCTGGATTGTATCCGGTGTCACCCGGCCGGGGTGTTTTCCAAACAGCCGCGGGAGTGTTATTTTTGTCACCGCGAGCAATATGATGAAGCCGCAAATCCCAATCATGCCGCCGGGCGTTTCCCTACCGATTGCAGGGTATGCCATCGCGGCATGTCGGCGTGGAGCGGGGCTGTATTCGATCATACGAAGTTCCCGTTAAAGGGACTTCATATAACTACCGGGTGCACGGCCTGCCACAAAAACAATGTATACGCCGGTTTGCCTTCGGGGTGCGTCGATTGCCACCTGGAAAACTATAACAATGCCAATACCCCGAATCATAAACAAGCGGGGTTCCCTTTCGATTGCACTATGTGCCACAGTTCGGGTGCAGTGAGTTGGCAGGGCGCAGGTTTTATCCATACGAGGTTCATTTTAAAAGGGAATCATCTTACCGCCGCCTGCACCGATTGCCACAAAAACGGGGTATATATCGGAACCCCTTCCCAATGCGTGGCCTGCCATTTAACCGCTTACGATAACACGACGAGCCCCAATCATAAAGCCGCCGGGTTTGCCGCCGACTGCGAACGCTGCCACGGTTCCGATGCGCTCACCTGGTTAGGGGCCGTATTGGATCATTCGTTCTTCCCGTTAAACGGCAAACATAAAACCATCGCCTGCATCGATTGTCATATTAACAACAAATACGCCGGGACCCCAAAGGAATGCGTGGGCTGTCATTTAACCGACTACGATAACGCGGTAAATCCTAACCATAAACAGGCGGGTTACAGCACCGATTGTATTAACTGCCACGGTGTGGGCGCGGTTTCATGGCAAGGGGCAACCGTGGATCATTCGTTCTTCCCGTTGAATGGGAAACATAAAACCATCGCCTGCACGGATTGTCATATTAACAACAAATACGCCGGGACCCCGAAGGAATGCGTGGGTTGCCATTTAACCGCTTACAATAACACGGTGGACCCCAATCATAAGGCCGCCGGTTTCCCCACCGACTGCGTCCCCTGTCACGGTACGGGTGCGGTTTCATGGCAAGGCGCAACTTTTAACCATTCGACTTTTCCGTTAAAAGGGAAACATCTCACCGCGGTCTGCACCGCCTGTCATATTAACAACAAATACGTGGGCACCCCGAAGGAATGTGTGGGCTGTCATTTAACCGCTTACAATAACACGGTGAACCCCAATCATAAGGCCGCCGGGTTCCCTACCGACTGCGTCCCCTGTCACGGCGCGGCCGCCTTGACCTGGCAGAATGCCGTTTTTAACCACAGCCAGTACTGGCCGCTGCAAGGGGCCCATGTCGCCCTGGACTGCAACAAATGCCACTCCGCCGGTTACAACCTGCCCAGGGACTGTTACGGGTGCCATCGCAGCGATTATGAGGCGGCGTTAAATCCCAATCACAAGACGGCGGGGTTTCCCACTACCTGCGAAACCTGCCATTTCAGTACGCACACATCCTGGTCACAGGCGGTGTTTATCCATAAATTCCCTATTAATACCGGGACACACTCGGGTTTCACATGCACGGATTGCCACATCAGTTCCAATTACTTAACATTTTCCTGCATTAATTGCCATTCCCACACAAAAAGCGCAATGGATTCGGCGCATAACGACGTGAAGGGTTATACTTACAACAGCCAGGCCTGTTACACCTGCCATCCCGATGGGAGGGCGGGAGGTTAAATCTCTAATATTCGAACCCCAGCATCCAGAGAGGAATGATGTTGTTGTCAGGGATATCGATATCATCCCTTAAAACAAAATCTGCCTGCTTGGTCGCTTTTTTTTTGCCGCCCACTTCCACTTTGTAATCATCGATCAAAAAATCGCAAGCGGTTTCATCCGCGGAAGCAAATACCTTGCGGTTCGATTCCATGGATATTCCCGCCACGTAAGATTCGCGGACATTCCCGATATTCCCCCCAAAAAATTCATAAACCGACGGCTCGTACAGGAACAGTTTTGCCCCAATAGAATTGAGACTGACATCATTCTTTTTACGAACCACCCGGATGACTTTGGCCGCCTCCATGGCATTTAAAAGTTGATAGAGTTTTTCCTTACCGATGCCCCATTTTTTGCACAGGGAATTGATGACCAGGGTGGGAATACTTGAAACTGCCAGATGGCCGACAACGGCATTCATAAAACGAAAATGATTCTCTGATAACTGCGGCACCAGGAATGGAATGTCGGCTGTTAAAGATTTTTCAATGGTATTCATTACTTTTTTCTGATAATCGGTAATATTCCCCGTATAAAAAGGCCGAAAGCCGTGGTCCATGTACTCGCGGAACCATTTTAAGACATTTACTTTTTTAAGGATATCGTATACTTTTTTTCTATCTCCTGTATAGGGATCGAAGGTTTCCAATTGGTCGCCGGTTTCCAGGTAGATATATTCACGCAGTGAGAGCAATGGCATATGTATATAAATAAAACGCCTTGAAAGATCGGCCATGCCGCCCCTCATAACAATACTGCTGCTGTCGCTGGCCCAGATATTTTTCCCGGGAAAAGAATCATACAGGGCTTTTAAGTGTATGGTCCAATCTGCCGCATAATGGACTTCGTCGATGAAGACACCTTCGTATCCTTCCAGGAATATCGTTTCCACCAGGTCGTAGAGGGACACGGTGGATGCGATGGGATTGTCCGCGGAAAAATAGAAATACTTTTTGTCCCCCAATTGAGTGAGAAGAAAGGTGGTTTTACCGGTGCCGCGTGCGCCGGTGATCATTATGGCCCTATTGGCGGTACGGATGGTCTTGTAGAAAGGACGTTGTCTCCCAGGTAAATCCACTACCAGCCGGTTTTGAACACCTTTTAATCGTTTCATTATTTCTTGCATTTTTAAACCCTCCGGTTCTACGGCAGAACCAAAATGACCTGGATCGGTTCTACGGCAGAACCGGTAATATCTTAACACATCGTGCTTTCGATTTCAATATCCAGGAAAATTAATCTTGAAGACAATTATTGTTAAATGTTTTTCACGGTTGACCGACAAAACATAAAGACGAAATATCTTGTTTTTACAGCGGATCAGGCGGTTCTGCGATAGGACCAAAACGGCCCTGAACGGTTCTACCGTAGAACCGCTCTTAAATTTCTTTTTCTATTATTTCAATGCCGATCTTTTCCAGCAGTTGAAAGGGTAATTCCCCGCCCACCATGACAAAGACATAGTCATTAGCGAGGCGCCGGGTATCGTGGGAATCGAAAAGCGTCACGGAACTTTCACTAATTTCAGTCAGGCGACTGTTATAAAAGACGGTTATTCCCTTAGCGGCGGCGGCATGCAGGATTCGTTCGATGTTTTTAGCTTTGGCCCTGGGGAAGCCGTCCCCGCGAACCACCAGGATGACGTGGCATCCGTACCGGTTGAGAGAAAGCGCCGCTTCGATGGCCGAGTCGCCGGCGCCGACGATGGTTACTCTGGCGCCGGCGAATTCATCCGCTTCCAGCAGGTTGTAAAATACGTTGGCGCCGTTTTCCCCGGGGACATCCAGTTTCCTCGGCGTTCCCCGGTTCCCGATGGCAAGGATGACCTTCGCGCAGGGATAGCGTTTCCCGGAGACCGTCACAATGAAACCATGGCCGTCTTTTTCGATCATTTCCAGGCGGGCCTCGGTAGTGATAGGGGCCCCGGTTTTCTTCAAGAGACGTTCCCAAACTTCCAGCAATTCTTCCCTGGTGCTGTCTCCGATCCAGAGTGGGCCGAAAATCGGCATATCCACCGGTTCGGCCATGAGTATTTTTTTCTTGGGGAAATTACGAATCGTATTGGCGGCGGCATCTTTTTCGAAACAAACCACGGGTAAACCGAATTTCCTGCAGCTCAGCAGGGCCGACAGTCCGGCCGGCCCGGCCCCAATTACCGCCACCATGGGCAGGTTGGGTGGAAAAACATCCTTCATAATATGATTCACCGCTGCCCGACCCTGGTTGATGGCTTCTTTAATCAGACCGGCGCCCGTAAGGGCGCCCACGATATAGATGCCTTTGATATTGCTTTCATAATTTTCATCTATTTTGGGAACCGAGACTTTTAACCGTTTCCCGTATTCCACCAGCTTCATTGCGCCGGTGAGACAATTCCGTTCGCAATCGCCGCGGCACCGGCAGGCCAATGGGTTCACCAGCGTAGACTTCCCATCGATCACATACAACACACCCTTTTCCCGGCAATTCATTACACAGGACCCGCAGCCCACGCAAACCGCCCTGTTGACGGCCGGGTACATTTTTTTCCCTTCCGGGTGAAAGGATTGGATTTTTTCAATGTCTTTTTCTGTCAGGGATGAGACCGGGATAATGCGATTGATTAATTTTTTCGCTTCCCGCTTCTTGCGGATTTCTTTTAAGACAAACGGAAAGACAACGGCCAGTATCAAAAAGGCGGCAATAATAAACAGCAAAAATTCATAGCGTATCAAAATATCCATAAGTATCCCATCCTTGCGGCAATATAAACATGGACCAGTAAGATCAAAAACATAATAATCACAAACGGTTGATGAAGCAGGTGCCAGTAATGGATAATTTTCAACGTTTGCCGCAGCAGGGCCGTTTTCCGGTGGATCATATGGCGTTTCACTACCAGGGAAAGGAGTTTTCTTCGGTTCTTCCCGTGCATACCGCCCACGTTCTTTAAAATGCGCGTTAAACGGCGGCGAAGTTTAAGAGGTTCAAGAAAAAGGAGTAACGGTTCCAGCGCCGTGGGGTTATGGGTTTTGTTTTCAAAATCCAGCAGGTATTTCCAGGAAGGGTGTTGGGCGGGGATCAGTTTTCGCATTTCAAAGGTCAGGCCGATTTCTTCCGCTTCCAGTTCGATGCGGTTTAATTCCATACCCGAAAGGGAGTGGGGGATCAATTCGTAAATGTATTTACCCACCAGGCCGCTGGCCACCACAAGCGCCATGGACCAGAAAGAGATGGCCACGATGCCGGAAAATTCAAATACCGTGTGAAGCAGCACCAGGAGGGGGCCGGTAATGCCCAGGAAGATATGGGTTTCCAGCCAGGTGTTCAGGTTTCCCCAGTCGCGGGCAAACCGGAAACGCTTCCGGATGGAATACAAAAGCAGTAAAAGCATGAACAGGGTTCCCACGATGCCCAGCAGGTGCCCCCAGGAGCCGCTCTGGCGCAGCAGCGGGTGCAGGGGGTGGCGTACTTTTTGGGCGATAGGGGCAAGGTAATAGGCTTTCCCGTAAAAAAGGAGGCCGGCATAGAAAAGAAAGAACAGGGCATACAGCAAATTTAAAAACAATGGTCGTTTCATTGTGCAATTCGCCACAGACGGCTATATTTCCCCATGATAGACCAACCGCGTTCTACTGAAGATCAATATTACTTTTTTCAGCGTGGTTTGCCCGATGGCTTTATGAAATTTATCATCCAGGCTGTACCGTTTCAATTGATCTCCTGCTTCTTCACGCACTTTTTTGATATTTCTGTACGAAACCATAGGCGGATTCTTTGATATAATCGAGGAAGGTTTCCTCTATCCTCGAAATATTGGGGCTGACGGCCGAAAAATTCAGTTTAAAAACCAGGTAGCTGTTTTTTCCCCTGGTGGGGTTCCGGTGGATGTCGGAGCCCATGAAAAAATAATCGAAACGGTCTTTATAGTGGATATCGTAGTAAGCTTCCAATATGCCCAGGAAGAGCGATTTCCCGAAACGACGGGGGCGGATGAGAAATAAGAAATCCCCTTTTTCTTCGATATCTCTTATAAACCGGGTTTTATCCACGTAATAAAGGGTTTTTTCCCTGAAATCGTTGAAATCGGTTTTCCCATAAGGGATACGTTTTAATTTTTGTACGTCGTTCATGGTTTTATCTTAAACCAAAAATCCCCAATTGTCAACCAGGGGCATGGAAAAGGAAGAAAAAGGGATACACAAGTAATTTCGAAAACGGGCGGCGCGAAATTTTATTCTATTTGGGGGGAATATGCGCCTGAAGTAAGCGCGTATACCAATTGATAGAGTTTTTCGGGGTTGATGGGCTTGGTCAAATATGCATCCATACCGGAAGAATAAGATTTGTCCCGGTAGGTTACCAGGGCATGGGCGGTGAGCGCAATAATCGGGACCCGTTTCGTCTTTCCCGCGCCTGTACCTGTACCTGTATCCACATCCGCATCCGCTTCCTTTTCCAACCGGCGGATACTGGCGGCAGCTTCGTAACCATCCACCTCCGGCATCTGGATATCCATTAAAATAATATCCACATTCCCCCGGTTCTCACGGAACTTCCGGATGGCTTCCCTCCCGTTTTCCGCGTGAATCACCTGCCACCCTTTGATAGTTAAAAAACGTTCCACCAATTTGCGGTTGATCGGATGATCCTCGGCCAGCAAGACCGTTAACTTTCCCTTATTCCCCGCCATTGGGGCGGTATCTTCCCCGGCCGCATTATCCGCGGACGTCACCCCAGCCTCAGCGCCGGCCTGCTGTTCGATCTCTTTTTCCAGGGTAATTTCAAAAAAGAAACGACTTCCCTTGCCGACGGTACTTTCCACCTGGATATTTCCCCCCATCAACCGCACAAGGCTCTGGGCAATTGCCAACCCCAGGCCCGTGCCGCCGTGCAGCCGGGTGGTGGAGGTATCTACCTGTGAAAATTTTTTAAAAAGGGAACCGATTTTATCCGGCGCAATCCCCACCCCTGTATCCGCTGTGGAAAATTCCAGGGTTACATCCCGCCCAGTCTCGTTTTTTTTCTTAATACCCAAAAGCACCTCGCCTTTGTCGGTAAATTTAACGGCATTATCGATGAGGTTGATCAACACCTGGCGGATTCTTATGGGGTCGCCCGCCACAATATCCGGGATATCATGGTCCACCGAAGTTAACAGTTCCAGGTTTTTTTCATGGGCCTTAACCGTCAACATCCGCACTACTCTCTGCACGACTTCACTGATTTTAAAAGGGATATATTCCAGGGAAATTTTGCCGGCCTCGATCCTTGAAAAATCAAGAATTTCACTAATAATATCCATCAGCGATTGGCCGGAATATTTGATATCCATTAACCGGTCTCGTTGTTCCCCGGTGGGTTCATTCATCAGCAGCAGGTCCGTCATACCGAGGATACCGTTCAGCGGCGTGCGGATTTCATGGGACATATTGGCCAGGAATTGGCTTTTGGCATTATTGGCAAATTCCGCTTCTTCACGGGCTTTTTGAATCTCGGCTTCGGCTTTTTTTCGTTCCGTAATGTCCCGCGCCACCGCCTGGATAACAACCTTGCCCCCCATTTCCAACATGGTCAATACGACTTCGCTGGGAAATATTTCGCCGTCGAAACGCCGGAACAGCCATTCAATGCGGAAGACCCCCTTTTCCAGGACCATCGCCCAATTTTCGCGGACCACCAACTGGGAATCGGTCCCGTCAAGCTGGGTGGGTGGGGCCAGTTCCCAGGGTTGTAATCCTATAAGGTCTTCTTTCTCCCGGGCTTTGAAAATTTTTACCGCGGCTTCATTGCAGTCGATAATGCCATTCTCATCGGCTAACACAATGGCGTCGCCGGAATACTGGAAAAGGCCCCGGTAATGTTCTTCTTTTTCCATCAACTGCAGTTGGGTTAATGTACGTTCCTTGAGAAGCGAATCGATATCCAGCTTGATAAGATTGACGGCGTCGAATACGGGTTTAAAGGGGTGAGATTCGGCGATCTCGTTCATCTTACTTCCCCGGGTATCCCAGGTGAACGAGCCGATAAAATCCATTATTTCATCGGCATATTTTTTATAGGGGTCTTCCCGGTTTGGGGGCCCATCCGGGGGTGAAGCGGGCTCCCCGAAGATAGGAGATGAACTCCATTTCTTGATCCAGGCAAGGGCCTGGTCCAGGTCCGCGACAAATAGCATGGGGGTATCCATTTTTTGCTGCAGCATTTTTAGCGTTGTGGTAACGATGCCGCTGCCGCCGACAATAATAATTTTCTGGGGCGGACGAAAGGCGGAGTAAGTTTTTCTTAACGATCTTATAAATTTAAGCCGGGCCGTCCATGCCCCGCCGGTGGCCTGGGAAAAATCGGAAACCTGGTAGTAATCGGAATGATCGAGGTAACCGTTTTCATGAACTTGCGTGGAGATGCGAAAAATCGCGTCTACATGATCTTTTTCCAGGTACCCCTTATATATCGAATAAAGCACTTTCCTGTCCAGGACTTTTAATTCCGCGGAAAAATCATCCGCTTGATATTTCCATTCATCCCGGGAGATAAAATCTTTGGGATCGAAAAGAGTTTTATTGTTTTTTGTTGTTTTAGCCATTTTTTAAATCGCCTGGGGGCGCCCCGATTACTTGCGATACCAGTTGGAAATGTTCAGCCGCCAGCGCCGTTTGCCGGCGGGTGATTTCCCGGAGCTCCTCCCGGATGGAGGCTTTATTGCTGTAAAGCCTGAGCCATTTCTGCTTTAGATCATCCAGGGTTAATTCTTCCATGCCGATCTCGTATTCCGCTAAGCCTACTTGTTTCATAAAGTGGGTTGTCTTTTGCCCATACGAAATCGCCAGCACCGGTACGACCTGCTGGACCGCCAACAGCACCGAATGAAAACGGGTCCCTAAAAATAGATCGCAGTTCCTCATCAACGAACGTAAATCGGTAAACGAACGGTACCTGCATTCATCGATGGGAAAATGTAGGGAATCGGGGGGCAGTTTTGCAACCAATCGCTGAAAGGCCGATGTGTCCTCCAGGTGCGGCGTCTCGCAAAAAGGGAAGAATACCAACCGGCTGTCGCTGAATGAATTTTCCGATAGAATCCATTGACACCAGGAAAACATCAGATCATGGTAATTTTCAATGACCTCCCCGGGGAAATATTTGGGAGAAAACCGGCAGATATTGAAACCGATGGTAATGGGGGCGCTGGGTTGCCTGTTGTCCCACCGGGGGCACGGATGGGTTCCTTTTTTAGTTTCATAGAAGCTGATGTCGGTAAGGGGCGTCACTTTACTGTGTTTTATTCCCAGCGGGATCAGGACCTCCGCCGATTTTTTGTCCCTGGTGGAAATGAAGAGGGCCTTGTTGCCGATTTTTTTTAAAAAATACTCGGTGGGTCTCCAGGCGACCCTGTCGATGCCGATGCCGATAAATGCATAAGGGGTTCCCAGCAGCCGGGCAATAGCGGCCCGGGACAGGTGAAAAAATAATTTATCCCGGTGGGGATTAGCCTGGATCGGGTTCCCGGGCCCGATCAGCAGTAGGTTACTTTTAAATAGCCACTTGATGGTTTTAAAAATCCATGATAGGGATGATACGATGGGTTTTCCCGGTTCCCTCGGCCCCCGCCGGCCCGAATAAAGAAGCCGGATGCCTCCCGGGGAAATTTCTTCGCGGGTGAAAAGGTTTTGCGTATAGGAGATGTCGGTGGTAAGAACCACAATATGGCATTGTGGGATGGTTGTCCGCAGGCCGTTTATCAAGGCGGCGAGCATGAGGTCTTCGCCGGCGTTATTTTCGCCGTAAGCGCCTGCCGCGATTATTACCGGCTGCCTGGTTTTTGACCTTCTCATATTAAATTCCCTGAAATACCGGGTAACTGGATGGGCTTTGCTCCTTATGCATTACTGCTATGCAAATTTTTCCGAAAACGCCGAAAAAAAAGGCAATGTCCTGGATAGATTAAATACGCGCTGCATTCTTAACAGGTAAATATTATACTCAAAAATTGAGTGGATTTCAATATTTGGTCTCTGTTGAAATGAAATTTCAAAAGTTGAAAAAGTTGAAATTTACTTGAAACTGTCTTGAAATTGCCGCGCCGTCGCCGCAGCCTACCATGAAAATAGCCACCAGGGCACGAAGGCACAAAGGGGAAAAGATAGAAGCGAAGAAGCGAGGAAGAGAAGAAGAGAAGAAGAGAAGAAAGAAGCATTGGTAAAAAAAACTTGGCGACTTGGTGTCTTGGTGGCAAAAATTATCATAGTCTCCGGGCGAGGCGTGCATCATGAGGAATTGCCATGAAAATGGCCACAAAGGTACGCAGGTGCGAAGGGACGCGAAGAAGACGCGAAGGATTCTAGTTTCAGTCAAAAAGATATACAGCAATGCTAAGCGGGCGCCCTGGCAAAAAGTTGACAAAAGTTCTTGATGGAATTATACTTATCTTTGAGAAATAAAAAGGAGTTGACATATGTTGGCAGTTGAGTTTGAAACAAACGTAAAAAATGGGATGATACTAATCCCTGGGAAATACAGGGAAATGGCGGAGGGGCTATTAAAGATAATAATATTGAAAGAAGAACATAAACCAAAAAGCGCAAGTAGAAATAACTATCCCAATCTGAAAAAACTTTTAACCCGAATCCGTAGAAAAAATATTTTTCAATCCATTGATGATCCTGTCGAATGGCAAAGAGCAATCAGAGATGAGTGGTCATAAAGTCCTCCTTGACAGTAATGTCAAGGATTTTTGTGATATTTCCGATGATGTAAACATTATTAATCCTTTTGCAGAACAGGGTGATGGCAAGGACAAGAAACGTTCGCCCTGAAAGGTTAATTTCTCTGCCTGCTGCTGCAATGAAAATAGCCACAAAGTCACGCAGGTGCGAAGCCATAAAGGATTTTTTTGATTGTTTCCTTCATCTTAGCCGCGAAGGGACGCGAAGGAGACGCGAAGGATTCTAGTTTTAAAACGGCGCTGTTGGTGAAGACTTCTTTTCTGTTAATGGAAAAAATAGCGGTAACGAATAGGGCTTTATTGGTGACGCCCCCAGCTTTTCCACAGTCGGTCTCAACTTTTGCGGTGACAGTGCCGGCTTTTTCATAGCCAACCCCCACTTTGGCGGGCAGATCCCTGGCTTTTACGGGCAAACCTCCAATTTTTGCGGATAGACCTCAAACTTTTGCAGGTCGAGGTCTTGATTTTGTGGGTCGAGGCTCAGCTTTAGTGAGTAAAGTCCAAGTTTTTGCAGGTAGGCGTCTTTGAGTTACAGGTACGATGGTGGTTTCAGTGGATATGGAGTAATTTGCCCCGGTGGCCATCTTCTTGATTGTCCCCTTCCACCCACGACATCAATCCCTGGTTCATCTGCAGCCCTTCCTTTAATATACCAGGGTATACTATACTTGAAGTAAAAGATGTAGAAATAACCGATCAAGATGACCTCGAAAGAATCAAGCACGTAAAAAACGGCTGTAATCAAAAACTGGAGCGCGAAGCCGTGGAAATGGGTCTCCTGGTTCAAGCCAAAGAATCGGCCGAGGAAATCTTTACGCGTTTTTTTACACTGATCCCCATTAAAGATCCAAACTACAAAGAACAA
>Ga0315278_10000243_pt1 | contig 49188 bp, 27 predicted proteins | sample YL17G06_0_MG_FD_203880 | JGI IMG/M metagenome (GOLD analysis project Ga0315278, IMG submission 203880) | Sediment microbial communities from Yellowstone Lake, YNP, Wyoming, USA - YL17G06_0 | ecosystem: Environmental > Aquatic > Freshwater > Lake > Sediment | place: USA: Wyoming | collected... | reverse complement strand
TTGCCGGAGCTTTGGTTGCAATTAGATCATTTTCAATTAAGGGCCTCGCAGGAACCCCCCTCCAGGGACTGACCCGTCCTGTCGGGGCCCTTCTTTTTTATTGGAATAGATCATATAATGCAAAAGCCTAAAACATCTAAGATCTTATCAATCTTCCTGTCTGCGCTGTTATTATTTCAACAGACAGGCCTGGCCCAGGTTGCGTCCAGCGTTGACATTTCCGGAAAATTTGCGTCTTTACGCCAGAGCTTTAGCCCTGAAGCGCGCTACAGGCCGCTGCATTTGCGCTATCTATCCTTTGACAGCGCAAATAATAATTTCAAATTACTCATAGATAAAGGAAGCGATAAAAATTTCAAGACTTCTGACCTTGAGAATGCCTCAAGGGATCTCTTGAAGTACTTCTTTATAGGATTAGCTCTACCTAACGAAACCTTCTGGGTAAACCTCAGGCCTGATTCACCGGACCAGATCATCGATCCTTTATTAGAGCAGACTGATATCGGCCGCATCCTGCTTGAGGCAGACGTAGAGCTCAAAAAAGACACCGCCCTTGCCACTTCCCCCGACACCAAAGAAGGTAAAGTTTACTGGGATAAGCTCTACCAGAAGGCAGAAGAGCTTTACGGCACCAATGAAGTCACCATTCCGACCCTTACCCGTCCCTGGATCGTGCCGGATGAAGTGATCATCAGCGAAAACCAATCCTCTGCCTATATCTACAAAGCAACTCTCAAGGTCATGCTGGAGGAGGATTATTTAAAATCCACCTCCAAGGCATTAAAAGGCTACTCGACTTATGACTTCAAAGATGACAGAGCCAAAGAGCTCAATGAATATTCAACTCAACTCCTCAAAGAACTTGTCATTCCCAAGATCACCCAAACTATCAACACCTCCAAGAAATACGCTTCACTTAGGCAAGTTTATTATTCACTTATCCTGGCGCAGTGGTTTAAGGCTAAGTTTCAGAGCACAAGTGCACAAGGATCAGGAGCACAAGTAAATGCTTATAATGACCTTATAAATTCAAAAGACCTTTCCAACCTTACCAGTGAAATCCCTTATTCAAAAGATACCTACTTTAAACAATACCAGAAATCATTTCAGAATGGCGAATACAAATTCGATCTCCCTGTATCTACGCCTCAGGGCCAATCCATCAGAAGCTACTTTTCAGGGGGCGCGTTATTCGCTGAGGCTTATGCCGGGGCAGTCCAGGTGCCTAGTAGAGGCAACATTCCTCGGAACCCGAACGTAACGGGGGTGGAGGTCCAGGCCGGCCCTGAGGTCCTCAAGGAGCTCGGCATAATGTGCACAGGCGATGCTGGGGTCAACGTGCCGAAGAGAGCTGTAAGTCCCGTAGCCTCCGAAGCAATAATAAATCGGATTATAGGCAAGAATGGCAATGGCGGCGGGATGCAGGCAAATGATGTCATAGGAAGAGGGTTAACGGGAGAGCGAAAAGAAGCCGAAGAATTATTTACCGACGGCAGCAAAGTTGAATTTGGCGACACCGAAGGAAAATGGCGGCGCGTAGATAATAATACGATCAGTTTAAATACTCCTCCGGCCTATAGTAAGTACGTGATTGCAGTAAGAGGGAAGGCCACGGGGCGCTTTAGGCGGATTGGCCAGCCTTTACTTGAGGCCGATGCAGAAGCGGAGGCGCGGGAAGCGGCGGAAAAGCGGTCTAAATCGCTATTTATGGAAAGCCAGCCTTTAAGGAAGCATAAAGAAAAGCCAGATATAGGCATACTGGAGTTAATGAAGATTATAGGGCCATTGGATTCATCTCGAAAGAGCAGGCTAGGATTACAGATCTCTTTTATCCTCGATACTGATTCTGCAATTAAAGATGCTTTCGAGAATGAAAACCCTGATGTTGCCGGATGGATTGCAGTAGGAGCTTTCCAGCTCCAGTCATTTAAAGGCGCTCCGTATTATTTAAAGATCAGTATTGAGGAATGTTTCGAGTTGGGGTGGGTAGATGAGGCAGCTAAGCTTATTGTCGCGGCTATGGCTAATAGGGTGCCGGGCATATCGGCTCAGGAGATAGCTGGTTGGGTTAAAAGATGCTTTGATGCGGGATATGCGGATTCGGCTGTCAGAGTAGCTATGGAAGGCTTGCGCAATAATATAGACGGGATTGATCCCGCTATTGTGAAAACAGCCATAGATAATTATGCTAAGAGCGGACAGGTTGTATCATCAGCAGAATTATCGTTGGAGGCCATAAAAAGCAGGTGGCCGGGGGTAAGTTCGGATGATTTCAGGAGCGGGGTGACTAAGTGCATTGATAAAGCTTTATTTAATGCCGCAGCAAGGTTAATCGTTAAGGCTTTTAAAGCGCGCCTTGTAGGGATCAGAGCTTCAGATATCAGAGAGTGGCTTGGCAGGTTGTTAAAGCATGGGCATGTGGACTCGGCGCAGCAGGTAATTTCAGCGGCACTAAGAAGCGGCCTTTTAGGAATAACTGCGAAAGATACAGCTGGCTGGGTTGAGTCGTGCTTACAGAGCGATCAGCCAGAGCACGCAGGAGAAGTTATATTGGCTGCATTTGAAAATGATGTTCCCGGAATAGATACAGCACTTCTGAACAAAACTATTAAAAGGTGTCTTGAGCGCGGCAAGGCAGAAGAGGCCTCTCAATTAATAGTCAGGGCAATGTACGATAATTTTCCAGGGATAGGCGCGCCAGAGGCAAGGGATGTCATCGATCGTTGTTTTGAGCTGCAGCACCCTGGGGCTGCGGGAATGGTGGCGGTAGAGTCTGTTGTTAATAAGTTCGATGGCGTTAGCGTTAAAGATATAAGAAGGAGTGTCTGGGAGTGCCTGAAGCGGGGCGATACTGCAAAAGCAAATCAAGTTATCATTCAAGCTCTTAGACATAAAATTCCGGCAATAAAGGCCAAGTATTTTAGGAAAGCGATGAAAAATGAGTTACGCACCTACAAGTTCAGACAATTGCTACTTCCTGGTTTAGAAAAGCGTCCTGCAAGAATTTTAGCTAAGAATAATTATACTTCGGAATATGTATCAAAAGATATTATTTACGAGATATTTAAGAATAACGTTCCGGGTATAAAAGCTGAGGACGTCAGACTGGCGGCCAAATATTGTTTTAATCATAAAGAGGCGGATTTAGCTTTTGAGATCATAAAGTTATCGCTTGAGAATAAGGTTCCAGGCATATCCGTAAGAGATATTCGTAATTGGGCTGATAGGCTTTACGATCTTGATATACAGCTGCCTTATTTTGTTCACCGGGCGGCCAGGATTGTTCTCGCAGCCATTCGTAGTAATATCAGCGGAATATTAGAAAGCGATGTAAGAGCGTGGGTTGATGAGTATTACTATGACGAGACATTCAGCCATGGCGAGTTTATCCCCATAGAAGCGTTTAAGAATCGGATAGCCGGGATAGACGCAGATTTTGTTAGGGAAACTATTGAGGAGCATACCGCTGGTTCTCCTGACGAAACTGGGCGTTTCTTTATAGATGCAATCAAGAACAATGTACCGGGGATAGGTCCGGAGGATGTCATGGATATGGTGAATCAATGTTTTGAAGAAAAAGATGGTTCATTTTCGGCTCTTTTTTTGCTCTCAGAAGCACTTGAGAATCGCGTATCCGGGATAGGCATAGAAGAGGTAAGGGGTGCGATTAAAAGAGCTGCTGCCCGCCGTGACTGGGAGGATATTGGGTATCTTGGCTGCCAGGCTATTATAAACGATGTACAAGGGGTGTCCTATGGCGATGTTGCAACATGGATAAAGGCTTGTTTTGATAGCGGATCTTATTCCACCGCAGGTGATATTGCCTTGGAGGCGATTAAGAGGGGAATTCCCAATATCGACTTCGGAAATATAAAGAAGGTTATTGATGAATGCATGGCCCATGGGCAAGAGTACGCTGCGGGAATGCTTATTGTTGAGGCAGCAGGATGTAGCGTACCTGGAATTGGGCCGAGTGAGCTTAAGGCTTTTATTGAGAGATTATGGTCGTCCGGAGAATCAGATCTAGCGGGGAATTTGGCTTTTAAAGCTTTTGAAGATAAAATTAATGGAATAGATGCTAGCGTTATTTTAAGAAGTATAGAAAATTGTTTGAGAGAAGGACGGTTGATTTCCGCAGCTGTTTTTATAAAGAAAGCTATTGAATATGAAATACCCGGTTTTGACAAAACTGATCTCCGAAGTATTTTTGAGGAGTATTTGTCACGTACGCGCAGAAGTGAAGACCCTGTAACTTTTGATGCATGGTTAAAAGATCTTCCGCGTGCAGGCTCTGATGATCGTAAATCTGATTCTGAAGCTAAATATAATTCTACGGTATTTGGGATACTTGAAAATACGAGATTTTTCCCTAAAGGCAGTAAGGATTTTACAGGGAAGCTTATTGCCTATGCTTTATATTCTGACAAAGCTGCAGAAATTCCAGAGGTGTTGGGGTCGTTTAAGGAAAATCCTAGAATTCTGAATCTGCTGCGGACTTTGGCCAGGGAAAGCGGATGGGATCACATGGTGGAAGAAATATATGATCTGGGAGGCGTTGATCGTTTTGTAAGGCTTTATGAAATAATCCATCCGTACCTTTTCAATGATGTTCTACCGGGAAATATCGATGTTGGTGATCCCGAGATTAAGGCGGCACTTGAGGCCACAACGCGCTTTAATCTAAGCTACTTTAAGGAGGGCTTTGCATTTGAAGAAATATATAAGCAGTTTAAGGAAGATTACAATAATCGGCGTATAGCCGTTCTCCCGCGGGGGATTCCTGATAGAAAGCTCATTGAAGTTACAACAAAAAAGCAGCAGGAGTTTACTTTGGATGCGCAAAATTTCTTTATTGAACTAATGAGTCCGGTTCGCGATGCTCTAGCTACAATGAGTTCCACGTCAAATGCGAAGCTTTACGAAGGGTGCTTGAATAAGCTCGCAGAGGGAATACGTCAAGAAGTTGCCAGCTTGGGAATAAAGAAGTCAAAGCCCGGACTTCCGGCTACGGCGGTAAATAATATCGAGAAGCAAATTGGGCTTCTTCGAGCGGCCGCAGAGAAAACGTCCTTGTCGGTTTCCAAGGATGATTTTCCTTTTGGCAATCTAGAAGCCGGAGAGTTAGATGCGATAGGAAGGCTTCCAGATGCTAAGCGGATTGCAAGGACCTGCTTATTTATTTATGTTTTCAAGAATAACCCCAGTTGGCTAGCGCATTTCAAGAGCATCAGCAACCAATCTCTTTCAGCCGAGAACTTAAGACAGGTAATTACTTTTGCTGAAAGCGTGCTCAGGCCGTATCTTTTAAATTCCCTTAGTCCTGCTGTCCGTAAGGCGATGCTTAGCTATCTAAATGTGACAATATTCGAGAATGAACTTAAGAATTTAAGCGGAGAATACGGAAGCTTAAAAAGGAAGATCAGGGTTGTTCCTTGTCGTGGATGGCTAGCGGAATTTATCGGGTATTATTCTGACGAATGTTGGACAAGAACGCAAAACATCCTCCGTGACAATCCCGATGCCATTCCGCTTATTCTTGTTGACGATGAAACAGAGGAGCTTCTCGGAGGAACTTTGCTTATGCCCAATAGCATCAATGGGGAAAAAGTGCTTATTGACCGCGGCCTGAGCCCTAGAATTGAGGTTACGGCAGGATTAGACGTTGAAGATTTTGTCAATCAAGTATTGGATTTTGAAGAGCAGATAGCCAGAAGGCTCGGGGCTTCGAAGATATTGGTTTCTTATGGTAACCGTGAAGATGGTATTGGTACCAATAATATTGATATAAAGAGCTATTATGAGAGGATCCTTTTGCGCACGCCCTTTGTTAATCTGGATATTCCCAATAAATTTAATGGACACGATATAACTAAGGGAAAGTGTTTTGTTCTAAGGCAGGTTAGCAAGGATAGCTCCGCAGAGGATTTGCAGGCAGAACGCGATCCTGAACTAATAGATAACCCGACCATAGGCGAGAATGGCAACGGCGGCGGGATGCGGATCGAAGATGTTTTAAGGCTGGGGCTGGCAAGGAAAAAGCCGGGCGCCGGACAGCCCGCTCTTTCCGTCGGAACCGTTGCGCAGGCAGCGCCTCAGGCGGATGGATGGGCCGAAAAAAGAAAAAATCAGCGCGGGATTCTTTATATGGGGTGGGTAGATTCGATCATTAATCTGTTCCGTCGGAATAAAGATCTTAAGGACGCAATTGTAAAGCGCATCGAGAGATTGTCGGTTGCCCGCAAGATGAGCGTGCGCACTCTTCCTGTCGGGGCTAGGGAGAAGATCAGAAAGGTGTTGGGCCCTCTAGGGATCACCCCGCCTTTGGTCGTAGTGATGCGTAAGAAGGATATGGGAGGGACCGAGGGGCCGCTAAGGCGGCAAAATTCGATATATGTGGGAGACGGATACAATTTTAGGCATGACAAAGACATTAGCAGCGTCATTCCGGACCTGGGGCGCGAAGAGTTGAGCCGCTGGATCATGGAGGAGCAGCGCAGCGAGGATAGATCTAAGAAGGTAAGCGCCGAAGAGGCCGATAGATTGGCGGGCGAGCTTGAGCAGATGTTTACGGCAGAAGGTGAAGCTGGGATAGCCGCTCCTTCCGTATTAGATATTCAAAATGCCAGGCCGGTAGATATCGGAGTCATGCGCGGATTTATTGAAAGGCACCCAGAGTTCAAAAATGCTTATTATGATAAGGAAAACCCGACTTACCCGAAGGGGTGCGAGATCTTTTGCCATATTGTAGGAAAGGCCATGGAAGAGGAGGGAATTGATGTTTATGCGGTACAAACGCGCAGCCATATGTATTTGTTAGTTTTAGGCGCCATGGAAGACGGGTCAAAGAAAGAAGTGGTCATCGATTATACCGCAGACCAATTTTTTGGGAATAAGCACTCCCCTTTAATAGATACCAAAGATAATCTCAAAAAACAATTCCCTGATATCTATGGGGAAGCGGACAGCAGGCTGTTAAAAGTCTCGGAGATAAATTTCGATAATTCTTATCTGATTTATACCAGCACCTTTGACATAGTTGATAAATGGCTGAAATCCGTGGGCACAACGCCAGCAGCCCCCGTAGAGCATGGGGTAAGCGCGCCTTCCGTAATCGAAGATGATTGGCAATCCAGCATGCTGACTTTTAATCCCGAAAGCACGCTTGATGCGAAAGATGAGCAGAAACAGCTTGTTGCAAGCGGAGAGCCATTAGAATTCGGGCCCGGGCTCCTGTACCACGGAAGGAACGGTCTGGATGAAGCCGTAATAAGCGGAGAGCTTGCGGGCGAGATCAAACTGACCAGGGCCGGGCACCGTTTTGCGACGGGCTACTTTGCCAAGCGGCGGTCCGCGAGCCCGGCTGTTTTTGTCTTTAAGGCAGAGGTGTTTAACCGGCTGGCGCGGGGAAAGAAAGCGGATTTGAAAATGATAGGCAAGGATCCGTATCCGCGGATCAGAGTGCCTGTATTGCTTGACGATATATCCGAGATCTGGATCGATGAGGTTACTTCGGAAAGATACGCAAAGGTTATGCTTGATCCGCGCTCCGATGCGGACTTCAAGTTGAAGGCGGGCTTAGAGAAACTCTACGCCGCCGGCAAGATAAAAGCCATCCCGGGCTTAAGGCATACGGATTTCTTAAAAGGCGGCCCTGAAGACTGGGATGCCGTGGAGGAGCTCGTAGGAAAGTACATGATGTCGCGCGGCCTGTTTAAATCTGTCCCGGAGCTTAAGCTGGTCGAAGATCCAGCTTCTGCCGCAGCCCCCGTAGAGCCGTTTGGCGCCGCGCCTTCCGCCCCCGCGGGGAAGCTGGGGGATGATCCTAAGATAATAGATATGAAGCATAGACTTGCTGATCTGGAAGACAGCCTCAATCTTTTAGAAAACAAACTGGCCGAAGAACAGGAAAAATCGGCTCGCAGGATAAAAGAAGGTGTTTTGAAAGAGCGCAAGTATGGCGGGCATGGGTATGCCGCGGCTCTTGAGCGGCACATTGCGCAGACTAAAGGTTATATCGGGGCGTTACGCCGGCACCTGTCATGGGTCTCGGTAGATCCTTCCGCAGCCGCAGCCGGCCCCGAGCTTGTTCCGTGGCCGCAATGGGAGGCGCTTGAGCCCGCTGTACTGTCGGAGAAAGAAGACGAGCAGCTAAAACTCTTGCAGGATCTGAGTACTTTGGCCTGGGCCCAGATGTCTGAAGAGGAGTTGGCGTATCTTAAGGCTTTTGTAACAGCTGCCCGCAGCGAATTCCCTCAATATCTTTCCGAGCAGATAATTAAAGACGCGCTAAACAATCCTGGCGGGGCGTTTGAGCTCCTGCGGCGCAGCCACCCCTATACTTTAGAGGTGCTGCGCGCTCCCGATCAGATAACCCATCAGTTCCGCCTGCACGAAGGGATGTATTACCGGCTTTTTGCCATGAGGCTCCTGGGGATAAAGCCGCAGGGCCCTGTCATTGTGATGAATGTGGATCCCCATGCGGATACCGACAGCATGAACCGCTTAAGTAAGGATACCGATTCCGGAGGGATGGCCCGTACAACCTTCTGGGTGCGCGGGGTATTGAATTCCAACTGGGCAACGGCCGCGATCAGGGACGGCCTGGCAGATGCTGTCATAATAGCCGGTGGAAATCCTACAAGCGAGGGGATTAATTGGTTCTTCTATCTGTTGTCTAAAGATGAAAATGGGGAGGTATTCCGCATGAATATGCCCCGCTTGCGGCCCTCGGAACTATTGAAAAATTTCCCGCGCCACCAAATATATCTGACAGTCGACCTGGACCAGTTCGGGCTTCTTCGTGAACAAGGCAATAGAGAAGAGCCTGTTGTTTATACTTCGACGCAAATAAAGGATCAAATGGAACTCCTTTTTGATTGGCTGAAAGGTTCAACGATAGTGCCTTTTCTTGTTACTGCGGATTCAAGAGAATATCTGGACCGGGCAGTTGATGAAGACTGGATCTCGCAGGCCCGCCAGGCCGTAAAGAATGCTGTCGAGGCGCACTTTACTTCTGTATCGCCCGCAGCCCTCGAAGATCCGCTTGGTGCCGCGCCTTCCGCCGGCGGGCAGGAATTAGCTTCAAGTGCGCCTGAAAATTCTGGTGGAATTGATTTTAGGTCTATGCCCATAGTTTCCCGGGCGATGGCTAACCTCAGCTCCGGTGCAGCGGGTATCAGCATGAGCCAGCTTAGGCGCATGGACTTGGATAAGGAGTGGTCGGATATAGAGCAGATGGTTTCTTCAGGGATCGCTCCTTCAGGAGAAAGAATAAAGGAGTACCTCCAGGCCTCGTCAGCCAAGGGGCAGCTGGATAGCGATGTGGATAAGGTCCTTACCTGCATATCGGATATCTTAAGGCAGGATGAGGAGAAATGCTGCTCAAGCGATGAGACTATAAAGGATATATTGATAGTGTTGGAAGCGAGCAGGTCGCCGGCGGAGCTGGTGGAGGTATTTGTAGGGGCAGGGATAAGTTAACGTGTCATTGCGAGCGACCGAAGGGAGCGAAGCAATCTAAAACCGTGATTGCTTCGTCGGGCTTCGCCCTCCTCGCAATGACAACATGTACGAACAACGAACTATAAACAATGAATAAGACAAAAACATCTAGGATTCTCTCAATCTTCCTGTCCTTGCTGCTACTCCTGCAGCAGACCGGCCTGGCCCAGGTTGCGTCCTCAATTGACCTTTCGGGTAAGCTTGCGGCTTTGCGCCAGAGCTTTACTCCGGAAGCGCGCTTCAGGCCATTGCACCTGCGCTACTTATCCTACGATAGCCTGAACAATAACTTTAAATTATTGGTAGATAAAGGGAGCGATAAGAACTTCAAGTCCGCAGAGCTTGAGAGCGCTTCTAAAGACCTGCTGAAATACTTCTTCATTGGTTTAGCACTTCCTAACGACACCTTCTGGGTCAACTTACGCCCTGACTCACCTGACCAGATCATTGATCCACTTTTGGCAAAGACTGATATCGGCCGCATCATGCTTGAAGCTGATGTTGAGCTCAAAAAAGACACAGCCCTCGCCACCTCTCCCGATACTAAAGAGGGCAAAGAGTACTGGGACAGGTTATACCAGAAGGCAGAAGAGCTTTACGGCACAAGCGAAGTCACTATTCCCACCCTGACCCGCCCCTGGATCGTGCCGGATGAAGTCATCATCAGCGAAAACCAATCCTCCGCCTATATCTACAAGGCAACCCTCAAGGTCATGCTGGAGGAGGATTACCTCAAATCCACCAAGAGCGCTCTTTCCGGCTACTCCACTTACGACTTTAAGGATGACAGAGCCAAACAGCTTAATGAATATTCAACTCAGCTTATCAGAGAGCTCATACTTCCTAAGATCATCCAATCAATCAACACGGGCAAGAAATATGCTAATCTTCGTCAAGTTTATTACTCATTGATATTAGCCCAGTGGTTTAAGGCTAATCATAAGGGACTGTCCCCGAAGGGGACTGTCCCTGAGTTGATAGACTCTAAGGATCTCTCGAATTTGGCATCAGATATACCCTACTCCAAAGACACCTACTTTAAACAATACCAGAAATCCTTCCAGAACGGCGAATACAAGTTCCAGGCTCCTGTCTCAACGCCCACAGGCCAGTACATCAGAAGTTACTTTTCAGGCGGAACGATTTTGGATCTCGGCCAGCTCCCCGCGAATGGAGGATTGCCTGCGGTCAAGCCGGATGGAGCTTCGGTGACCGTGCAACCGTCCAACGGCGGCCCGGTCCTGAAAAGTTATCTTGTGCCGCTTTTGGCTTCCGTATCCTTAGGCCTTGCCGGGATAGCGATGAGCGACCAGACCAATGTGTTAGATCTAACCAAAAGGTCTTCGCCTACAGGAGAAGCTCGATCCATAGACCAGACAAACAGCGTGATTGAGAGGTTGACTGAGCCGGGAGCGGGGATAAATGCAGTGCAGTCACGGCTTCGCACAGAAGCAGTTAAGGAAATAGGCAAGATCGGCGGCGATAAGGCTATTAAGGCGCTGACTAAGCCGGGCGTTGGGATAAATGATGTGGAGTACGATGTCCGCGTAAACGCTTTTTATGTCTTAGGCAAGATCGGCGGCGACAAGGCTATTGAAGCGCTGACTAAGCCGGGCGTTGGGATAAACGACGGTGAACCTTATGTCCGAGAATGTGCTGTTGATGCTTTGGGTATTATCGGGGGGGACAAAGTCTTTGAGGTGATAACCAAGCCGGGAGTGGGTATAAATGATGAGGATCTCCGTGTTCGTCATGTCGCCGTTAATGCCTTAGGCAAGATCGGCGGGGAGAAAGCCGTTAAGCAGCTTATTGCTCCAGGGGTAGGTATAAATGACAAAGATAACATTGTCTGCGGTGCCGCAATCCAGGTAATAGAAAGTATCGGCGGCGACAAGGTTTTTGAAGCGCTTACCGCACCGGGCGCGGGGATAAATAGCAGTAATGCTTACATCCGCAGAGTGTCCGTTCCTATAATATTTAAGATCAACGGGAAGAAGGCGTTCGAGCTGATCACTAAACCGGGGATAGGGATAAATGATACAGATTCGCATGTCCGCGATTATGCTGTCGATGCGTTAGGCGAGGCTTTAGATGAAATCGGAGGCGATAAAGTTTTTAAGACACTCACCGGGCTCAGGGTAGGTATAAATGATCCGGATTATTCTGTCCGCGCAAGCTCAGTTGAAATAATAGGCAAGATCAGCGGCGATAAGGCCGTTGAAGCGTTGACTAAGCCGGGCGTGGGTATAAATGATAAAGAAACCTGGGTCCGTAGAAAAGCTGCCGAAGCCTTAATAAAGATCGGCGGGGAGAAAGCCCTTGAAGCACTAACCAAGCCCGGAGTAGGGATAGATGATAAAGATGATGTTCTCCGTAAAGACGTTTTGGAGGAGATAGGCAAGATCGGCGGGGAGAAGGCCGTTAAAATGCTCACTAGGCCGGACGTAGGGATAAATAGCAGCAACCGTTATTTCCGCAAGATCGCCGTTGGAATAATACGTGATATAGGAGGGAATAAAGGCTTTGAGGCGCTTATCAAGCCGGGGGTTGGTGTGAATGATGAGGATTACCAGGTCCACGATATCGCCGCTGAATTAATCAGGCAGTTTGATGATGAAAAGGTATTTAAGGCCTTGACCGCTTTGGGGGTCGGGATAAACAGTAGCAACAGTGATGTTCGTATTCTCGCTATTGGGATAATCGGCAGGGTTGGCGGTGATAAGGCTATTGAAGTGCTCACTAAACCGGGGGCAGGGATAAATGATGAACATCCCCGTGTCCGCAGAAGGGCCATCTTTGACTTAGGCGAAATAGGGGGCGAGAAGGCTGTTGACGTCCTTATTAAGCCGGGCGCGGGGATAAATGATCCGGAAAGCGATGTCCGATTGGATGCTGTTGTGGCTTTAGGTAAGATCGGCGGGGATAAGGTTTTTGGAGCGCTTACCTCCGCAGGGGTGGGGATAAATGATCCGGAAAGCGATGTCCGCAAAGCTGCTGCCGAAATAATAGGCAGGGAAAAGGGGGACAAAGCCTTTGAAGCGCTTACTGGACCGGGAGTGGGAATAAATGACGCGACAGCAGGTGTCCGCAGGGTTGCCGTTGAAATGGTGGCTAAGACAGGTAGCCGGAAAGCCTTTGAAGCGCTTACCGCTCATGACGTGGGTTTAAGCGATATCGATCCTGATATCCGAGGGGCAGTTGTTGAATTATTAAGAGAACTCGACGGCGATAAGGCGATTAAAGCGCTTACTAGGCCGCAAGTCGGATTAAACGACGCGGATCCTGATATCCGCCAAAGGACCGTTGTAGCATTAATGAATATCCGCGGCGTAGGGATTTTTGAAGCGGTCAATAGCCCCGGAGTGGGGATAAATGATAAGGACCACGCGGTCCGTAGAAGCGCTGTCTGGGCAATAGCGGCTACCGGGGGCGATAAGGCCCTTGAGGCGCTTACCGCCGCAGGGGTGGGGGTCAATGACAGTGATCCCGCCGTATCGTTGGAAGCGATAAAACAACTCCCGGATATCATCGCGGAGTCGCAAAAGGGAGCCACCGGGAACTATAAGTACATAAAGTATGTTTTTCAATACGCGGATTGTATTTCTGATTCTCTTGTAGAAGATAACAGCCGCTCTGCAGCCGTAGATCTTTTCACTTCCGAACCGCTTGAAGATGAAATGAAGGGATCAAAGAGCGATTCCCCGTTTACTGAATTTCTGGCCCGTAACAGCAGCGCGCTGCTTGATATAGCCGAGGGGAATATTCTGCAGGCCGGATCTTTGAACCCGGGAGAGTTTAACCTGATTTTGTATCTTTTAGGTTTGGATTCCGTCGGGCCGGAAACACTCGCTGAATATGTAGTCATATTATATTCTCATGCCGAAAAGGAGAGCGATAAGTTAACGCGCAATCTCTATCTGAACAGCCTCAGGAGCATTTTTGAATTGCGCGGTGACATGGTAAAGCCGCTTGTAGGATCCGATCCGCAGCTGGCTAAGGTCATATCGAATCTGGAGAAGCTTTCCGAGCCTTCGCTTATGCCGCCATACGAAGATATCAAAAGAAGCGGCTCGTTGAATATCAAGCTTTATACCCCATTGACACCGTCGATCTACGACAAGTTCTTTCTGGATAAGGGGTTTGTCAAGGCGGAGAAACCCGGAGGGTTGTTTACTTATACAGGAGCGGTCAACGGCAAGTCCGTCAGGATCGATTGTGATCCGACCGGCGATCCGGATAACTACAATGGCCAGATATTCCGCTATATCAGCGATCCCGATGTGCACATGATCGCTTATGCCGGGCATACAGGTATGGGCGCGTCATTGGCTTTTGCGCTTGAGAATGCGCCTTCGGTGGATACCCTGCAGGCGGGCCGCAAGATCCTGGGAATATTTTCTTGCAGCAGCGCTCCTGTCTACGGCGGCCAGATCAGCGAAAGGTATCCTTTTGCCGATTTCATCGGCACTACCACCGAAGCAAACGATGTCTATGATTCTATAGCGCTGGGCCGGATCATTGAGGGCCTGACCATGGGGCTGTCATGGGAAGAGATCAAGGGCAGTGTCAACGAAGCTATCAAGGACGCCCAGGGATTCAGGTTCCCCCATGAAACCGAGAACGCGGGGCCGGAGGCCGGAGTAAAATTCGTGCCTTCGGGAAGGGTGGTGTTGTCGGATATCGACAGATTTGATTTTGAGATCGGCAACATAGATCTGGGTAAGATCAGCTCGGAGAAAGTAGATTGGGCGGTCCCCAAGGTCGGGTATTTCTTCAGGTGGAATAAATATCTTAAGGATTACGAATCGCAATTGGCGCCGGCCGGATTCCAGATCTCACGCACAGATAAAGCCGATCTTTATTTCATCAACGAAGCTGGCGGGCGGTTTCTTATTTCCGTAAACGCCGGGTACCGCAACTGTTCTTCAGCCGCCATGACGATGATGCTTTTATATGAGCTTAACCTTTATTTTTCTGAATTAAAATCCGGGACTTTGGCTGCGGCCGATAAGCTCAGGGGCCTTCAGATGGCCGCGGAGTTCGTAAAGTATTACCATAAGGAAGCCCTGTTCGGGCCTTTCCTTGAGAAGTACGGTTTTAAGGATATAACGCTGGAGGATATGCTTAAAACCCTGGACGTTTACGGCAGTCCCGATGCAAAGGAAAGGGCAGACGCTTTAAATAAGGTGTTTAAGGCGATGGGTGAAAAGGAGATGGATAGGGAGGCGCAGGAGAAGATGGGCCTACTTTCATTCTCTTTGCCTGCCGGCAACGCCCTTGGCCTGCGGCAGATGTTTGTTGGGGATACTGTTGAGGATGAGGAGATCAGGGCAGCGCTGTTGCCTCCGGGAAGATCCCGGTCAAAGAGGGCAAGAGCCCCCCGCGCAAGAGGCGCAAAAAAAGAGGCTGAGGGCGGGGATGGGTTTTCCGGGAAAAAGCCGGGCGCCGGAGAGCCCGCGCCTTTCGCGCAGCCCTACATCTGGACCAGGGCGCAAGTGGGTGACCTGCCAGAGGAAGCGAGAAAGATATGGAACGGTGAGATCGTGGAACCCGCGTATGAACGGGGCAGAAGCCTTGAAACTCTTCTTCAAATGTGTGCGTTTGCGGAAAAGCTTAATCAGGATAAATTCGGAGTGAACTTTTCGCAGAGCTGGGATTCGCCCTGGCGGCATGTATATGATATTTTAAGAGTAATGATATTAAACAGGATTGAACGTGATAATCCTGAATTATGGGCAAAGGGTAGTCGTATCGTGATCCCGCTGGTTGACGATACATTTATGGGCAGCGTTCCGGGGTTTAAGGAAAAGGCCGAAGCAAGCGACAGGTTTATACAGGAACCGGACGAGGACGCTTTAAAATTGATAAAAAACATCGTTTTCCTTGTGCGTGAAACGGAGAAGGAGTTTATCGCGCATGACCCGCCCATCGGGCCCAATATGCTGCTGCATCAATTCTGGTTTTTGTTAGACATCGCGCGCGAAATCGTAGCCTCCGTAGAGCCGCTTGGCGGGCGCGGGGTAAACGCGCAAGCATCTCTCTTGGAAAGGATCCTTGCGGATGCCTTCACTTGCGTCAAGGACGGTTCTGCGGATCTGGCTATCGAAAGATATAAGGAAGCGTTGAAAATTTCGCCTGAATGCGGACAAAGGATCGCCCATGAGATTGCCGAGTTGTCATTTTCGCAGGCCAGAGATAACCTCGGCCCCGCAGGGATCAGCGTGGCGCAGGCGTGCGACCTTGTCGCATCCTCCCTGAAAGATCACGGCGTGGAGGATGATTACCGTTCCTACAGGCGCTCGGTCATGGATGCCAGCGAGCCGGATGTGCCTTCTGACCCGGAGACAAGCTCGGACCTGTCCTACCCGCAGAGACAGTTGATCGAAAGCGGCAAGCCTTTGGAGTTCGGCCCGGGGCTTCTGTATCACGGAAGGGACGGGCTGGATGAGGCCCTTATGTCCGGTACGATCGCCGGTAAAATCCCCCTGGCAAGGGCCGGCGACATCTGGGCGACAGGATGTTTTGACAACAGGTCCACAAGCCCCGCTATCTTTGTTTTTACGACAGAGTTCTTCAATCGCCTCGCGCGGGACAAAAAGGCGAAGTTGACCATGACATGGCAGCTGCCTTATCCGCAGATCAACGTCCCGGTCTCGCTTGATGATGTGGCTCAGATCTGGATCGACAGGGAAACAATGCATAGGTACATGCGGATCATGGAACACCCGGGCTCTGATGCGGATATGAGGCTGAAGGTGGGCGTAGAGCGGTTATTTAATGCCGGAAAGATAAAGGTGCTAGCTTCCCTCAGGCATGCGGACGTGAAGCCGGATTCGGCGGATGATAAGCAAACCGTGCGCCGGGCCGTGAGTAGATATATGAGGTGGCAGAACCTCTTCAGTTATAAACCGGAGTTCCGGGAATTTGCTTCGGCAGCCGGGCCTGACAATACGCCTTACGAGGACATCTTGAGCGGAGATGTACAAAGGAGCATGTATAGGGGCCGTATCGTCCCGAAAGTATTCGGGCAGAAACAGGGAGACAGGAATTTCCAGAGCATGCCTTTGGAGGAATTGATCTCGATTGAATTCGGAAAGGGCCGCTTAAATGCGGGGATCACATTCATGGACCTGGGCACGGGCAACGGAAGCTTCTGCAAGGACTTCCTTGATTTTCTTTGCCGCGGCCTTGGGCTGGATGCCGGCCGCATCCGGGGCATCGGCGTGAGCCCGCTTGCCGCGGAGCCTGTTATTGATCCGGTATTCCGGGACGCCTCTTCGGGCTTAAGGCTCATACAGGCTGAGGTGGAAGCGCTGGCATATGATCCGTCATGCCCACCCGAACGGTCTATGGATATAATAACTTTGAATGCCCCGCCGATCTTTGGCAGCCGTTGGGATTGCCGATTGTGGATTAATGCGGCAAAGAGGCTGCTTAAAGACGACGGATTGATACTTATAAGGCTAGCCCGGTCGCCTAGGCTTTTAGGCATGGATAGTTTGAGTTATCAAAGGAAAGCGCTTCTCTTGCAGGAGGTCCTTGACGCGGACGAGGAGCTCGTTTATGAAGAGTTCACGGAAAATAGCACCCCTATTTATCCTGAGGGCGCCTATCGGGTCGGACCGCTCATACTTGTGAAGAAAAGCTGCTCGCCCATCAAGAAACAGTATTCCGAGATCCCTGTTAAGACGCGGGATAGGTTGCTTGAGCGGCAGGGGGAGCAGCGTTCCGGCGGTATTGATTTTCGTTCTATGCCCATCGTCATCCGGGCGATGGCGAACTTGGGCGCTGGTGCAGCGGGCATAAGTATGGCCCAGCTCAAGCGCGTGGACCTGGATAAGGAGTGGTCGGATATAGAGCAGATGGTCTCTTCAGGCATCGCTCCATCAGGGGAAAGGATAAGGGAGTACCTGCAGGCTTCTTCAGTAAAAGGTAATCTGGACAATGACGCGGATAAGGTGCTTGCCTGTATATCGGATGTGCTGCGGATGGATGAGGAGCGCTGTTGTCCGACCGATGAAGTTCTAAAAGATGTTTTAATTGTGCTGGAGGCTGGCCGCTCTTCTTCGGAACTTGCTGAAGTGCTGGTGGGAACGGAGATAAGTTAATGTTCTTTTGGGGGACGGATTGTTGCGTCGGCTAATAGTTGCATAAAAAAATAGCGGTATTAGCCGACGTAAATTTCCTGAAGTCAGAGCCGAAAATTTTAAAAATTTACTAGGAAATTTAAAAAAAAGGAGGATAATAAATATAGGAAAGTAGGCGGGTTGCGTTGTTTTCTAAAATGGGATTTGTCAGGCAGAAAAAGTTTTTTATCGGCGCAGGATGGCGCCGGAAAGGAGACGCATGGATCAAGACGACCGCAGGATATTTCAGAGGTTTTCGATAAGGCTCCCCTTAAGGTTTATCGACCTCTACAGCGGCAAGGAAGGGCTGGGGGAGACGCAGGATGTCAACGCCAAGGGAGTAGGTTTTAAAACAGGCAGGGAATTAAAGGTGAATACGCCTGTAGAGCTGTGGCTGGATGTGCCGGACAGGGGGGAGCCCCTTTACACCCGGGGCAAGATCTCCTGGGCAAGGCCGGAAGGCGTCGGGGAATTTAAGGTGGGAGTGGCATTGGAGAAGGCTGATCTTATGGGCCTGTCGCGCATCTTAAGGACGATTTAATTTATTTTTGTGGTTGTGAATATAAAGAGATTTACAAAGCCTATAGAAAGCCGGGTAGGTTTTGGCGCCGTAACAATTTGCCGGTTTTAGGGTTGCAAATTGCCTTGATTTTGTGTTAAACTTATGTTAACGTTAAGTTCTATTTTTCCGACAGCGAATCAACCTATTAAGCTGGGCTCGTAAGGCTAGGAGTGCTGATGCGTTTTAGGCTAAGGTTGGGAACTCTTTGTCTTTCCACATTTTCCGCAGTCATATCTCTTTCCATTCTTTTTATCTTCGGCTGTGCTTCGAATAAACCGGATGCAAAACCCGTGCTAAAGGTCTGGCACTGGATGACAGACAGGGGGCCTGCTTTTCAGGAGTTGGCAAAAAGATATGAAGCCTTGACCGGGATCAAGGTCAAATTTGAGCTTTATGCCACTTCAGATGCGTATACCCAAAAGGTCCGCGCCACCGCGCAGGGGATGAATCTCCCGGATATATTCGGGGTGCTGGGTGAGAAAAAGGATTTCGCCTCTTTTATCAGGGCCGGGCATATTCTGGACCTCACTTCTTACATGGATGCCAGCGAAGGGGCATGGAGGGATGAGTTTTTTCCTAAGGCGTTGGCGGTGAATGAATTTAGGCCCGGAAATGGTTACTCGGTCGATCCGGGAGTATATGGTGTGCCCCTGGACATAATGACTATTCAGATGGTTTATAATAAGGATATCCTGGATCTCTTGGGAGTCAGGCCTCCTTCGACATTCAAGGAGCTTTTGGATATAGGAAAGAAACTTAAGGCGGCGAATATCCAGGGGCTTGTCTCCGGATGGGGTGAGATCTGGATGATTGATTGTTTTGCCAGTAATTACGCTTTTAATATCATGGGGCAGGATAAGGTGCTTGCGACCATAAGGGGGGAGGTGCCTTATACTGATCCCGACTGGATAAAGGTGCTCGGGTTATTTAAAGAGATGCAGGATTCCGGGATCTTGGCCAATGGCCTCGTGACGATGGTGAATAAGATCGCGGAGCAGCTTTTTGCCAACGGCAGGGCGGCTTTTGCCTTTAACGGCTCATGGTGCGTCAATGTCTACAGGGGGATGAGCCCCGGGCTTAATTACGGCGCGATGCTGCCTCCGAAAGCGTCAGAGCAATACCCTATGGCTATCTGGGGCGGCGCAGGCTCCTCGCTCGTGGTCAATGCCCGATCCAGGAACAAAGAGGAAGCGGTCAAGTTCCTGAAGTGGCTTACCGGGGCCGACCAGCAGGCGTATTTATCCGGGATGACGAATAATCTTCCCGCGAACAAGAACAGTATTGTAAAGGCCCCCGAGGTCCTGGCGCAGTTTGCCAGGGGCATGGAACAGGCGACCCATCCCAGTGTCTGGGGAGTTTCTGAGTTTTCGCCTGTCATCGAGGCCTTTGACAAAGGGATCCAGTCGATAATCATCGGGGAGAAGACCCCGGAAGCAGTGGCGGCTGAGGTGCAGAGGATAAAGGAGAGGGAGCTTGCCAAGAGGAAGATATAAGCAATGAAGGCCAATGTTAAAGCCAATTTAGAAAATTATCTTTTTATCGCTCCGGCGGTAGGGATCTTTTTAATCTTTTATATCATACCGTTCCTGCGCGTTTTCTGGTACAGCTTCCTGGAGTGGGACGGGATCATGCCCATTACCAGAAACAGCATAATCTGGTTCTCCAACTTCGGCGAGATATTCACTGACAAGGTCTGGTGGCAGTCAATACGCCAGGCCGGATATATCACCTTTATCGCCCTTGTTTTTCAGAATGCCCTGGCGTTCCTTTTGGCCTGGGCCTGCGACCGCGAGATACGCATGAAGAATTTTTACCGGCTTATCTTTTTTATCCCGCCGATATTGTCCGAGGTGGTCGTGGGCCAGGTGTGGAAGTGGATCCTGGACGGTAATTACGGCATATTTAATTACTGGCTTACCAGCATCGGTTTTACGAGCATGGCAAAGGACTGGCTTTCTGACCCCAATACCGCCTTAAGCACCCTTGCGGTGGTGCACTGCTGGAAAGGGTTCGGTTGGGGATTTTTGTTGTTTTTAGCCGGCCTGCAGACCATTCCCCGCGAGCTTTACGAAGCGGCGCGCGTGGACGGGGCCAACGCCTGGCAGTCGTTCAAGAGCATCACCATGCCGATAATGATCCCGGTTACGGCCGTGGTTATGATACTTACGGTGATCGGGACGATGCAGGTATTTGCGTTGATCTACACAATGACCGGAGGCGGGCCGGGGTACCACACGGAGGTGCCGGTGACGAGGATCTTCGCCGCCATGCGCGGCTCGTCTCGTTTCGGTTACGCCTGCGCCCAGGGGATTACTTTCGGAGCGATGTTGTGCGCCGCGTCTTTCGTGCAGTATGTGGTATCCAAGAAAGTGAAGGTCTAGTATGAGGTCAGAAACCTACTATAAGACAAAGAAGGCAACCATAAACCTCTTCATCCACCTTTTCCTCATTGCAGTCGCCGTAACCTGTATTTTTCCGTTACTCTGGATGGTCTCCTCCAGCCTTAAGACCCAGGAGACGGTATTCAAGGATATGTCGCTTATACCGCAGAGCTGGAACTTCATTAACTATTACCAGGCGTGGATCGAGGGCGGGTTTGGCAGGTATTTTTTAAACAGCGTATTTTATACGGTAACGGTCGTCATGGGGATAATCTTTGTCTCTTCGCTTGCGGCGTATGCGTTTTCAAGGCTGGAGTTCCCCGGAAAGAATTTTATCTTCTATGTGTTCCTGGCGGCGATGATGATACCCGTGCAGGGGAGCTTTGTCCCCCTTTATGTGTTATTGAACAAGCTCCATTTGAGGGATACGCGTTTAGGTTACGTATTGGCGATGATCAACGTAGGGTTGTCCACCAGCATATTCCTGCTAAAGACCTTCTTTGACAAGATGCCGAAGGAGATCGAAGATGCCGCGCGCATAGACGGATGCACAAAGTTCGGGATCTGGTGGCACGTGGCGCTGCCTTTGGCGAAGCCTGTCCTTGCGGTGGTCGTGGTTTATAATGCCCTGAATGTATGGAATGAATTTATGCTGGCCCTGATCATCTTTGATAACCGCGCGCTTATGCCGCTTCAGGTGGGGCTCATATCTTTCCAGGGGGAGTTTGTCACCCGTTATCCGCTCCTTATGGCCGGGCTTACTATCGCGGCTTTACCCGTCATATTATTATACCTTGCCATGCAGAAGTATATCATCAAAGGCGTCACGCAGGGGGCTATCGTAGGATGATGATTAGGCGCTCGTCTTTAATCCTGGCTTTGTCTTTTATCCTGCTTTATAATTTTACATTTGCGCAGGGCTCAGCCAGGATCCCGGAAAAAGAGAAGGCGATGGAGGATGCTATTGAAAAACCTGCGCCGGCCGTTGTCAAGGAAGAGGCCGGTTCGGCAGAGCCTTTTGCCGCATCCGAACTTGTCGCCAAGGCCTGGGAGGCGCATGGCAGGAAGGATGTGGAGGCAACGCTTAAGTATAGCCAAGCCTGCATAGATGCGTATAAGGAGGGGGCGGATAAACAGCAGGCTGCGCTTAAGGCAATGCCTGCGAATAAGGCTGAGATAGAGCTGGTCGGGGACCTGAACAATGTAGCATCCGCTTATTTTATCCAGGCCGAGATATATATGCGCCAAAATAAATTTGATGAGGCAAAGAAGGCTTTTCAGCTGGTCATAGATAAATACCCTTTCGCCCAGGCGTGGGACCAGCGCGGCTGGTTCTGGTCTATCGCCGATACCGCCAAGAAGAGCATCAAGAAGATCGAGACCGGCTCCATCGAGACGGAGAGTAAGCCTAAGGTCAGCCAGACGCCCACGATGATCTCGCTTTCGGATCCGGGCAAGGAGCGGTTCGTCGATTACGAGAAGTACGGGGAGTTCAAGAATATCGCGGCCAAGGATTACCAGTATGTCATAAGCGACCAGGAGGGTTTAAGCGCTGCGGTAGGCGAGGGGATCTACCCTAATACCGCTTCGATAAAGTGGGACCCGGCCTGGAAGAAGGCCTGGCAGGAAAAAAGAATGGAGGGCTCCCAGTGGGATTTCCTGCAGTCTCCGGACCTGGAGGCGGCCTTCTTAAAGTGGGCTACTGCCCCGGAGCCGCCGGGCGTGAGATTGTTCTATACCGGCCTGATCCTTGAAAAGGCGGGCCTTATTGACCATGCGCTTAAAGCGTATTATGCCGTCATCGTGCATTTTCCCGGGGCTTACGGCTGGACCTACTGGCATACGCCCTGGTACGTGGGCCAGGCAGCGGTCGCCAAGATAAGATTCATTCTTGCCAGCAATCCTTCGATAGGCTATAAACTGGAAGGCGCGGACATAAAGATCGCGGGCGGTTACGATAATATCACCACTAATGACGTAGCGATCACCCGTCCGGGAAGGTTTGTAAAAAGCGGCGGGGTGCTTGAGAAATTTAAATCCAAGCCCAATCCTGAGCTTTTGTTTGTAAAAAGGAGGCTTGGCAAGGGAAGAGTGCACCTGCGCCAGTATGAGGCCGGGGATTGGCAGCTCTTTGTCGATAATAAGCCCTACATGATCAAGGGCGTTACTTACGGCCCCACCAGAGTCGGTGAGTCGCCGGATGAAAAGACCATGGCCAACTGGATGGAGCAGGACCTTAACAAGAACACTTTGCCCGACGGACCGTATGACGCGTTCGTGGACAAGAACAAAAATAACGTGCAGGACAAGGATGAAGTTGCGGTGGGGGATTTCGCCCTGATGAAGGATATGGGGGTAAACACCATAAGGCTTTATCATCATCCGACGCCGGTCAAGAAAGAGGTTTTACGCGCCATGTTTGAGAAGTCCGGTATACGCGTGATCATGGGGGATTTCCTGGGAAAGTACGCCATCGGCTCGGGTACGTCGTGGAATCCGGGCACGGATTATAAGAATGAAGAGCATAAAAAGAATATGCTTGAGTCGGTCAAATCGATGGTCATGGAGTATAAGGATGAGCCTTACATCCTCTTTTGGCTTTTGGGCAATGAGAATGTTTATGGCTACGCCTGCAACGCCGATAAGGAGCCGGACGCTTTTTTTAAATTCGCAAACGATGCGGCAAAGCTCATAAAATCCATCGACCCGGAGCATCCCGTGGCCGTATGCAACGGCGACGTCATATTCTTAGACAGCTTCGGAAGGAACTCTCCCGACATCGATATTTTCGGCACTAACGCTTACCGCGGGGATTACGGCTTCGGCTCAATCTGGCAGCAGGTCAAGGAGGAGGCAGATAAGCCGGTGTTCATCACCGAATACGGCTGTCCGGCTTTCGCCGGAGGCAGGAGCGCTGAAGAAGCGGAGAAGCTTCAGGCGGAGTACCACCGGGCGGCATGGGAGGATATCGAGGCCAATTCTGCATTTTCCGGCGGCGCGGGGAACGCCATAGGCGGAGTGGCCTTTGAGTGGGTGGATGAATGGTGGAAAGGGTATGAGCCTTCGATGCATGACACCAAGGGCCTGTTCTACGGCCCGTTCCCGGATGGGTTTATGCACGAGGAGTGGCTTGGGATCACCAGTCAGGGGGACGGCAAGAACAGCCCGTTCTTGCGGCAGCTGCGCCAGGCTTACTATACGTACAAGAAAATGTGGAAATAGCTTAACAACGCGGTTATACTTTAGTTATCTTGTTTTTTGTTCTTAGCCAGGTGATTTGAGCGCCCGTTTTTTTGGATTGAGCAGTCTATGTTCCAGAAGAAGAAAACTCTTTGACAAAAAAGCGTGCGTAAATTCGCACATAAACTTACGTAACTTTCGTTTCGTGAGTTTAGTGCTCATTTAGGAGGTGTGTATGAAAAAGCTGTTAGCGGTACTGTTTGTGATGACACTGGTTTTGTCGTCAGGCGCGTTCGCCCAAGGGATGGCGATGGGCAAGGTCGAGGAAAAGCCGGCGCTCCAGGAGAAGGCAGTGGTTGAGGCCAAGGCCGGGATGCCTGAGCCGGCGGCTGCAGAGGAGGCCGCGGCCAAGCCGAAAGAGTTTGTCGTTTACAGCGACAAGGGGGCAAAGGAGAATCACTATGCAGCAAGCGGCTGGATGGGTGATGCCGGCGATGTCAAGATGGTCGAGGAATCTAAAGACAACCCGCACTCCGGCGCATCATGCATCCATTTTGTCTATTCCGCAAAGGGTATCGGCGGAGAGGGTTGGGCCGGCGTCTATTGGCAGAATCCCGCCAATAACTGGGGAAGCAAGAAGGGCGGGTACGACCTTACCGGCATGACTAAGCTTACCTTTTGGGCCCGCGGGGCCAAGGGAGGCGAGGTAATCAAGAATTTTGTGATCGGCGGCATAACCAAGGGGACCTATCCTGATTCAGCGACGGTTGAGTCCGGCCAGGTCGAGCTTACCAACACCTGGAAGCAGTATACCATAAACCTCGTCGGCCAGGACCTTTCCTATATAAGCGGAGGTTTCAGCTGGGTGGCAAGCGCTGATCTTAACCCTGATGGCGCGACATTCTTTCTCGATGATATAAAGTTCGAGGCTGACCCCGGGATGAAGGCCGAGAGCAAGAAACAGGAGAAGGTGCCTTTTTATATCTACGCAGATCATACTTCCTCGTCGAACCATTTTATCCCATCGGGATATATGGGTGATTACGGAGACCTTAAGACCGACGGGCTTTGCAAAGATAATCCTTACCTGGGGGACACCTGTATCAAGGTCACCTACAGCGGCAAGGCTATGCAGGGTGCGCGCTGGGCAGGGATCATGTGGCAGTATCCCGCGAATAACTGGGGCAGTATGGATAAGGGGTTTGACCTTTCCAAAGCCACAAAGCTGTCCTTCTGGGCCCGCGGTGCAAACGGCGGGGAGCGCATCGAGGAGTTCAAGGTCGGAGGGATAATGGGAGAGTTTTCCGACTCAGATGTCGCGCTGGTCGGCCCGGTCATCCTGAATAAGGAGTGGACCCAATATACCATTGATCTAAAGGGGAAGGATATGTCCTATATATTAGGCGGTTTTGCTTTTTCGCTTAACGCGGACAATAATCCCGAGGGAGCAATTTTCTATCTGGATGAGCTTAAGTTCGAATAATAAGATAAAGCCGGTTTGTTTGAAGGCGAAGGCCGCAAGCCGCAAGTTATCCATACTTGCGGCTTGCGGTTTATCCTTTCTTGTCTTTGCGGGGATGGCCAGCGCTCCATCTCCTAAGGTTTTTATCAAGAAGCAGGATAACGGCCACTTTCAGCTGATGGCCGGCAACAGGCCTTACATCGTGAAGGGGGTCTGTTATAATCCGGTCCCTGTCGGATCAGGGCCCACCTATGACTGGTGGTCTGATCCTGCCAAGCCATGGCTTGTGGACGGGGCGCTGATGAAAGAGATGGGCGTCAATACCATAAGGCTTTATCAGTCTCATGAGCATCCCGAAGAAGTAAGGCGGGTCGTGCGGGATCTTTATGAGAAGTTCGGCATCCGCACCATGATGGGGGATTGGGTCGGTTTCTGGGAGCATCCTTATCCGGCTTACGGCGATCCGCTTTTTAGGGAGAGGATAAAAGCGGAGGTCCTCAACATGGTCAAGCTTTATAAAGACGAACCCGGCATTCTTTTCTGGGTCCTTGGCAATGAGAATAATTACTCCTGCACCGCTCGAGTGCGCCCCTGGACGGATGATGAGGTTGAGAAGGAGCCGGATCCGCAGAAACAAAATGCCCTGCGCTACAAGATCTACTATTCTTTTATCAATGAAATAGCCAAAGAGATCCACAAGATAGATCCCGATCATCCTGTCGCTTTAGGAAATGGAGAGTTGATCGGTTTAGAGTTCGCCAAAGAGTATTGCCCTGAGGCGGACCTTATTGCCTGCATAATCTACAGGGGCAATACGTTCGGCAACCTTTTTAATTCGTTGAAATCCACATTTGACCGGCCGATCGTCATCGCGGAGTTCGGCTCGGATGTTTATGACGCTTACTTAAAGAAAGAGGACCCTGATATGCAGGCGTTCTTCCTTGAATCCCAGTGGCGCCAGATATACAAGAATCTTGCGGGCGTAGAAAGCGGCGCGGGAAACTGCCTGGGGGGCACGCTTTTTGAATGGGCCGATGAATGGTGGAAACATAATGAAGGTGACCCGGAGGCCTGGAAGGCGCACGATACTGAATCAAGTTGGTCTAACGGGAGTTACTATTTTGACATCGAGGCCGAGGGCAATAAAAATATGAATGAGGAGTGGTTTGGCATCGTGGCGCTTTCTTTGGATATTGAGAACGGCTTGAATAAGCGGATCCCGCGTAAGGCCTATTACACGATCATGGAGTTTTGGAAGAATCCCACATTAAAGATTCCCAGGAAGCAAAGATCTAAATCTCCTAAATCTTAGCCTTATGCCAATAGTTTAGTATTTAATCAGAGGCTTAACTCTTTGTACCATAAATAGTTAAGATTATGCCTCTATATCATGGGAGAGGAAATTTTATGAACATAACGCAGGGTGTCCGTCCCCGCAGCCCCCTAAATATAGGTAAGCATAGCTGGGGTTCCAACCCGGAGGAGTTGTTTTCGGTTTTACTCTCAATCTTTTGTTAATTTAGGGTATTTGCGGGAAAGCTCCCTGCCACCGGGGGAAATATCTCTTTACTCTTTAAAAACACTTGACTTGTATAAATATTGGTAGTATAAATAGGTAAATACATTTAAAAAGTAGTTTATTGAAGTTCCGGAGAAATAAGTCTACGATGCGCAATATAAATCTGCAGCTTGAGCACTTCAGCGAAAAAGAAAAGCGCAATATCGATATTTTGGAGATGATCAGAAGGCGCGGCCCCATTACGCGGCCTGAGATCTCAAAAGAGATGGGCATTAACGTGGTGACCATCTCTAATTATATCGATGAATTTATCAAGCAAAAATTCGTATATGAGAAAGAGCTGGATGTCTCGGAGGGCGGAAGAAGGCCGGTGCTATTGGACCTGAATCCGCAGGCCGGTTTTTCTATCGGGGTCGGCCTTAACCTCATGAATATGGTCGGTTTGCTGGTTGACATGAAAGGCAACATCATCACTAAAACCCAGATCGTCCGGCCCAAGGCTTCGGTCAGGGAGATCGCCGAATGTGTCCTTGATATCGTGCGCGAGATACTGCGGCGTTCAAAGGAGTACGTGCCTAATATAAAAGGTATCGGTGTGGGGGTCGCCGGGCTTATCAATAAGAACGACGGCTCTATCCATTGGCCGCAGAAGATGGACAATTATTATACCTATTCATCGGTGGACCTGCAGCTGCGGGAGCTGATGGAAAAGGAGTTTAACCTGCCGGTATTGGTCGAGAATGATGCCACGAGCGCTTGTTTTGGCGAGCACTGGCTGGACCTCCAGGAGAGCTACAAAAATATAATCTATATGTTCTCGGGCGTAGGCTGCGGCATGATGATCGACGGACAGATCTACCGCGGGGCGCAGGGCTACGCCGGGGAGGTCGCGATATATAATTTTAAGGAGGAGCAGGAGTTTAACTGTGGCGCGGGAAATCCGTGTTTTATTAAGCGCTGGGATGTTGACCTGGGGATCTTAAACGACATGAAGCAGACCCTGTTGCAGGATAGGGAGAAGGCCGAGAAGTTTTTTAAACTCACCTCCAGCAATATTGACAACGTTGACCTAAAGAGCGTCTTTATCGCCGCCAGGGCCCAGGATGAGCTGGCGGTAAAGGTCATGGACCTGGCGGGAAAAAGGCTGGGGGTCAGGATCGCTCACCTTGTGAATCTCTTGAACCCCCAGGTGGTAGTCATCGGCGGAGGATTTGAGGAGGCCGGAGATGCCTTTTTGAAGAGGGTCACCGTCACGGTTAAGGAGTGGGCGTTCAGGGAATCAACAAACGATTTGAAGGTCATTTATTCACAATTAAGAGAGAATTCAGTGGCGCTTGGCGCAGCAAGCCTTGTAATGCAAAAGGTATTTGCCCAAATATAAAAGGAGGAGCGATGGAGAAGAAATCGCAATTTATACTTGCAGGCCTGATATTCGTGGGTTTGACATTCGGCTATCTTTATTTTACTACCCAAAACTCAAAGCAGCTGCTTTTGAAGGAGCGGGATGAGCTGGCGCAAGAGAACGAGAGCCTTAATGCTAAAGTAGAAAAACTAACTAAAGAAGTCCAGCAGAGGCAGGGCCAGGTCTCTTCCCTCTCAAAGGATTTAGAGGATATAGGGGCTGAAAGGGACGAGCTTCAGGATAAGTTCTCCCTGGTCAATAAGACCAAAGATGAGCTTTCGAACAAGATCAAGACCATGCAGAAGCAGCTCGCCTCTCAGCAGCAACAACAGCAGCAGCCCTCCGTTCCGTCCTCGGGCCAGTATACCGATGCCTATTGGGCGACCGTTTTAAAGACTAAGACCGACCTTGAGATGCAGCTCGCTAGCGCGCGCAATGAAATGAAGGTCCTGAATATAAATAACGAGCAGTTGCAGAGAGAGAAGAGTTCGCTGGACCTGACCGTTGATAATCTTGAACGGGATAAGGAAGATATCAAGCGTCAGATGGAGTATAAGCAGAAGATGATGGATAGCATCGCTCAGGAGCTGGTGATGGAGAGGAACGACAGGCTGCAGATGCAGGTGCTTCTTAAGACCGTTAAGAATGAGAATGCCGCGCTCATGCGCCAGCTAAGGACCCTGAACAATCACAAGATAGACCTGGAGAGAAAGCTCAAAAATCTAAAGGACGCCAAGGTTTCTGTTGAGACCCGCGTCTCCGATATGGAGAATATGCTTTCCGGCAGGCTTTCGCAGATAAGCGAATTGAGGGACCAGATCGAAGCCATCCGCGCGGGCCAGGCTATTCCGGTATCAGAGACTTTGATGCAGAAGAGCCAGTCTGTGGAGCTGCAGCCGATAGTTGTTTATCCTAAGATAGAGGCTGCCTCCCCTGAAACCGCCGGCGCTCCCGAAGCGGGAAAGGTCGTGGCGGTAAACAGAGAGAATAACTTTGTAATCGTGGACCTTGGAGAGAACGTGGGCGTTAAGGCCGGGGATATGTTCCAGATATACCGGGAAGGAAACTGGGTGGCAACCGTTGAGGTGATCAAGGTCTCAAAGACCGTTTCTGCCTGCGATATCAGGAAAGAAGAAGCTCCGATCAGGATAAACGATATGGTAAGGTAAATATGCGCAGAGGCAGAAGGTCCACCTCAAAGATCGTCACTATCGAAGATGTCGCCAGGGTCGCGGGGGTTTCTATTACCACTGTCTCGCGCGTAATAAATAAACTTCCTTCGGTAAAGGGCGGGAACCGGGATAAGGTCCTTGAAGCGATAAAAGAGCTCAAGTTCCAGCCCTCAATCTTTGCCCAGCGCCTGGCAACGGGCAAGAGTAATGTCATAGCGCTGGTCATCCCCCGTTATGAAGGAGTTTTTTATTCCTTCTATGCCCTGGAGCTCATCCGCGGTATCGGGACCCTTTGCGCTGTATTAAAACTCGACTTATTATTGCACCTTACCGAATCCCGCTCCCCGCTTAACTTAAAAGGCGAGGGCGGTATAATATTCGCCGATATCATCGGCAATCTCCAGCAGCTTGAGGAGGCAAAGAGCGCCGGCGTCCCATGTGTCGTGATCAACCATTATTTCAAAGAGGCCGATGTCACCAGCATCTCCGTGGATAACTTTGGCGGGGCGCAGAACGCTGTGAATTACCTGATCAGCCTCGGGCATAAAAGGATAGCCCATATAACCGGCGACCTCGTGACCCAGGCGGCGGCCGACCGTTTTGAAGGTTATAAGAAAGCGCTTGAGAAGAACAAGCTGGAGGCCAACCCACACTACATATTTAAAACAGATTATTCCCGCGGCCAGGCCAGAAGCGCCGCTGAGGACATGCTTGCGATGCATAACCCGCCTACCGCGGTGTTTTGCGGCTCAGACGCCATGGCACTTGAGGTAATGGCTGTTGCCAAGGAGCTGGGGAAGAAGATCCCGGGGGATCTTTCGGTCGTGGGTTTTGATGACAACCCGTCCGGGCTTTACGGTTCGGTTGCGCTTACTACGGTAAGGCAGCCGCTGATAAAAATGGCGGAGGAGAGCGTTAAAGAACTAAACCGTCTTATTAATAATAAAGGCGCCCCGGCCAAGAAAATAATCCTCCCCACAGAGCTGGTCATCAGGGATTCCTGCAGGCCGCTCAAGTAGCCAATCCGGTCTTTTAAAAATCTCGACGATAACACAACTTATAGTGGATGCTTTAATTGGGCGGCACTATATATTGTATTTTTTCATTGACAAAGAAATTTGCCGGTGTTATATTCAAAACGTAAATTTTAACAACCTTTAGCTATTTAAGAAGAGGTAACTAAGATGGCACTCAAACTTTCCGAAAATGCCTTAAAGGTTTTGGAGCGGCGTTATCTCAAGAGGGACGAGGAGGGCAAGGTCATAGAGACCCCCGAGGAGATGTTCCTGCGCGTGGCGTCGGCAATAGCCGAGGCGGATAAGCTCTACGGGAAAAGCGAGAAAGAGATCAATCAGTTCAAAGATGCTTTTTACAGGGCGATGACCTCCCTGGAATTCCTGCCCAATTCGCCTTGCCTCATGAACGCAGGCAAAGAGCTGGGACAACTTTCCGCGTGTTTCACGCTGCCCATCGAAGACTCCATGGAGTCGATATTCGAAACATTAAAGGTCACCAGTCTTATTCATAAATCAGGCGGCGGGACGGGATTCTCATTTTCAAGGCTAAGGCCAAAGAATGCGGTTGTGCGGACTACCGGCGGGATCGCTTCTGGGCCGATCTCCTTCATGCGCGTATATGACGCGGCGACGGAGGCGGTAAAGCAGGGCGGCACGCGCCGCGGAGCAAACATGGGGATCCTGCGCTGCGACCATCCGGATGTCATGGAGTTTACCACCTGCAAGGAGAAGGACGGCACTATTTCGAACTTTAACATCTCCATCGCGATCACCGACGACTTCATGGATAAATTACAGAAGGGCCAGGATTACGGGCTTGTCGACCCGCACACCCATAAGCCGGTTAAGATGGTGAATCCTAAGGATGTGTTTGACCTCATCGTAAAACAGGCGCACAAGAACGGCGAGCCGGGCATAATTTTTATCGACAGGATCAACCAGTTTAATCCCACCCCAAAACTTGGGAGCATCGAAAGCACCAACCCTTGCGGAGAACAGCCGCTCTTGCCTTATGAGAGCTGCGACCTTGGTTCGCTAAATTTGGCCGTGATGTGCAGGGAGGTAATGGGGCGCAATGAGATCGACTGGGACAAGGTCAAAGAGACCACGCGGCTTGCGGTGCACTTCCTGGATAACCTTATCGATGTTAACAAGTTCCCGTTGCCTCAGATAGAGAAGGCCACAAAGGCCACGCGCAAGATAGGCCTCGGGGTCATGGGCTGGGCGAGCTTGTTGATAAAGCTTAATATACCTTATAACAGCGAAGAGGGTGTGGCCCTGGCTGAGAAGGTCATGTCATTCATACTTAACGAGGCGAATAAAAAGTCGCTGGAGCTAGGAAGAGAGAAAGGGGTTTTCCCGGCGTTTAAGGGCAGCATCTATGATAAAAAGGACGGCTCTACGCGTATGCGTAACGCCACCCTTACAACAATCGCCCCCACCGGAACTATCAGCATTATCTCTTCCCCTTGCTCATCCGGCATTGAGCCGCTCTTCGCCATATCCTATTACCGCAATGTCATGGACAATGACAAGCTGGTTGAGGTGGAGCCGCTTTTTGAGGAGGCCGCAAAGTCCAGGGGTTTTTACAGCCGTGAGCTTATGGAGAAGATCGCCGAGAAGGCATCCATCCAGCATATCGAGGGGATCCCTGAGGATATAAAAAGGGTGTTTGTTACCGCCCATGATATCTCCCCCGAATGGCACGTGCGCATGCAGGCGGCATTCCAGAAGTACGTGCATAACGCCACCTCCAAGACGGTCAATTTTCCGCACGAAGCTGCGATTGAGGATGTAAGGAAGGTATACCTTTTGGCTTTTGAGCTTGGATGCAAAGGGATCACGATCTACCGCGACAGGAGCCGCGATGAGCAGGTTTTAAATGTCGGCACCTTTGTCTCTGCCGGAAAAGAGGCGGAGAAATTCGCGGAGGCAAAGCTTGAGATAGTCCCGCGCCCTAGGCCCGAAGTCATCATCGGCACTACGACCAAGGTCGCCACAGGCTGCGGCAATCTTTATGTCACCATAAACGTCGATGAGGAAGGGATGCCTTTTGAGCTGTTTACCCAGATGGGCAAGGCCGGAGGGTGTGCTGCAAGCCAGCTGGAGGCGATCGGGCGCCTGGTTTCTTTGGGCTTTCGCTCTGGGGTGGAGGTAAAATCAATAATCGAGCAGCTGCGCAACATCCGTTGCCCCAGCCCATCGTGGGAGAAGGGGCAGCGCATATTTTCCTGCGCCGATGCGATCGCGCGGGTAGTCGAGCGCAGGCTCGTTCATTCAAAAACCGATATGCCCGTAGAGACAACGCCGTTGGTCATGAAGCATTCGCGTGAAGATTCTTCGGCTGCCAGCCTTGACCTGGATGACAGGGGCAACATCGTGGGCGTCTGCCCGGATTGCGGAGGGGCCTTGCGCCACGAAGAGGGCTGTGTCAAGTGCCACGCCTGCGGATACTCAAAGTGCTAAACATGAAAAAAATAATCTACGTAGTCCTGGATGGTTTAGGTGACCTGCCGATAAAGGCGCTGGGGGACAAGACCCCCTTAGAGGCGGCCGTTACCCCGAACATGGACCGTCTGGCTCAAGGAGGCAGGACCGGTTCAGTATACCCGGTCGGAAAAGGTATTGCCCCTGAGTCGGATATTGCGGTCATAAGCCTTTTGGGGTATGATGCGCACAAATACTATACCGGCCGGGGACCCTTAGAGTCTTTTGCCGAAGGGTTGACTGTTAACGACGGCGATGTAGCTTTCCGCGTCAATTTCGCGACAGTTGCTGAAGACGGCGTGACCATTAAGGACCGGCGCGTAGGGAGAAATCTCACCACTGAAGAGGCTACGGCCTTAGCTAAAGAGATAAATTCGAAGGTGACGCTCTCTAGCGCTACATTTGAATTCAAGAATACTATCGGCCACCGGGGGATCCTGGTCATAAGGGGGGTGCGTTCCAAGCTGTCCGGCTGGATAACCAATACCGACCCCGCCTACGACAGGGAGGGCGTCTTTGGAGTGGCCAAGGAGAAATTTGATAATCTGATCGCTGCATCCGAGGCGATGCCGGAGTTCAAGGATTCGCCCGAGGCTAAAGAGGCGGCAGCTTTGTTGAACGAGTTTACCGAGAAATCAACCAAAGTCCTCAATGAATCGGCTTTAAATAAGAAGAGGGTCTCTGAAGGAAAGCTGCCCGGGAATCTTATTCTTGCGCGGGATGCCGGTGACCATCTTCCGAAGTTCCCCAAGATAGATTCACTCTTTAATATAAAATTCGGATCTTTTGTGCAGATGCCGGTGGAGAAGGGGATCGCCCTTCTTACGGGCATCGATATTATTGATATCCCGCAATCAAGCGGGCATTTGGATGTGGATTATCCGGTCTGGGCCAAGATCGCCCTGGATTCTATCAAGAAATACGGCGCGATCTATGTGCACATCAAGGGCCCGGATGAGCCGGCGCACGACGGAGACTTCAAACTTAAGAAAGACATAATCGAGGCTATAGATAAATACTTCTTTGCAAATCTTCTGCCGAAGCTTGATATGAAGGATGTGGTCATCGCGGTAACCGCGGACCATTCTACTGTCTGCGCTATTAAGGCCCACTCTGCAGATCCCGTGCCGATCCTGATCTCAGGCGGCAATATCAAACCCGACGGCTCAATGAGTTTTGGTGAGCGGGCGGCAAAGCTCGGCTCCATCGGCCAGATAAAGGGGGTAGATATCATGCCCCTTCTTGTGAAGCTTGCCAGCGCGTAGTATAATAAACCCCCTAATCTAATAAATATTAAGAGCTGTCAAGTGCGAGCCCGAGCGTTATGCGAGGGCGAAGCAATCACGTTTTCGTGAATCGCGAAAGACCTTGCCGTCTACTTTTCTACGGTTCACTATTAAACGACAACGCAATCTAAACTATGGCCGACTATGACATTATCGTAATAGGTGGAGGGCACGCCGGGATCGAAGCCGCAATGGCGGCGGCGCGTATGGGCAGATCGACCCTCATGGTCACCTTAAATAAGAATACCATTGGCCTCATGAGCTGCAACCCCGCTATCGGAGGTGTAGGCAAGGGCCAGTTGGTCAGGGAGATCGACGCCCTGGGCGGCCAGATGGCCCGGGCAGCGGATGCCTGCGGGATACAGTTTCGGGTCCTCAATGCCTCTAAGGGCGCTGCGGTGCAATCCTCGCGCGCCCAGATCGACATGGGCCTCTACGCCAGTTATATGGCCGGCCTTATCAATAAGACTCCTAATGTCACTGTCAAAGAAGCAGAGGTGGCTGGCCTCATGGTAGAGGGGGGCATGGTAAGGGGCGTCGTCACTTCCGCAAAAGAAGAGATCCGCGCCCGCTGCACAGTGATCGCGCCCGGCACTTTTTTAGACGGGGTCATGCATGTGGGCTTGTCCCAAAAGGAGGGGGGAAGGATAAACGAGCCGTCTTCAAAAACCCTCCCTGCAAGCTTGAAGAGTTTGGGGTTAAATATTCTGCGCTTTAAGACCGGGACCTGCGCGCGCCTGGATAAGAATACAATAGATTTTTCAAAGCTGATCATTCAGGATGGCGACTGCCCTGCGCAGCCGTTTTCGTTCTCGACCCATAAGATCCCGCAGCAGCAGGTCCCATGCTATATTACCTATACCAATAAGAAGACGCATGAGACGATCCGCAAGAACCTCGATCGGTCCCCGCTATATTCCGGGGTTATTAAATCGACGGGGGCTAGATACTGCCCTTCCATAGAGGACAAGATCGTCAAATTCGCCGATAGAGCCAGGCATCAGGTGTTCTTAGAGCCTCAAGGGATCGACACCGATGCTGTCTATCCAAACGGTTTATCCACAAGCCTGCCTGAGGATGTGCAGCTTGAGTTAATTCACTCCATAGAGGGGCTGGAGGAGGCTAAGGTTCTTCGTTTCGGTTACGGCATAGAACATAGCGTGGTTGAACCCACTCAGCTTTACCCCAGCCTAGAGACAAAGCTTGTAAAAAACCTTTACCTTGCGGGCCAGATCAACGGCACTACCGGATATGAGGAGGCGGCAGCTCAAGGGTTAGTCGCAGGAATTAACGCGGCCTTGCGCGCAGAGAATAAGGGCCCGCTTGTGCTGGAGCGCTCCAACAGTTACATCGGCGTCCTTATCGATGACCTTACTACTAAGGGGACTAATGAGCCGTACCGCATGTTCACCTCGCGGGTTGAATACCGGCTCATCCTGCGCGAGGATAACGCGGACCTGCGGCTTGGGCAGACCGGCTACGGGCTTGGGCTGGTAAGCCAACGGGATTACAAAAGAATTACCGAGAAGAAAAAGGCGATAAAGGACGGGATCAATTTATTAAAAAGCATTCGCGTCAGGCCGACCCGTGAAGTGAATTCTAGGCTGGATTCGTTTGGCGTAATGCCCCTTTCCAGGGCCGCGACCCTGGAGGAGCTTCTTAGGCGGCCCCAGCTGGGCCTTGCGTCCCTTATGAAGCTTGACGGCAAGAAATTGAATATTCCTGATTTTGCTTTGAAGGGAGTCGAAATCGAGGTAAAATATTCAGGATACATTAAGCGCCAACTCAAAGATGTAGAGCGCTTTGAGCATCTGGAAAAGATATCGTTGCCTCGGGAGCTTGACTTTGCACAGATATCCGGATTATCCCGCGAGATAAAGGAGAAGTTGGAAAGATTTAAGCCCTTCAGCCTCGGCCAGGCGTCGCGGATATCCGGGGTCACCCCGGCGGCCGTGACCTTGCTGATGGTTTATTTAAGAAAATACCATGGACAAAAACTATCTTAAATTAAAAAGTTTTGCCGAAGGCCGCGGCATCGAGCTTTTCGGCGTCGCGGATATTGCAGGCGTAAAGGGCAAATTCAATATTTCCAAAAGCCTTACTGATAAGGTGGATAAGGCGGTTTGCCTCGGGATGAGGCTATCTTCAAGCATCCTAGAGGAGTTGTCTTCACAACCGAGCCGCCTTTATCTGCACCACTACCGCACGGTAAACTCAAGCCTGGACCAGGTGGCGCTTGAGATCTCCAATATGATCCAAAGGGATGGGTTTTGTTCCATCCCCATACCGGCTTCGGTTGTGGTGGATTGGGAGAAGCAGACGGCCCATCTGTCGCATAGGCAGGTGGCGGTCCTGGCCGGCCTGGGGTGGATCGGCAGGAATAATCTTTTAGTCAACGGCCTGCTTGGCAGCCAGTTTCGCCTCGCCACGGTGCTTACGGATCTTCCGTTGGCAAAAGATGCTCCGGTTGAGGATGATTGCGGAAGCTGCCGCAGGTGCGTCAATGCCTGCCCTGCCCAGGCGATTCATGATACCCCGCTGGAGTTTGATCACAACAGCTGCCTTGAGAAGCTTAAATCCTTCCAGAAGCAACGTATGATTGACCAGTATATCTGCGGTGTATGCGTCAACACCTGCCGCGGGCCAAAGATCGGTTGACAAACCTGTTGCTTTCTGTTTTAATGGGTGGGTAATTTCCGCATAAAAAGAACAGGCCACTAGACTCTCATGCCAATATATTTGATCGGGTTCACGGTCTTGATGGGGCTGGCTGTAGGCTGGTCCATAGGCGCTAACGACGCGGCTAACTCGCTTGGCACCGCCGTCGGTTCGCGCGTTTTAAATTTAAAACAGGCGATAATCCTGATCTGCATTTTCGGTTTTTTAGGCGCATTTTTGCAGGGTTCGCAAGTCGCTAAAACCATCGGCAAGGGCATAGTCCCGATGGACCAGCTGGATAAGAACATTGCTCTTTATTTGGCATTGGTCGCCAGTTTCGGCGCATGTGCATGGGTCGTCCTGGCCACTTACTGGAAGATGCCGATTTCTACCAGCCACTCTATTGTGGGGGCGGTCGCCGGCGCCGGGCTTGCCGTGGGCGCCCCGGTAAAGTGGAAGGTGCTGTTGGATGTCTTTATCTGCTGGATCGCTACCCCCTTGGGCTCAGCTTTTATGGGTTTTATGTTTTTTAGTATTTTCAGGCACCTGTTTCCCCGTATCATCCCGCGCAGGCATTTGAACAGGGTCATGGCCTTTCTTATCGTTGTGAGCGGCTGTTATGTGGCTTACACCTGGGGCGCTAACGATGTCGCCAATTCCGTGGGGCTCATGATAGGGGCAAAAATACTTAACCCTCAAGTCAGTATCGCCTTAGGCGGTATCGCTATTGTCATAGGCATCGTGACGTGGGGGCATAAGGTCATTGAAACCATCGGTTCGGAGATAGCGCACCTTCTGCCGGTAATGGCCTTCTCGGCGCAGCTGGCCAGCGCTATCAATGTGCATGTCTACACAGTCTTCGGCATACCGGTATCGACCAGCCACTCTATCGTGGGCGCTATATTCGGAGTGGGGCTGGTCAAGGGCCTGCGGGTCGTTAACCTGCATATCATGAAAGAGATAATTATCTGTTGGTTGGCTACCCCGTTTGTTTCGGGCCTGGTCAGCTTTGTTGTCTTAAAATTAATAATGTTATTTGTGAAACCAGGAGGATAAGATGAGAGAGATGAGGAATATTCTAGGGTGGTTGGGGATGGCCGGAGAGCAGGCGATAATCCAGGATGCCCAGAAGCATGTTGAAGAAACGTATAAGACAGTAAGCTATTTTTCCGAAGCTGTCAGGGCCTACATTTTGGGCGACATAAGCGGCAAGGCATCCGCTATCGAGAATGTCAGGAGGAGCGAGCACGAAGCGGATATCCTGCGCTCCAAGATGGTCAAGGATCTTTCTGAGGGGCTGCTTCTTCCTCCGGACAGGGAGGACCTGATGCATTTCGTAAAGACCCTGGATAAGATCGCTGACTGGACCAATGGCAGCGCCCGCTTGCTGGGTTTTATCGAGGGGAAACTGCCCGAGCATATCCTTACGAACATATCTACCGCTACGGAATTGATCATTGCCGGGATCACTAAACTCAAAAGCGGGATCCATGCCCTCACCAAGAACGACCTGAAGCAGGCGCTTCTTGACTGCGATGAGGTAGACCGCATAGAGCATGAGGCGGATGACCAGAAGAAGCTTCTTATCGAGTCTATAATACATGCGAAGCTTGAGCCGACAAACCTTTTGTTGTCGTACCAGTTGGCTGAGTATCTCGAGGGCGTTACGGATAAGATAGAGGATGCCGCGGATCTGGTCAAGATTCTTGCAATCAGGTCAAAGTAAGCCCCTACTCCCCTTTTATCTCTTTCCTTGAAGCTGCCAGAATATTGTGGTATTCTATAATTTATGGCCAAAGTTAAAATACTAGTTATCGATGATGAGCAGGAGATCTGCGAGCTGACCAGGAGCTTTCTTTCCAAGAGGGATTTTGACGTCTTTACCGCGACTTCCGAAGGCGAGGCGCTGGAGATCGTCAATAAAGAGGATCCCAAGCTGATACTTCTGGATTTGTGCCTGGGGGGCGCATCGGGCATAGATATTTTAGAGAAGATCCGCCAGATTAACCAGAAGGTGAGAGTCGTGATGGTCACCGGCCTTGAGGATGAAGAGAGCATGCTTAAGGCGCGCTTACTTGGCGCCGGGGAGTTTATCAGGAAGCCGTTTAGCGTTGATTTCCTGGATGAGCTTGTTTCGCGCAACACCAGGGATTAGGGCTTTATATAAATGAAGAAAAAGATATCCTCCTGGATCAGGCAGCAGGTTAAAGATGCCGGGGCAAAAGGCATATGCATGGGCCTTTCCGGAGGGATAGACTCCTGCGTAGTCGCAGGGCTGGCTAAAGAGGCGGTCGGAAAAGATAATCTCTTGGTCCTTTTCATGCCATGCCACAGCCACGCTCAAGACCTTGCCGACGCAAGGCTTGTCGCAAAGAAATTCGGGTTAAATTGCGCCAAAGTCGACCTGACTAAAGTTTACGATGCGTTCCTGAGGGTTTTGCCTTCCGGGACAAAGACTGGCCAGGCAAACCTCAGGCCGCGCCTGCGCATGAGCGCTCTTTATTACTTCGCGAATAAATGTAATTACCTTGTCTGCGGCACGGGCAATAAGTCTGAGCTTATGATGGGGTATTTTACCAAGTACGGCGACGGGGGAGTGGACATATTGCCTATCGCCGGCCTTTTGAAGAGGGATGTGCGCAGGCTTGCCCAGGAACTTAAAATTCCGCAGCATATTATTGATAAGCCGCCTACCGCCGGCCTTTGGCCGGGCCAGACTGATGAGGCTGAGATGGGTATAACTTACGCGGAGCTTGACGGGATCCTCGAGCGTTTCGAATCAAAGAAAAAACAAATTGCCCCGAAAGCCAGAGTGGCTAAGGTTGTGGGGATGATCAAAAAGTCGGCTCACAAAAGGCAGGGGCCGGCTATCTGCCGAATTTAAAACGGAGGGATAAATGGATGAGATCTTGGAGGTATTGGAGAGTGATGCGCGCACGACGCCAGAAGAGATAGCTAAGATGCTTAAGAAGAAACCGCAGGCGGTAAAAGACGCAATAAAGAAATATGAAAAGGACGGGGTCATCTTAAAATACAAGACAGTGGTCAATAAAGGCCTGATCAAGGATGAGGAATCAAGTGTCAGGGCCTTAATCGAGGTCAATATCGTTCCCCAGAAAGACCTGGGGTTTGACAAGATCGCCGAGCGGATATATTCATTCCCCGAAGTAAACAGCTGTTACCTTATTTCAGGGACCTATGACCTTCTGGTCGTAGTCGAGGGCAGGAGCCTGCAGACAGTCTCGAAATTCGTAGCCGAGAAGCTTTCTTGTTTGGAGCATATACGCGGGACCGTGACGCATTTTATGCTGAAGAAATATAAAGAGGACGGGGTCATCTTAAAACATAAGGAAGAAAATAAAAGAATAGCGATATCATATTAGTTAAAAGTTAAGGCAAAAAATGAAACATTCTATCTGTAAAAAAGTTGACCAGATGCAGCCTTCGGGGATCAGGGAGTTCTTTGACCTGGTCCTGGGGATGAAGGAGGTCATCTCGCTTGGGGTGGGGGAGCCGGATTTTGTCACCCCCTGGCCTATCCGCGAGGCGGGGATTTACTCCCTGGAGCAGGGGTTTACATCATATACCTCCAATAAGGGGCTGTATAAACTGAGGATGGAGATCTCCCGCTATCTGAATAAAATGTGCGGGGTCCAGTATAGCCCGGATGATGAGATACTTATTACCGTGGGGGTAAGCGAAGCGATGGATCTGTTACTTCGCGCGGTGATAAATCCGGGGGACAAGATACTTATCCCTGTCCCGTGCTATGTCTCCTACAGCCCGCTTACCGGGCTTGCCGGAGGAATCCCGGTCCATATCGATACTAAAAGCCACGGCTTTAAACTCACTCCCCGGGTGCTTGAAAAGTATATCGATAGCAAGGTCAAGGCGATAATCATTAATTATCCGTCTAACCCTACGGGAGCAACTTACACCAAGAAAGAGCTGGGCGAGATCAATAAGATCCTCTTAAAGCACAATATACTCTGCATATCCGATGAGATCTATGACGACCTTACCTATGATTTTGAGCATACGCCGTTTCCGTCGCTTCCCGGGGCAAGGGAGAACACGGTCTATTTGAACGGTTTTTCCAAGAGCTATGCCATGACCGGCTGGCGCGTGGGCTACGCCTGTGGCCCTAAGGAGATCATCGCCGGGATGACCAAGATCCATCAGTACACGATCATGTGCGTCTCCACGACCTCCCAGATGGCTGCTTGCGAAGCCCTGCAGTCCGGCCGCAAGGCGGTTGAAGAGATGAAGCGCGAATACCGCAGGCGCAGGGAGTTTATTGTCGGCGGGCTAAACGACATCGGGCTTATCTGTCCGATGCCGCAGGGGGCATTTTATGCCTTCCCCAATATAAAAAAGACAAAGATGAGCTCCATGGCGTTCGCCAAAGGGCTCCTAAATAAAGAGAAGGTCGCAGTCGTGCCGGGGACTGCTTTTGGCAGCGAGTATGACGACTTTATCCGCATCTCCTACGCCTCCAGTTTTGAGAACCTGAAAGAGGCCTTAAGTAGGATGAAAAACTTCTTAGAAAAGAAGCGCTAAATGCCCCCAAGCAAAAAAGGCCACTATAAGATATACATAAAACAGATCGAGGCGCTCTCCCAGATCGCCAACCTCATAACTTCGGGGCTGTATCTTGATGAGCTCCTGCGCCTGGTGGTCCAGGTCACCGCCGAGGTGATGAACTCCAAGATATCCTCGTTGATGCTCCTTGATCCGCAGAATAAGGAGCTTGTGGTAAAGGCTAGGCAATCGATCTCCGATGCGTACAACAAGAAACCTAATATAAAATTCGGAAGCGGCATAGCCGGAGTGGTCGCCCAGACTAATAAGCCCGTCTGTGTTCTTGATGTCAGGCTGGACGAGCGCTACCTTAACCATGATATCGCCAAGAAAGAGGGGATGGTCTCCCTTGCCTGCGTGCCTTTGGCGGTAAAGGGCAGGGTGATCGGGGTTTTAAACTGCTATACTTCAAAGAAGCACAAATTTGATAAGCACGAGCTGGCCATACTTTCAGCGTTGGCAAATCAGGCGGCGATCGCTATTGAGAACGCGGAACTTGACATGCGCGCGCGCTCCGCTGAAGAGGCGCTTACTACCCGCAAACTCGTGGAGCGGGCCAAGGATATACTTTCAGTTGAGGCTAACATTTCTTCCGCCGAGGCCTACCGCCTTATTCAGAGGCAGAGCATGGATTCCCGTAAGTCCATGCGCGAGGTGGCTGAGGCGATAATCCTGGCCAAGGATGTCAGGGCCAAGCAAAATAAAACTTGACGCGCGCGGTTAGTGGTGGTACATTTACTATGAACAGGGAAGTAGGATAGACATCGATGTCTTCTGGTGAATTTTTGCCGGAAGATTTTTTTTTCGGGCAGTCCATTATATGAAAATAATTCAAAAAGAGATCCTTAGCGATGTCCAGGGCGTAAAGGTGGTCAAGATAAAAGTCCTTGCGCCTGAGATCGCCGCCAAGGCCCGTCCGGGCCAATTTGTCGTTTTGATGATAAACGATAAAGGCGAGCGTATCCCCTTGACGGTGGTTGATAAGGGCGCGCAGGATATTACCCTTATATTCCAGGAGGCCGGCTATACTACGAGGCTACTGAGCGGGCTTAAAGTCGGGGATTCCCTTTACGCGCTGGTCGGCCCGCTGGGGCATGCCACACATACAGGTAATCTCGGCCAGGTGATCATTGTGGGCGGTGGGGTGGGCTTAGCCGAGATCCTTCCGGTTGCCCGGGCGCTTAAAGCGGCAGGCAGCCGGGTCACGACTATCGTGGGCGCGCGCAGCAAGGAGCTTTTGATCCTGGAAAAAGAATTAAAAGATGCCTCAGATGAATTTTATGTCACGACCGACGACGGATCTTACCAAAGAAAAGGATTCACCACGGATGTTCTAGGGGAGCTTTTAAAGAAGGCCAAATACGACCTGGTCTATGCGGTTGGCCCGATTGCGATGATGAAGCGGGTGGCGGATGTCACCAAGCCCAGCGCCACAAAGACTATAGTCTCGCTTAACGCGCTGATGGTAGATGCCACCGGGATGTGCGGATGCTGCAGGGTGGATGTCGCCGGGGAAACCAAATTCAGCTGCGTGGACGGGCCGGAGTTTGACGGACACCTTGTCGATTGGCAGGGGCTTACGAACCGCAATAAGGTTTACGCGGATAAAGAAAAACATATCTGCCAGTTGTTAAAAGGATAAAACAAAGTGGAAGTAAGTGATTTAAAAAGGGGCGCAGTGAAGGTAAGGGAGCTTGAAGCCAAGGAGAGGGCAGGCGGCTTCTCCGAGGTTGTTTTGGGTTATTCCGAGGAGGAAGCGCTCGCGGAGGCAAAGCGCTGTCTGCAGTGCAAGAACCCCGCCTGCATAAGCGGCTGCCCGGTCGGCATAGATATCAAGAAATTCATTTACGAGATTACCCGGAAGGATTATAAGTCCGCGTATTTTACCATAAGAGAAAAGAATAATTTTCCCTCGATCTGCGGGCGCGTCTGCCCTGCGGAGTACCAGTGCCGCAACGCCTGCGTCCTGACCAGGAAGGGTTCCTTTTACGCTTCGGCCAACGCCATCAACGTGCATTTCCTGGAGCGCTTTGTGGGGGATTACGGAGCAAAGAATAATCTGCAGGCCCCGCAGGAGATAGATAACGATCTTTCTAAATATAAGGTTGCGGTGGTTGGTTCAGGTCCGGCAGGGTTATGCTGCGCCGGGGAGCTGGCCCGCAAAGGCATTAAAGTCACTGTTTTTGAAGGATTGCACGGGACTGGCGGAGTTTTAAGGTATGGCATTCCGCCTTTTCGTCTGCCCCGCCAGATCATGGATTCCGAGGTCAACGGCCTGAATAAGCTGGGCGTAGAGATCCGCCTTAATTTTATTATCGGATGCGCCAAGAGCGTGGATGAACTTTTCGCCGAGGGGTACAAGGCGGTGTTTTTGGGCTTGGGCGCGGGGATCCCTTCATTCCTGGGGGTACCGGGTGAGAATATGTGCAATATCTACTCCGCCAACGAGTTTTTGACCAGGGTAAACCTGATGTCCGCTTATAAATTCCCTGAATTCCATACTCCCGTAAATATCGGAAAGCATGTTCTGGTTGTGGGTGGAGGAAATACCGCTATGGACGCCTGCCGCGCCGCATTGCGCCTGCAGAAGATGGCCGGCATCGAGTGCGACACCACTATTATATACCGCCGCACCGAGGTGGAGATGCCGGCAAGGCGGCTTGAGATCGAACATGCCCGCGAAGAGGGCGTCAAATTCAAGTTTCTGGTCGCTCCCAAGGAGTTTACCGGGGATGAAAGCGGGTTTGTTAATAAGCTTAGGCTTCGCGAATGCTGCCTGGGGGAGCCGGACGCTTCCGGCAGAAGGCGCCCCATTGAGATCGACGGCAGCGATTTCCAGATGGAAGCTGATATGGCGGTCATCGCCGTGGGCTTGAAGGCAAATCAGATCCTGATCAAGGCTACCCCGCAATTGAAGGTCGACAAATACGGTGATGTCACGGTTAATCCCGAAACCATGGAGACTTCGATCCCGGGGGTGTTTGCCGGCGGGGATATAGTCGGCGGCGAAGGCACGGTCATCGAGGCGATGGGGATGGCCAAAAAAGCCTCAAATGCGATAATCGAATATTTAAGGCAAGGGTAAGGGCAACGGCGCCTTTTTACCAAGTAAACCTTAAAGTATAAAGAAAGAAGAAAGAAGGAGGAAGAAAGATGTCAGACAGAATAGAAAAGTTTATGGATATGGTGGCGGCAAAGAATCCCGCGGAGAAGGAGTTTCATCAGGCGGTGCGCGAGGTTGTTGAGTCGGTAATGCCTTATATGGAGAAGAACCCGAAGTACCTTGATGCGAAGATCCTGGAAAGAATGGTCGAGCCGGAGAGGGTGATCATGTTCCGCGTGCCCTGGTTTGATGATAAGGGGACCCCTCAGGTCAACCGCGGTTTCCGTATTGAGATGAGCAGCGCCATCGGGCCGTATAAGGGAGGTTTGCGTTTTCACCCCAGCGTTTATTTAGGGATATTAAAGTTCCTGGCTTTTGAGCAGGTGTTTAAGAACGCCCTTACCACTCTGCCTATGGGCGGAGGAAAGGGCGGATCGGACTTTGACCCTAAAGGAAAATCAGACAATGAGGTGATGCGTTTCTGCCAGAGCTTTATGACTGAGCTCTCCAGGCATATCGGGCCGGACACGGATGTCCCTGCCGGGGATATCGGCGTTGGCGGCAGAGAGATAGGTTTTATGTTCGGGCAGTACAAGCGCTTGCGCAATGAGTTTAGCGGAGTCTTGACCGGCAAGGGCCTGAATTGGGGCGGGAGCCTTATCCGTCCTGAGGCGACCGGTTACGGTTGCGTTTATTTCGTTGAAGAGATGCTTAAAACCCGCGGTGAGAAACTTGAAGGCAAGGTTTGCGCGGTCTCAGGTTCGGGTAACGTCGCCCAGTACACCGTGGAGAAGCTCCTCCAGAAGGGCGCTAAGATCGTGACGTTATCGGATTCCAACGGGTTTATCCACGATAAGGACGGCATTGACGCCAAGGAGCTGGCTTGTGTTTTGGATATCAAGAATGTCAAGCGCGGCCGCATCAAGGATTGCGCTAAAGAGTTCAAGTGCGATTATCACGAGGGCAAAAAGCCTTGGGATGTAAAGTGTGATATCGCATTCCCCAGCGCCACCCAGAACGAGATCGATGATAAGGATGCCGCGGCCCTGGTCAAGAATGGCTGCATCGCGATAGGCGAAGGCGCGAACATGCCTACAACGCCTGAAGGCGTCGAGGTTTTCCAGAAGGCAAAGATCCTTTATGCCCCCGGGAAAGCCGCAAATGCAGGCGGTGTCGCTACTTCCGGCCTTGAGATGTCCCAGAACAGCATGCGCTTAAGCTGGACCAGGGAAGAGGTGGACAAAAAGTTGCATCAGATAATGGTTGCGATACATGAGCAGTGCGTCAGGTATGGCAAGGAAGATAAGTATATCAACTATGTCAATGGTGCCAACATCGCCGGCTTTGTGAAGGTCGCGGACGCGATGATGGACCAGGGGCTGGTGTAACGTCTGTGTAACATAAGTAAAAACGGGGGACACTTTTCCAAGACGAGGCATAGCTTTGTTGAGAAAAGTGTCCCCCGGTGTTTTAGGGAAGGCCCCCCTTGACAGGCTTGCTTTTTTTGCTATAATACTTATAAATTCACTCCTTTAAAAGGAGTGAATTTTTATTATTGCTTCTTAAGGCCAAGGATTATACCGCACCTTATAATCCAGCTCCCAATAGATAATAACTTAAAGGGTAAGTGAATGGGTTACGACAATATACTTTTAGCCGCTGTTTTTATACCTATATTAGGAGCGTTCCTCCTGCCTCTGGCAGGGAGGGTCTCCATAGGCTTTAGGAACCTGCTGGCTTTTTTGCTTGTCGCTGCTTCTTTTGTGCTATGCGCTAAACTCATACCTTTTGTCCTTTCCGGTGAACATATTGTTATCCGCAGGGATTTTGTCCTGGGGATAAATTTCTTGCTTGAGGCGGACGCCTTGGCTGTTTTTATGGCCTGCGTCTCAAGCCTTACCAGCGCAATCATCGTGCTTTACTCCATCGGTTATATAAGCCATTACGAAAACCAGAACGAGTATTACTCCATGGTTGTCCTGTTCCTTGGGTCGATGATGGGGCTTATATTTTCGGCAAACCTGATACTCTTGTATATATTCTGGGAGATAACCGCTATCACCAGCTGGCGGCTCATCGGGTTCTTCCGCAAGAAAGAGTTTATCCTGCGCGCGGACAAGGCGTTTTTAGTCACCGCCTTCGGCGCTATCGCTATGCTTATCGGTTTTATCGGGCTTTACCAGCAGGCCGGAAGCTTTGATCTTTCCGCGGTAAAGGAGGCGTTTAAGGTAAGCCCGGTTGCGAATATCATAGTCATATTGATCCTGGCAGGCATATTTTCAAAATCCGCCACCTTGCCGTTTCACACCTGGCTTCCTGACGCCGGCGTAGCACCTTCCCCGGTAACGGCGCTGCTTCATGCCGCGGTCCTGGTTAAGATCGGCGTATATGTATTTGCCCGGATCTTTATCGTAAATATCCCGCTGGCCCATATTTGGCATGTTGCGGTCCCTGCGGTGGCCTTGGCAAGCGCGGTTGTTTCAGCCGGGGCGGCGCTGATTGAAACGGATTTAAAGAGGATTATCGCTTACTCGACCATCAGCCAGATAGGTTTTATATTTTTCGGCTTTGCCGTAGGTAACAATGTAGCGGTTGAGGGAGCGCTTCTTTATATCCTCATGCACGGGCTGGCCAAGGCAGGTTTATTTTTGTGCGCCGGCATTATCGAGCAGACTACCCATACCAAGGATATCAGTAAGCTTGGCGGGCTTATCAAGACCATGCCGGTCACCGCGGTTTCGTTTCTGGCCTGCGCGTTTTCGGTAATGGGTGTGCCGCCATTCGGAGGGTTTTTCAGTAAATACATGCTGTTTGGAGGAGCGTTAAAGAGCGGCCAGCTTTTGATGAGCGTTTTGTTCCTGGGTGCCGCATTCCTGACCATAATGTATCTGTTCAGAGTTTTCAATATGGTATTTCTCGGTGAGACGAAGTTCCCGGAAGCAAGAGAGAAGGGCCCGGTCATGCTTTTTAGCGTCGCTTTGCTGGCGGGCCTTTCGCTTCTAGGCGGTGTTTTGATATTTTATCCTGCGTATTTCGCACATTACGCCTCTTGGCAGATGCTGGGGGCATTTTAAAAAATGGAAAAGGCCCTTATTTTATCAATACTCGCACCTTTATCATTTGCGCTTTTGGCGCTATTTGTGCCGCGCAGGGCAGGCTTAGCAGTCAGGACGCTGCTTTTTGCGGGTGCTTTGGTCAACCTTGCCGGTGCTATTTTTTTATTTAATAAGCAGCTTGTTTTATCGCTTCCCTGGGCTGGTTATGGCCTCGACTTTGCTTTAAAAAACTATTCATTCAGCAGTCTTATTATTTTAGCCGCGGCTTCATTAAGTTTCTTGATCGCCCTATACTGCGGGGCTTTTCTGAAAGGCAAAGAGTACCTTAAATCGTTTACTGTTTATTTTCTGGTTTCCCTTGCTTTTGTAAACGGTGCTGTGCTTGCGGATAACCTGCTTCTTCTGCTTTTCTTCTGGGAAGGCCTCCTGGCCACGATCTTCGGGATGATCGCTATAGGAGGCAAAGATGCTTTTAAGACCGCGACTAAGGCCTTTATTATCGTGGGCATTACCGACCTGTGCATGATGCTGGGAATTGCCCTTACCGCCCATCTTTGCGGGACACTGGTAATTTCAAATATAAAGATCCCGCAGGGTGCTTTGGGCAGCGTCGCTTTTATACTTTTAATGATCGGGGCGATATCTAAGGCCGGCTCAATGCCTTTCCACACCTGGATCCCCGATGCCGCCAAAGATGCGCCGCTTCCTTTTATGGCCTTTTTCCCGGGGGCCCTGGAAAAACTCTTAGGCATATATTTTCTTGCGCGTATTTCGTTGGATATGTACGCGCTTGCTCCCGGCTCCTGGCTGAGTATTTTGCTTATGATAATCGGTGGGCTTACAATAATACTGGCGGTTTTGATGGCGCTTATCCAGAAGGATTACAAGAGGCTTTTGTCATATCATGCCATCAGCCAGGTGGGGTATATGGTGTTGGGGATCGGCACCGCGCTTCCCGCCGGCATTATAGGCGGCATCTTCCACATGCTTAACAATGCGATGTATAAGTGCTGCCTGTTCCTTACGGGTGGTGCGGTAGAGAGGCAGGCCGGCACAACCGACCTTGAAAAGCTGGGAGGGATCGGCTTGAAGATGCCGGTCACCTTCGGCGTATTTCTGATCGCCGCCCTTTCCATTTCGGGGGTGCCGCCGTTCAACGGCTTCTTCTCCAAAGAACTTGTGTATGACGCGGCACTTCAAAGGGGAGGCATATTTTATTTCGCGGCGGTGCTGGGTTCGTTTTTTACCGCTGCCTCATTCTTAAAACTTGGGCATGCGGCGTATCTGGGGAAAAGTTCACCCCAGCAGGATAAATTGAAGGAGGCGCCCTGGCAGATGCTTTTGCCGATGGCCGCGATCGCGGCGGCTTGCGTCTTGTTCGGCGTCTTCCACCGTTTCCCCGTTGAGCATCTTATCCAGCCGGGATTAGGAATGAAGGCGCTGGGGCATGAGTTTTCCGGGATGCCGGATCCCAAGCTTACCGTAATAACTGTTGTAGTCCTTATTCTTGCGCTTTTAAACCATCTTTACGGGGTCAGGATGAACGGGGGGGCGCTTAAAGCCGCTGACTATATTCATTACGCCCCGGCGCTCTCCAGGTTCTTTGATCTGGCAGAGAAGAAAGCCTTTGATCCTTACGAAATAGGGCTGAAGTTTACCGGCCTTATTTCAAGGGCTTGCGTTTTTATCGATGGCA
>Ga0315278_10000242_pt1 | contig 49219 bp, 39 predicted proteins | sample YL17G06_0_MG_FD_203880 | JGI IMG/M metagenome (GOLD analysis project Ga0315278, IMG submission 203880) | Sediment microbial communities from Yellowstone Lake, YNP, Wyoming, USA - YL17G06_0 | ecosystem: Environmental > Aquatic > Freshwater > Lake > Sediment | place: USA: Wyoming | collected... | reverse complement strand
TTGTAAAGGTAATAGCCGCCCTCATTGTAATAACGCTCGGAATTCTCACTTGGCGCCAATGTTATATTTACAAGGATGAAAAAATACTCTGGAATGATACGCTCCGTAAAAACCCCAACTGCGCAATGGTTCATTACAATCTTGCAAACGTGCTTCGCTCCGAAGGTAAATTCGACGAAGCGGTCAGCCAATACCGCAATGCAATATTCATCGACCCGGATTACACAAAAGCATACAACAATCTTGGTGTCGCTCTCGAATCGCAGGGTAAATTCGACGATGCTCTTCTCAATTTCAACTACGCTTTGAAATTAAACCCGGATTATTCCGACGTTCATCACAACATAGCCGCTCTGCTCCAGTCACAGGGCAAAGTTGATGAGGCAGCCGGTCATTTACTACAGGCCCTAAAAATCAATCCGGATGACTTCGAAGCACACTACAACATAGCCGCCATATTCGAATCGCAGGGCAAATTCGATGAGGCAATCAGCCATTATCAGCAGGCCTTGCGAATCCGTCCCGACTACGCCCATGCACATAACAATTTAGCCGTCATCCTCAAAGCTCACGGCAGGCTTGATGATGCAGCCAGCCATTATCTCCTTGCATTAAAAGCTAAACCGGATGACCCCATCGCATATTACAATCTGGCCAATCTTTTTCTCTCTCAAGGTAAAATTGATGATGCAATTGATTGCTACCGCAGAGCTATTCAGCTAAAACCTGATTATGTCGAAGCGCACTGTAACCTCGGCGCCGCATTGGAATCTCAAGGTAAATTTGACGAAGCTATAGAATCCTATCACAAGGCATTGGAATTGACCGCTGCTGTTAAAAACGATAAATTAGCCGACCAGATTCGCGACCGGCTCAAGGTCTGCGAACAAACAAAAAAAGCACTCTCGAACCATAATTAAGAATCTTTGCTGTAGCGGTATCGCCTGACCTTCACAATTTGATTTTCAGGCAGTCTTCCATAAAGCAGCAGTTCGTATAAGAACATTGTCCGTTTGATTTGCCGTAACAAGGCGTATTATTTTCCGCTCTTTGAATCGCGTGAATAATGTCAGCTTTCTTCATCTTCCCGGGTTCTACGCCCAGCCCCTGTGCCTTCTTCTTTATCTCTATCATCTTCATATTTTTCACCCGTTTTATTTCTTCCGAGTATTATTCTTTACCAAACACAATTATTTTACATACCGCCTTTTTCAAAAACAATAAAATCTTTCTATTCAGCAGATTCATCAGCTTCACGAACGGCGTGAAAACCATCGCGGGCGAAATCAAAATTCTTTACTCCTGATTCCGCAGCAGACCTTTAATCCCCAATTTTTATGTCTTGTCTTTCTCTTTGCGCTCGTATGGCTTTAGCTTATAGTCCTCTATCTTTTTCGCATATTCCTGGAACGATTTTTTCACGTTTTCCAGATGTTCTGTGCTTCGTTTCGGCTCATTCTTTTCCTTCTGCCGTTCCATATACTCCCATATCCCGTATGCTATCCATCCTATTGCCAATATTATCACCGCTGTCGTCATCACTATTTTGAACATAACCTTTGTCCTCTACAAAAACAAGAACATCCGTTTTTCGACAATATCCGTTCCTGCTCATAGGATAAATGATATTTTGAAATTCGTCAAATCCAAATCTGGCATACGTCTCATAATAAATAATAAGACCATTCCAGACATAACAGGAAAATCTCTAATTTACGTTAGCAGGCACATTTTTCGTTTAACTGCCTTATTTTGTCTGTCGATAGCATATTTGCAACAAGAACACGATATAAGGACTTTGGCCGAGAAAATGATAATGTTTACGCACAGAGGTTATATTTTGATATGGGGTAGTCTCATAGTATTTCTCTGCCTGCTTTGTGTTGGCACACCGTTATTTGCCGCAGAACCTCAGAACAAAACTGGGCAAAAAAGCTACTTCGAAATGTCCCTCGAAGAATTGATGGAAGTGCAGATTACAACCGGCGCAAGCAGGCCTATGAATAGAGACAAAATGCCGTCATCTGTTACGGTAATTACCGCCGACGAAATAAAGCTCCTCGGTCTGCGAAATCTTACCGACGTGATTAACTACATCGTCCCCGGCGGTATCGGCGATATCCACCGCTCCACGAGAACGGGCCTTTATTGCTTCAGAGGAATTACAGCCGATGACAACGGCAAATTCGTTTTTATGGTCGATGGACTCAATGTTACCTCTATGACTATGTGGGGCGCTTTCAACGAAAGATACCTCGGACTTCTTGACGAACTTGACAGAATCGAGATAACTCAGGGCGTTAGCTCCAACCTCTACGGCGATGGCGCTACTTCAGGCATTATCAACTTCATTACTAAAACAGGTAAAGATTTTCAGGGAACCCAAATCACCTCCGGCTACGGCTCAGGAAACGATTTCCAGGAATCCATAAAATTCGGCAGCAAAAAGTCGGAAACGGAAAACGACTTCTACTATTTCGGATATAAACAATCGCACGGCTATACCCCAAGCGGCGGCAGCGGCAGCTCAACCACAGGTGAAGGCAGAAAGGAACACTCCGCTGATGGAAGATACTGGAACCACTTCCCGCCCTCATTTAAATTTCAAAGCACTGTCCAGCGGGGTGAATTTACTTTAAGAGCAAGATACGTTCAGGACAAATTCGAAGAGCCTTATACCGCTTCTGGCTTCGACTATTGGAACACATCCGACGTCTATTGGTTCCACAATTATTTCTTCATCCAGCCTGAAATCTTACACGTCCTCAACGAAAACAGCAGGATAAAAGCAAATATTGCTCTCGAAATGGAGGAAATGGGCCAGCAAAAGTTTAAAGACTGGTATGCCTCTGCCGGCGGAAACCTTATCGCTGAAGCCGGTGAAGATTACATAACTCGCGGCGAAAGAAAAATCAGAGGCCAGCTCCTTCATTATTACGATGGCTTTGCAAATCATAAGCTCACTACCGGCGCAGAACTCTTCTGGATGCACGTCGGTCCAGATTTTAGCGGCGAAAACAGAACAATTACCGTTGTCTCAGGCAACAGAGTAGATGTAGAGAACATAGAACCGAAAGACCTCTACTTCGGCGCCTTACTCGCCGAGGATATCTGGCAGCTCAGCGAACGCACCACCCTCTTTGCCGGTGCCCGCCTGGAAAAACACAACCTGACGTCTGCCAGCTTTTCGCCGCGCATCACCATATCGCACGACGTAAGCGAAAAAACAAATGTTAAATTCCTTTATAACTCAGGCTATCGAACACCTCCCTGGGGTTATTTTGCAGCCAATGAAAAAGGTTCAAAACCAGACCCTAAGCCCGAAAAAGTCCAGAGCTTTGAGGCCCATATCCTTCATAAGTTTAATCCGAAATTTAACGCATCGCTGATAGGCTATTACACTATTTACAAAAACCTTATCAACTACTGGTCATCATCAGCCCCATTTAGCGGGAACAGCAGCTACTATAACTTCCCAGAAGTCAAGGTCGCAGGTTTGGAAGGTTTAGGAGAATATCACTCGGAAAATCTGACGCTCAAAGTAAGTCATAGTTACAGCCGCCCTGTCCATCTCTCCGATAACGCCTGGAGAATATCCATCTTGTCTTATAATGAAGATGACTGGGCTCAATTCCCGACGCATCTGACCAAGGCACAGGCTATTATTCCTCTTATAAAGGATAAATGCACGCTCGGCCTGACTTACCTCCGCCCGTGGGGAATTCGAGGCCAGCGCAACGCAGACCCAAAACTAAAAGATGCTGCCGATTATATAAACGCCACGCTTACCTTTAAGCTGAACAAAAATTTTGAACTTCAGGTTAGCGGCTACAATCTTACCAGTGAAGCCCATCCCTGGTGGGGTGCTTACACTTACGATGGCGTCTCTCGCGACATCAACCCCAATCCCACGTATTTCATCAGGCTGATAGGAACATTTTAACAACGTCTTCATCTTTTCATAAACAGGCTGCCCGGCAGTTGTTTTACAAGTCCTTTAAGCTGGAGCGATACCAGTCCCGCACTTACATCGGCAGGCATTAAATCCGTTTCTGCCGTTATCTGGTCTATATGCACCGCCTCTTTATCGAGATAATCATAAATCAGTCTTTCACTCTCACTTAAGTTTAGCTGGCTCGCATCGAACAGCGGCAGCTCCACAGCTTCCGACACTTCTGCTGCCGATTCGCTCGCATAACTTCGCAGTTGTTCCCCAACGTAACCGAGCGATTCCATCACGTCTTCTATTGACTCTACAAGCTTAGCTCCCTGTTTTAATAATTGATGTGTTCCCTTGCTTATCGGCGAATCTATTTTACCGGGCACAGCCATCACTTCTCTGTTATTTTCCATCGCCGCCTTTGCCGTAATCAATGCCCCGGATCTCAGACCCGCTTCAATCACAATTGTCCCTAAGGACAATCCTGCTATTATCCTGTTTCGGGGCGGAAAATTCTCAGCCAATGGCTCATATCCCAACGGCAGTTCACTCACACAGGCGCCGTTCCCGGATATAAGCTCAAAAAGTTTCTTGTTTTCAGGCGGAAAAGTATTCGCCAATCCGCACCCCTGCACCGCTATTGTGCGTCCCCCTGCCGACAACGCCCCCTGATGCGCAGCCGTATCTATTCCTCTCGCCATTCCGGAGCAGACGGTAAAACCCGCCGATGCCAGCAAATGACCAAACCGTGATGCCTGCTCCTGACCGTATAAACTGCACCGCCGGCAGCCTACTATCGCAACGCTCAAATTATCCTGTTTGCTTAAACTCCCCTTTATGTAAAGAACCGGCGGTGGGTCGTATATTCGCCTCAGCACCACCGGATATCGCTCATCGTTAAAATGAATCATCCACACCCCCAGTTTTTCAGCCGATTCTAATTCAGCCACTGCATCGAATTTATTGCGTGTCGCTGCAATTTCTTCAGCCGTTTTAAGACCGACACCTTCCACTTTGGTCATCTCGCTCACAGACGCCCCCAGCGCCTTATCTACTGTGCCGAAATGCTCCAGCAGTTTGGCAAATGTAACCGGCCCTACGCCGTCAGCCCTGATTAATTTAAGCCATTTTTCTATTTCTGGGGAATTTCGTTCCAGCTTTTCCATTAGTAAGTTGTCCGAAAGCAAATTTTCGCCACAGCTTACTTGATATTTGTTGCTGGTCAACAAAAATTGCTGTTGATTTTAGAATTGTTTACCCCTCGCAATGCAGAACGCAGGGTGTAATTTAATGTCCGGCTGCCTGATGGGACTATCCCTTAATCCGGCTAATCGCCCTCTCGGCCTCTTCGCGAACTCCCGCATCAGTATCCGACACTCTCACTTTTTCCAGGACAGGCAGAGATTTCTCATTCTTCACTTCGCTGAATGCTTTAGCGACCTCTTTTCGCAATTCCGGGTCTGGGTCCGTAAGTATAATCACCGACAGTTTGTCTCTTACTGCCTCATCGAATGTAAATCCTGCCAGTTCCCCAATTGCACTAATACGCGTTGCCTTGTCTCCTATCGTAAGTTTCTCAAGCAGTATATTCTTTTTGTTGCGTATATCAGCGAAGGTTTCGTCATTAACCCCGGCATTAGGCTTTACATTCACGGTTTGGGTGTCTTTAACTATCACGGTTTGCCTTTCGACAACGACCGGATAGTCCGGCCAGTAATCAACCACTACATAACTGCCGGGATAATACCAATGGCTTCTGTGATTGAAATGGCTCGGCCATCTGTTATGATGGTGACGCCAGTCACGATGTCCGCATCCGACTCCGACCCCGAAGCTCATCCGATGGTCTGCGAAAGCATTCGATGTCAAAGCACACAAACATCCCAAAAGTATTACGACTGCTGAAATCTTCATCGTTTTCATATTTATACACCTCCGGCGTATTACGTACCTTACATTTAAATCTTCTTTTTCACCTTTCAATTTCATCTGCTTTTCTATAAATAAAGACGTCTTTTGAAACAGCTTTATTGCAAAAAAACGTTTTCTTTACTTTTATATTATTATACCGTCAGAATTGTTTAAATTGCCAAATAATCCGCCCCTGTCAGGCAAGACCAGATTTATAGGGGGCTGTTAATTCTAATCCCCTGTAACAAATAACATTACAGAAAATCACCGCTGCCCTCTTGTGCACTTTTGCTCTTAATATTCTTGTGCACTTTTTTAACAGCTCAGCCCGTAACTTTGTAAACGGTGTCTCCTTTTCTCGCCTTGTCGGTTACCTTTATCCCGATAGAATCGCCCGCCTTGGCTTCCTGAACGTTCACGTTGTTAATCTGCATTGACTCAATGACCGCTTCCAAATCGGTGGTATGCCCTTTAATGTGGATTTTGTCTCCCACTTTCAATGGTTCCGTTAACTCTATGGCTGCTACCACAGGATGGGCAAAAAAAGCTGATACCGTTCCTATCTTTTGCTCTTCCATTTGCTCGCCTCCTTTACTTATTATTGACTTATTTTACGGTATCGTAACTGTTCTGTTCTCGAATACAAGCAATACAATATCGCTCTCCGCTGCAAAATTAGGATTTTCTTTACTGTCCCTTATGCCACAAACTTTATTTCTGATTTGGGTCTTTGGCGTGTCCCCCGCGATGCGTAGCAGCAGGAACGAATTGCTGCACCCATTGTCTGATCTGTTTGTCCCACTCAGGTCTCTGGGGGACTTCTATTTTTGATAACGCCTTTATCGCTGCATTCGGGTCGGCGCCGGCAGACGGTTCTTTCAGGTAATCATTTATCGTTTGTATGGCAATATCATTGGGTTCCAGATCTTTCACTAATAAACGATTGGTAATTAATTGCGCAGCCAGCGGAAAATTCGGCCATTTCAGGTATACCTCCAGCAGGTCGCCTAAAATTTCTTCCTTTTCTTCAGGCGTTTTGGCTGCTTGCCGCATAGCCCCAAGATACGCCGCCGCCTGTTCGAATCTGCCGCTTTTGCGATACAGTTGAGCCAGTCTTTCTCTGGTTGTTTTCAGCGCCTCAGCGTTATTCTCCACGCCTGCTTTTTTTTCTGTCGTCTCAAGGAAATCTATCCATTGTTCGTTGGAGAGCTTTACCGGGCTGTCCTGCGAATCGAATTTTGCCAGCCATTGCTCCAAAACACCGGCGTCGGAACGCCTGAATATTTTAAGCATCGCCTGCCAGGCAGCTTCGTTTTCGTTAGGCGTTCCCATCTTTTCGCCCAGCCACGTCAAATCTTCCTGTCCGCCAACTTCGCCCGCCAGTTCCGTTAGTTTTTTCCTTATAATTGCGCTGTTATCATTAACCATAGTTTTTCTGAGTTGTTTCAGTGCAGCCGCCTTATCTATATATATAAGTCCATCCGCCGCCGCCTCCCGCACAAGGTCCGTTTCACTAAGCAGCGCTTCCTCAAACAGGGGCTTGAAAACCTTGCCCGCATCTGTTTTATAAACGCTCTGGGCGCATAAACCAGCCATTATGCTAAGCAGTTCCCCTCCCAGCGTATTGGTTTCAGCAGCATTTTTTTGCCGGTTGTATCTTTCCACAAGCAGGTCGAGATACTTGTCCGCTTCTGCCGTAGGCAGGCTGTTTTGTTCGAGCAGTTTCATTATAACTTCTGCGCCTTTTTGCGCTTTTTGAGGGTCTTCTTCCGCAAGGTATTTTGCCGCCCACTTTAATGTCTTGTTTTTTATTTCCGGCTGGATTTTAAATTCCGCATTTGGAGACGCCGCATAATGACAGACCCCGCCCAGCGCCACAAGCAGCTCCGTCCTAACTTGCTCATCCTGCTCGACCTCGATTTGCTCCAGCAGCTTCTGTGCTGAATTCAACTGGCTCATCAGGGACAGCATTTTCGCCGTTTTCAACCGCACGTTCTTGTCGGGGTCGGAAATCAGGTTGATTAGAATGTCTCCAAATTCAGCGGGCAATTTCGACGCCGTCCCTATGCGGTCCTGATAATCCTTGTCCAGCGCCCACGTCTTTACCGCAGGCTTTGAACTGCCGAGATACACATCCAAAAATTTGCCTTTTTCCTCATCGCTTTTAATGTTGTCGTATATATTGTTCAGCGCCGACAGATAAAGTTCCTGCCATACGTTTAACTCCGCCTCAAATTCCCGCAGTCTCGTTTCCTGATAGACCAGCCGGTCCGTCAAAAATTCATTTCTGTTTTTATGTTTCAGCCTCTCTATGTTTTTTCTGCGGCCCGCAGTGTCTTTGCTTAATGTTATTCCTATGGATTTAAGGGCCTCTTCCGATTCAGAGGCTATTTCCTTGTCAGGGTCGTTCAGCAAATCTATAAGTTTAAGCATCGCTCTCACATCAGGCTGAATTTTCAGCGTTTCTATTGCGTTCAGTCTTATCTTGTTTGACAGCGAAGAGTCTATTGCCATTTTTTCGAGAGGTTTTGAGATTTGTTCATACTTGAAAATCAGCGTCGCCTCGCCTGCCGCTTTGACCTCGGCTGCACCGCCGCTGACGAAAATATCGAGTATTGGCTGTATGAAGTCCTCTTTATCGGCTACAGGTTTATGAGTGGCTTTTGCCCCAATCAACGCCTTGCATACGGCGATGCGAGCTGCGCCGTTTTCTGTCTGTTTCAATGTATCAAGCAGGATATTTCTCGCCGCCTGCTGGTCGCTAAGCAGCATTACGGTTGCAGCATCTATGCGTATCTGTTCACTTGAGCCTTTCAGCAGTGCATCTTTGTTAATCTCTAATTGCTTGTCGGCAGGGTTTTCTGCAGATGGTTCGTTAATTGGCGCAACTAATTTATCTGCTGCGATGGTTTGCTGGCATCCCGTAGCTAAAAGCAATATCAATGTGATATATAATTGTCTGATGCTCATTTAGGATTACCCTGCGGTGGCTATGCCATACCATAGGTAAAGAACTGCATCCGTCAATCTTTTTATAATAACGGCGGCTGAACCGTGTTCAAGTCATTTTTTTGATTTTGCTGATTTTTTTATGGCCGGGGATGGAATTTCCGGTGGATACTTCTTAATCTCTCCATATCGACGTGAGTATAAATCTGCGTCGTAGCAATATCGACGTGGCCGAGCATCTCCTGCACGCTTCTGATATCTGCTCCGCCGGCCAATAAATGCGTTGCGAAACAATGCCGCAATGTATGCACGGTCAAATTTCTCGGCATACCCGCACGGAGCGCATATTTTTTAATTAGTCTCCAGATTTCGATGCGGCCCATCGGCCGGCCGGTCCGCGACAGCAATAGAAAATCATTGCTGAACGGTCTATTTAGTTTCGGCCTAAGTCCTTTGAGATACTCGACTGCCGCTGCGATGGCGGTTTTGCCGACGGGGATAATTCTTTCACGGCCGCCTTTGCCTTTGCATCGCAGATAGCCGACCTCAAAATTCAAATCGGCAATTTTCAAACCCGCCAATTCGCTGGCCCTAACTCCTGTGGCGTAAAGCAATTCGAGCATTACCTTATCGCGAAGATAAAAAGGCTCTTTGGGACTGGGAGCGTTAAGCAAATCGACGACCTGCTGCTTGCTGCAGACGATAGGCAATCTTTGCCAAAGCTTTGGGCCTTCAAGAATTGCGGTAAAATCATTCTGAATAAGGCCGGTAAGTTTGGCAAATTTTATGAACATTCGAACAGCAACTAATGCACGCTTTGTCGAACTTTCAGACTTGTCGCCGGCGCCTAAAATATGAATATATCTTTGAACAACCGCCTGATTTATTTGCTGTAACTCTTTTATATCAATGGAATTGCAATATTGCAGAAAATCTTTCAAATCGCGGCCATAAGCTAAAATGGTGTTGCCGGCCAAGCCGGCCTCAACTCGAAGGTAGGCGAGGAAATCGTTGACAATCCTGCCTAAAGGCAACTTAACTAATTTGTCTGCAATAACTTGTGCTTGAACCGAAGACATTGAATTCCAGAAATCACATAATGATAAAAAAGTTCTACCTATGGTATGGCATAGCCATAGTAACTTCATCGGCGGGTTAAATAACCAATCTTTAAGTGAAAAAATAATGTCAAAATAAGCAAGATGGATAATATGGTAAGGCGCAATTTCGCATCAAACGTGCAGGTTTAAAAAAAAGATGAAAAAAATGCATACAAAATGGGCGGAAAATAAGCAATTTTTTGCAATTTTTGTCAAAAGTTGACAGAAAAATAACGGTTTTTAGCACCTTTTAAAACACCCCCTGCGTGTTTGATGCGAAAGTTCAAAGTTCAAAATGCAAAATGCAAAATTACAATGCAAAAATCGAAAATTGTTCATAGTTCGTAGAAAAATAGTGGACCCCAGATTTACGGATTCAGATTTAAATAAAACGTCCTCTATTCTTTCTGCAGCATCTTGTTAGCCGGTAATCCGCCCATTATCAACCATGAACTTACGGATATCCTTGCCACCAGTGGCATCCAATCCGAACATCGTTTGCATGAAAAAGTAGTTTTTAGCTGTAACCCGTTTTACATCAGCCGCCGTCATTGGCGGATCGACCTTTCGGAAATCAAGGAGCTTCATGTAGTACTCTTCATCAGGGTATGCAGGATTGCCTTGGTACGGAGCCTTTACCAATTTACCGTCAGCTTTCCCCACAGCGACTATGCCCTTCCCCGACTGATACAGATAAACGACATCACCCTTAGCAAGACGCTCAATCTTGTACTTCGGTGGGTCGAAATATGCTGCTGCCTTGTGATTTGTGAGCATATCATCGTGGTCTGCCTGGTGGTTGCTGATGTTTGTATTGAGAATGTAGTAGCCTTCTGCGATATCCTCGTAGGGATTGTCGTCAACGCGGAAAGCGGATATCTCTAGGAGGATTTCGTTCGAATTTCCCTCGTAAACCCGATATATCCAAGGACGAACATCAAGGCCACAAGACCGCCAATACTGGATTGCCTCGCGCGTCTTGTAGTCCAGACCGTTAGTTATTACGACAAATACTTGTTCCTTGTGAGGATTGAATGCTTCTTCGGCTATGTCAGTACCGAACTTGGCGGCATGCGCAACCTTTAAGGACTGTGAAGAATCAGGGGCTTTCTTGTACCAATCATCGAGGTCTGTGTATTTTGATGGGCCGTAAAGCTGTGCGTAACGTAGTACTTGAAGAAGATTAGATGGGCGCGATTCCCACGCCTTCAGTTCAAATATGAACAGACGACCTTTCTTGTCTATTGCCATTAAATCAGGCTCTTCTGGCCCACGACGAGACTGCATTAGCAGAATCAATTCGTCATCGGGGAATAGCCTATCCAGCGTCTTGAAAAGAATGTCCTGCAAGCCTCGTTCATCAAGGCCGAACGTCTGCAAGCGTGACCCCGTTTTTTTATGCGTAAGGAGAGTATTTCTATCAATGCTCAATAACATGGTAAGTCCTTGTCCTTTCACCTAACATTGTTCGTATTTATTCGCATAACATCCCAAATATCACCAACAATAGCCAAACAGCATTAAGCAAGGATAAGCAAGATTGACCAAACGTAAAACATAAGCCATCATAAATTTAATTAGCTACACGCTCCCGTGCAGAAGGATTTAGTTCTTAGTTTTTATCCAGTCCTATGAAGTCGTTCATGGTTATTTGTGGCAGCTGTTTTTGTGGGTCGAAAGCCTGTTCACCAACTCGGAAAATTATCTTTCTTATCACTTCTTCAATCCAACTTTTTTCTTTTTGTGTTAAGGGTGTAAAAGTCCCGGACTTCGGCATTTTTCTGGCTTCTAATTCGCTTCCCCATTCTGAAACAAGTACTCCAAGTTTACGAAGAACGTCGAGATGGATGAAGTATTTTTGAGAAGCATACCGACGACCACCAGTACTTGCTTCGAGGATGGTTAGACACATATAAGCCATAGAGGTTAAGGACTCACGGTTCTCTCGATAAGCTTTGTAACGAAGGTACATCGTCTCAACATCTATTATAACAGCAAAATTTTGGGGGAGAGAGGGAAATTTGCTTTTCGATGTATGTATTGATACGCTTGCGCTACAGGACGCAGACGCATGCATTGATCCTGAAATACACATAGTTAGGGATTTAGAATTACAGGTTTCCTTCGGGGGATTTCTGTCAATAATTTCTACGCTCTCGAAAACAAATTTTATTTCGTCTGGAGTATGCTTTAATCCGATAGATATTGACCATGCTTGCAGAAAATTATCTACAAGTTTCCTCGCTTCTTCTTCAGTTGCAAGATGTCTTTTCATTCTAAATGCTGCTTTTTGACCATCTATAGAAAGCGTAAAATCAGTACGTTCTTCAGAAAAAGGCATGGCTTTGTCATAGTCAACATTCTTAGCGGTGATTACCCTATAAATTAAAGCATTAACATGTGGATCATTCATAATATTATATCTTTTTGTTTTATCTGGTTCGACATTTCCCATATTAATCCGCCATAGGCGGACAAGTCCGAAACAAATTCGAAATATAAATTACCAAATTTTCAAAACGATTAAATCGCTCCTTTCTTGCACCCTAATTTAATGCAATTATACGGCGGTAAGAAGAGAAATAAAAGGTAAATGGGAAATTAAAAATGTAAAGTAACCCCTCAATAAATTGAGGCAATAAATAACCCCCAACATAAAGTTGGGGGCTAACCGATTTTGCGATTATCGCCCCATTATCCGCCTTCGTTAAAGTAATCTACGGCGGATAAACAATTACCACACGAGCAGTGTGTGTCATTTTCAGATTGTTCTTGTCATAGGTTTTCGCAGAGGCTAAAATTTCTGCTGTTACGAGGAAAATATAAAAATGAAAACGTATCTGAGACTGATGTTATTGTTGAGTGCAGCGATGATTTTCGGAGGCTGCCGGCAGGCGATGCAGCAGGAGTGGCAATCAGCAATAAATATGAAAAACGGCCTAATCGAATTAAAGGTTGTGCCTGAAATCGGAGGCAGGGTCATCCAATATAAGTTAGGCGAATACGGCTTTTTCTGGGTGAATGAGGAGCTTTACGGCAAAGGGCCGCCAGCGAGCGGAGTTGGGCCGAACGGCGAATGGCTATGCTACGGAGGCGATAAATTGTGGCCTGCGCCGCAGGGGTGGGACAATGAGCAGCAATGGTCAGGGCCTCCCGATGCCAACCTCGACGGCAAACCCTATACCGCAAAAGTAACAATGAAAGAAAACAGGCTTGCAATCGTCGAACTGGTCAGCCCTGAAGATAAAAGAAGCGGCATTCAATTCTCGCGAAAAATCGAGATTTTTGAAGACACGACCCGCGTGAGCGTCGACGCATATATGAAGAACGTCGACAACAAAAACCGCAGGTGGGGAATATGGTCGCATACGCAGTTTAACGCCGGCAATAGGGACGGAAACGGTTATAACAAAGATTATTGGGGCTATTGTCCCCTTAATCCAGACAGCGTATTTCCCAAAGGCTATAACGTAATGTTCGGGACGGAAGATAATCCATCGTATAAGCCTGACTATAAAAATAAAATAATGCGCGTTCACTACGAACGGCTGTTAGGCAAAATCGGCGTAGATTCCAAAGCAGGATGGGTGGCAACGGTTGACGGCAAAAACGGGTATGTTTTCGTGCAGCGATTCACATACGAGGCCGGCAAAGAATATACGGACAATGCGTCGGTGGAATTCTGGATGAACGGGGTCGGGGAATTTAAGGCGTGGGGAAAAATGAACAAAGCGGTCGACGACCCCAAAACGAACCCTTATGTATTCGAGAGTGAAGTGCTCAGTCCATACGCCGATTTGAGGCCTGCGGAAAGCTGTGCGTTTCATTACGACTGGTATGCGGCGAAAATCGGCAGCGATGCTGAGGTATCGGACTGCAGCGATGCGGGCGTTACGTGCAGGAAGCTGTCTGCGGAGGTGCGCAGCGGCAAACTTGTTCTTGAGGGACATTACGGCGTTTTCTACAAGGGGAAATTACAATTATCCCTATGCGACAAGGCGGGTAAGCCTGTTAAAAACGTTCTTACGGGACAAAAGGTCAGTCCTTTTGAACCTGTTATTTTTTCGAGGCTGCCGCATCTGACAAAAGGCGTTGATGTGCCGAAAGAGGCTGATACGCTGGCTGTTTTTATCTGTAATGATAAAGGCAAAATTCTCGGCAGACTTGCCGATACGCAGATTGTAAGAAATTAACCTGCAAATAAAACTGCGGGAATCCGCCTGCGGCGGACAAAAGGGAGATTATTATCTATGTTCGGTAAACGTATTTATCTGTTCAAGATTTTAGGGTTCGCAGTAAGTATTGACACAAGCTGGTTTGTGATAGCAGCCATTATTACGTGGTCGCTGGCACAAGGTATATTTCCAGAGCGTTTCGAGAAACTTTCGATACAGACATACTGGCTGATGGGTGCGGCCGGGGCACTGGGACTATTCGGGTCGATTATCTTTCATGAGTTGTGTCATTCAATAGTCGCCAGACAATACGGAATGCCGATGAAAGGAATCACTCTTTTCATATTCGGCGGCGTAGCGGAGATGAGCGATGAGCCGCCAAGTCCGAAGGCGGAGTTTATGATGGCGATTGCGGGGCCTATTTCAAGTGTTGCGCTGGGAATTATGCTTTATTTTGTCTGGAAGGCGGGCAACTGGGGCGGCTGGCCTGTGCCGGTCAACGGCGTCGTCCGGTATCTGTCGTGGCTAAATCTGATGCTGGCCGGCTTTAATATGGTGCCGGCCTTCCCGTTAGACGGAGGAAGAGTGCTTCGCTCGATTCTCTGGGCCGTCAAAAAAAATCTTCGCTGGGCCACGCGCATTGCTTCGCAATTAGGCTCGTGGTTCGGAATGTTTATGATTGCGGTGGGAGTGCTAAGCGCTTTTGCCGGCGACCTGTGGAGCGGAGTGTGGTGGTTCCTGCTTGGAATGTTTCTGCGAAGGGCGTCACAAATGTCTTATCAGCAGCTTGTGATACGCAAAGGTCTTGAGGGCGAGTTGGTGAGGCATTTTATGAGGACCGAACTGATAACAGTTCCATCATCAATCCTGCTTAGCGAGCTGGTGGAAAATTATTTTTACAGATACCATTTCAGAATATTCCCTGTTGTGCAGGACGGCGCGCTGGTCGGCTGTATTACCTCTCAGCAGGTAAAAGAGGTGCCGCGTGAGCAATGGAACCAGCTAACGGTTGCTCAGGTAGCTGCGCCGTGTTCACCGCAGACCACCATCAGTCCGAATGCAGATGCGATGCAGGTATTGGCGCTGATGAACCAGACAGGCAACAGCAGATTAATGGTGATTGAAAACGGCTCGCTTGTGGGCATTATTACGCTCAAGGACATGCTTAAATTTCTCTCTCTTAAAATCGACCTTGAAAAGGAATGAAAAATCCGGATACAAGGTCGGCGTCTCTTACGTGTTCCTGTCCTCTATTTCTCTTTTTATCCGATTGAGCAGATTGATTGCCTCAATCGGAGTAAGATTGTTGACATCGGCGGCAGTAAGTTTGTCGAGAACGGACTTATGCTTCTGAACAAAGAGCAGGTCTCTATCAGCAGTTTTCGTTTTATGTCCGGCAAAATGTTCGCCCGCAGCTTCTTTGGCAAATGCGTTTTCCAGTTCTTCGAGAATTTCCTTGCTTCTCTCAATAATTGATTTCGGCACACCTGCAAGTTTTGCGACGTGAATGCCGTAACTTTTGTCTGTTCCGCCCGGCAGAATTTTATGCAGAAAGACCACTTCGTCCATCCATTCCCGGACGGCGACGTTGCAGTTTCTGACGTTGCCGAACAGTTCCGCCAGCTCCGTCAGTTCGTGATAATGGGTTGCGAAAAGCGTCCTGCATTTTATTTTTCCGGCAATGTGTTCTGTAATCGCCCAGGCAAGGGAGAGGCCGTCATAAGTGCTTGTGCCGCGGCCGACCTCGTCGAGAATTACAAGAGATTTGGCGGTTGCATTGTTTATGATATTTGCCGTTTCGGTCATCTCGACCATAAAAGTTGACTGTCCCCGAACCAGCTCATCGGCGGCGCCGACGCGAGTAAAGATTCTGTCAACTATGCCTATGGTCGCACTTTTGACAGGAATAAAAGAGCCTGCCTGTGCCATCAGGACGAGCAAGGCGTTCTGCCTTATGTAGGTGCTTTTGCCGCTCATATTGGGGCCTGTGATAATGAGGCAGTCGCCATAATTTCCGCCCATTTCAACATCGTTGGGGACAAACTGCCTGCCGAGAGTTTCTGCGAGAACGGGATGTTTGCCTTCATATATAAGCAGTTCAGAGGCGGCGGTCATTTTGGGACGAACGTAGTTTCGCCTTTTGGCCAGATACGCCATTGCCGCAAGGCAATCACACCGTGCGCAGGTGTCGGCAAGTTTCTGCAGTCTGGTGATATACTGTGCAGTCTGTCTGCGAAGCTGCTCAAAAAGCTCCAGTTCGAGTTCAAGTGCCTTCTCGACGGCAGTCAGAGCTTTTGTTTCATATTCCTTCAACTCTTCGGTAATATATCGCTCGGCGTTTTTTATCGTTTGCTTTCGCACATAATCTGCGGGGGCTTTATCTGCCGACAAACGGCTGATTTCAATGTAATAACCAAAAACCTGATTATAGCCGACCCTAAGGTTCTGGATACCCGTTCGCTCAATCTGCTGTTTTTGATAATTCTTCAGCCAATTTTGGCCGTCTCTGGAAATTGAACGCAGGCCGTCCAGTTCTTCGCTGAAACCTGTTTTTATCACACCACCGTCCCGCAGATGCGAGGGGCAATCCTGTGCAACAGCCAATTCGAGCAGGTCGGCCAGCTCATCCATACTGTCGCAGTCCCCTGCCAGCTGCAGCAGCAGGTCGGCGTGAAACGTCTGCAAAATATTTCGCAGCGGCGGAATCTTTCGCAGCGTGGCTGCAAGAGCCAGCAAATCTCTCGGCGTAGCGCGAGATGTGCTGACGCGGGCGGCTATTCTCTCGGTATCAGATATGTCGGAAAGCAATTTGCGAATATCAGCCAGCGAAATGTCGGCATCTTTCATTTCTTCTACGGCGTCCTGTCGCAATTCTATTGCGCCGAGGTCGCACAGCGGCATACACAGCCAGTTCCGAAACATTCTGCCGCCCATACCGGTTATTGTGCAGTCTATGCAGTCCAGCAATGTTCCTTTTTTACTTTCGGTGCGAATGGTCTGGAGGACTTCCAGGCTCCGCAGACTTGCAGGGTCAATCTGCAGAAAGTTTTCGCAATCGATTTTCTTCAGCGTCTGAATATGACCAAGCGTGGTTCTCTGTGTCTCGTTGAGATATTCGATAATGGCTCCTGCGGGCGGGACGAGATTATTTTCACCGTCGCCGATGCCAAAGCCTTCGAGCGTAGCGGTGCTGAAATGCTTCAGCAACCGCTGTTTTGTCTGATAAGGGTCAAAATACCACGCGGGACGCTGGGTTATAACAGCGCCGGTCAGTTGTGCAATATCTTTGGCGAGTTTCTTGGTCTCAGCTTCGAATAATTCACCTCTTCTATCAGGCAGCAGACATTCAGCGGGAGACAATCTTATCAGTTCATCGAGAAGATTTTTTTCCGGGACCTGCCGGACAAAAAAATGGCCGGTCGAAATATCGACCCAGCTTACCGCCGCCATAGTGTTCGTTCCGAGGTTGATTGCGCATAAGAAGTTGTCTTCCTTTGCATTGAGCAGATTGTCATCGGTAAGCGTGCCGGGGGTTACGATGCGGACGACGTCGCGTTTAACAATACCTTTTGCGATTTTCGGGTCTTCTATCTGTTCGCAGACGGCGACCTTGTAGCCTGCCTGCAGCATCTTTTTCAAATACCCGTCGACTGCGTGATACGGGACACCGGCAAGGGGGACAGGATTTTCACCTTTGTTTCGGCTGGTAAGGGCAAGGCCGAGGACCTGTGAGCAGGTCCGGGCGTCTTCGTAAAAAGTTTCGTAAAAATCGCCCATACGAAAAAACAGTATTGCATCAGGATACTTTTTCTTTACCTGATGAAACTGCTTCATTGCAGGCGTAAGCTTTTCATCCTGTGTGGTCATAGGGCAAGATTATACATTCAACCGGCCGTTTAACAACTCCGTTATAAGGGGGATTGCCTGCTTTTTTGAGTCTGCTTTTTGGATTTGCTTCAGCAGATTTTCCTGCCGGTCGGTGAAACAGATGGGCTGTTTCAAATTGAAATGAACCACGCCGAGAGTTTCTTTGATTTTTTGCAGGAGATTTTCAATGCCGGTGCCGAATTTTGCACTTATCAAAATGCTGTTTGCCGACAAGGATTCCGGCAGTTTATGCACATCAAACCCGGCAGGCAGGTCGGATTTATTCAGAACGGTCAAAGTTTTTTTGCCGGTAATTCTTTTGAGCAAACGCTCGTCTATCGCATCATTGCCTATACTGTTGTCGAGAACTACAAGCACCAAATCCGCTTTTTCCAAAAGCTGAATGGTTTTTTCCTGAGATATTTTTCCGATAACATCCTGACGTTCGTTACATAATCCGGCGGTGTCGAACAATGTTACCGAAAGCGGGTCGAGCCTGCATTCGGCACTTATCCAGTCTCGTGTTGTGCCTTTAATATCTGCAACGACGGCTTTAGGTTTGCCCGCAAGGCAGTTCAGCAAGGTGCTTTTGCCGGTGTTCACTGGGCCGGCAATAATAATTGTGCAGCCGAAGACGATTAGTTTCGCGGTTTGACTGCTGGCAAGAATTGTCCCTGCGGCGGTTTTAATTTCGTCAAGCGGGATTGCATTTATATTTTTCAGCCAGTTTTTTGCCGCTGCGGTCAAACCGGCGTCGATTTGATTCATTATTATTTTTGTGCCTTGAAGCGTTTTGGATTTGATTTGAGTCAGTTTTGCTTCGGTGGCAATCGTATCTGCCGGATTTTCTGCGGTTAATATTTTGCATAGAAGCTCTTCCGAGGTGAGTGGCGTAACGTCGTAACGCACAAGCAGCTTCATTATTTTTTCGACGATGAGCAGATTGCCGTGGCAATTTATTGCAAAATCATCGGCCCCTTCGCAGCCTATTACAACTTCATCAATGACTTCATCGGCTTCGACGATTGTGCCGTGATGGATTGTGCCTGATTGGAATTTTTTTTCAACGCCGCTATATCTGAATATTTTTTTTAAAACAGCCTCAGCGGAATCGCCGAAAAGCTGAACCGTTGAAATCGCCCCTGTACCTTTTCCCGTCATTACGGACGCTGAGACAGTCATCATATAATCCTGCAAATGTAATAATTATTTATTGTTAGGTATGACCGGCTGTGTCCAGGCGACTTCAACTTCATCATTAACAGAGGCATTACGTTTCAGTTTTGACGAAATAATTTTGGCCCGTATATATATTTCATCGCCTGTGCAGGTATAGACGGCTGCGGTGCCTTTGGCCTCAGCTAAAATCCTGCCGATGTCGCTGTTGTAGGTTTGTGTGGTATGAATGGCAACTCCGTTCGCATCAATCACAGGCTTGCCGTTCAGGTCGCAGCCTTTAAGCGTGCCGATAAACTGTATGGTATAAGAAACGCCTATCTGCGAGTCAACCGCCACTTTGAGTTTTTTACCATCGAACCGGACATCTTTTAATAGCACGCCCGTGGAGGCATAAAAATCGCCTTTATTCATCGCTGCAATTATAGATTCCGGCGTTAAATAATCGGCCCGCACCATTATCCAGCCCCGGCCGGGGTTGGCAAATTTCGGGCCGAACTCGTGGAATTTGTGGGCATCATCCGTTGCGATACCGTAAATAACCGGAAGATTCAGCCGGGCGAGCCGTTTGGTCAAAATTATGTCCCACATCCTCTCTGTTGAGGTGTGATAAAAATCGCCGCTGTTATGAACTTTAGGATGACCATTATAAACCTCGAAAAATTTCAAATTGCCGACCTTCATAATATCTTCCGCAGCCAGAGTCCAATAGAAGTTTGGATGATTGACTGCGGCAAACATCATTTGGCTGTAATTTCGGCTTTGGGCCTGCACCGCATCTGCGTCATCCTGCAGAATCTGCGATTCGTTATCACCCTGGGCGGGCTGAATCGGCTCAAGGAGATTAAAGGCGTTAATATGGATTTTAGGTTTTTTGCCGGTAATCTCTTCAGCCTGAATCAGTAAGAATTTGCCCGACTCTTCAAACAGACACCGAAATTCGCCAAGGGGCTTGAGCCTCACCTGAATAGTATTGGCAGTTTCTTTCTGCTCGACCCATTCTTTGCCATAACGCTCCGCATATTTTTTGAAGACTTCATATTTTTCACCGCTTTTGGGAACATCAATCCATTTGTCCCCCTGCGAGAGAATATTATGGTCGGAAAGAGCCATGAATTGATAGCCGTTTTTTTTATACCAGTCCACGACTGTTTCAGGATAGTTGGCGCCGTCGCTCCACAAAGAATGGGTATGCAGGTTTCCTTTCCACCAGCCGCTGCGGGCATATACGCCGCCTGAAAACACAAACACCGCAGCTATCAGAAATACCGCTGTAAAAATATTTATTCGCCGTTTTATAATCTCACCTGCTTTTTTCTTCGAGATACTTTCGATAAGTCAGGGCAATGCCTTTTACGACTAAATGCGGCACGTAAGAATCTATGAACTCGCAGTCGTTTTTTATAATCTCTGCTGCGGAGCCGGTTATTATCGTCTGGGGCCATCTGCCGATTTTTTCTGCGTAGCGTCTTATTATTTCCTGCAGGGTTGCGATGGCGGAGTAATAAAGGCCGCAGTTTATGGCCTCGGCGGTATTTTTGCCCCAAGGGAGTTTCGGCATGCCGACCTTAACCAGCGGCAGTTGAGCGGTGTATTCGTTAAGCGCCTTTGCACTGATTTCAAAGCCGGGACAGATAACGCCGCCGAGAAAAACGCCTCTGTCATCGACTATGTCGATGGTAACGGCTGTCCCGAAATCAGCAACTACTACTGCGTCCTCGACGACGGCGTAGGCGGCAGCGGCGGCCAGCACCCGGTCGGTGCCGACTTTATCAGGCTCGCTCACGGATAAATCCATTGGGAAAGGAATGTCTTTGCCTATCAGCAGGATTTTTTCGCCGAGATTGTCCGACACAATCCTGCGGACAATGTCCGTCCAGACGGGTTTAACGCTGCTGACAACAACAGTGCCGTCCCGTTTTTTTTCTTTGGAGCGTTTTAGAAGCGGGATTTTTCCCCACGCCGATTTTATACACTCGGTCAGTTCCGCTTGGGACCGGCCTGAAACAGACTTAATAAACTGCTCCTGCCCTTTCAGGAAAAGCCCGACCGCAATATTCGTATTGCCGATGTCTATGGCGATTAAATTCATAATCTTAAACCTTATTTTGAATTAGCCTCTTTTTACTTTATTAAGGAGCTAAAGTCAATCCGCAGATTTTTTAAGGAGTGTGCATCTCCGGCAGAAATATTTTTTTGAACAGAAAGGAATTTTTAGCCTTTGGATTTGTTCACCGCAGGCGGATTGGCCGTATCTGATTCATCAATAATCGCTTTGGCTATGTCGTTCAGCACATCGCGTGTCTGGCCGTCGGCGCCGTTGGCCAGTATTGAAAATATGTAATCGCCGCTGTTTGTGCTGCAAAGACCGGAAAATGATTTAACGTTACTGATATAGCCTGTTTTGCCGAAAATTCTGCCTTTGTATTTTCCTTCCTCGAAATACTTGCCAATCGTTCCGTCCATTCCCCCTACTGCCAGAGAGTCTTTGTAAAACTGCCAGTTTTTGCTTTTGTAGAGGTCGAGCAGGACTTTGGTAATGGTGTTGGCGGTGAGCCTGTTTTCCCTGCTTAAGCCGCTGCCGTCGTCGATGTAAAATTCGCTTTTGTCGATGCCGAGACCGAGCAGATATTGCGAAATCATTTCCCTGCCTTTTACCCAGCCGCCGTTTTTGTTGTCCGGCGAGGCGTCGGCTGCGATGGTTTTGAGCAATGCCTCTGCCGCCAGTCCGAGACTGTTCTTATTGGCCCTGGCAAGACAATCGGCTATCGGTGTTTTAAATTCGGCCAGTATTTTTAAGTTACAGTTTTCGCCTTGTGTTTTTTCTATAACCTGTCCGTTTACTTTTATTCCTGCCCTTGTGAGATTTTCCTTCAGTAAAAGGGCGAAAAATTCAGCAGGTTTTTCAATAGCAACGTCAAAAGGCCCTTCGGTATTTTTACATTTGCCGAAAACAACAATTTTGTTGGGTTCAGGCTGACGATAAGAGCCCACTGCACTGCGGCCTTTGGATACAGGGACGACCTTGTTTGTAATTTCAACGTAATTTGTGGCCGGCTCAATGGAAATTGTCGCTTTGCCGCCGATGATTTTTGCGGTTATTTCTATACAATTATCGTTGAAATTCAGACCGCTGACCTCACAGGCATACCAGCGGTTCAGCTCCTCTTTGCGCCAGTTTGGATGAGTCCGCTGGCTGTCAAACACGCTGCCGTCGATAATAATGTCGTTAACAATTGTGCGGTTGTTTTGCTTCAGTGCTGCTGCGATGTTCTCGAATATCCAGCCGACCTGCCTGTTGTATTTGTCGTCCGTATCTTTATCGCCGAGCAGAGGGTCTCCGCTGCCGATTATCACCAGATTATCACCGCATAAACCGACCTTTGTCTTATATTCGTAATCAGCGCCTAAATATTTCATCGCCGCTGCGGTAACGATTATTTTCATATTTGAGGCAGGCATCAGGGCCGTATTTGAATTGAGACTGTATACCGTCTGTCCGCTGTCGGCTTTAACAATGTGAATCGAGAACCTGACCTTGCTGCGTGAAACCTGGCCGACAATCGCATCTATCCGCTTTGCCAAATCTGCCGCGGCAGAACCGGCAATGGTAACACCGAGTAATATCGACAGCGAAAATATCTTTATATAAGTTTTCATAAGGCGGGTAATTATTTCACGGCACGAGCAGGATTTCAACAGCTTTTTTCTAATTTTAAGAGCCGGCAATATTATCGAGCAATTCATTGTGAATCTTTTTATTTGCTGCGATTACCTGAAATATCTGCCTCTCGTAGCCGTCAAGGTCTACAGGAAATATTTTTTTGCCCTTCCAGTCGGTTACAACGGCGCCGGCGGTTTCGCATAAAAGTATCCCGGCGGCGATGTCCCACAGTTTTGTGGCGGACGCTATTGTTCCGGCAAAACCCCCGTTAGCCACATAAGCCAACTGTAAAGCGGTTGAGCCGAGATTGCGGTATCTTGTTCGCTTTATAATTTCGCACGCCCAGTTCGGCACGCTGTCGTCGAAATTGCTGTCGAGTCCGACGCTGGTAAACTTGTCCAACTTGTCTATGCTTGCGGTTATTCGCCTGCCGTTAAGCTGTGCATAGCCGCCTTTGACGGCGGTGAACATAGATTCCGTTGCCGGCTCAAAAATCACGCCGACAATCGGCTCGCCTTCGAACATTGCCGCAATGCTTACCGTAAAACATAACATCCGGTGCGCAAAGTTATTTGTGCCGTCGATAGGGTCGATTGCCCACCAGACCGGTTTATCGCCTCGCGGCGGCAGCTTGAAATTTTTGCCCTCGATACCTTCTTCAGCAATAAATCCGTGGTCGGGATAATTTTCTTTAATCCGTCCAATAATTATCTGCTGGCAACGGGCATCGGCCTGAGTTACCAGCTCATCGTTGTTTTTTATCGAGACTTTTACGGAATCAATTTCTTCCATAGCCTTTTGGCCTGCAAGTCTTGCCGCCACGATGGCAGTTTCCAGCATCAGGCTCAAATCTTTTTGTTCAAACGCCATAATTCACCTTTCACTTGAAATCTTGACCCTGTTAGAAATCGAGTTTCTAACGGGTTGACAGAAACAAATTCTTGCCTTATTTTAACCCCGTTATGCAGACAAGCCAACAGGTAAACCGCACAAAATTTATTCTGCCAGCCTCACCCCGGCAAAGAATGAAGGCAGGTATTATTTTTTTATGTATAACTGCTTTGTTTACAATGCTGCGGCTGGCTGCAACAGGCAGATTTGATATTAGCCGATGGCTCAACCCCTGCGGCTTTAAACAGCAATACAATCTGCCCTGCCCTACCTGCGGAATGACCAGTTCTGCGCTTTTTTTTGTGCAGGGCAAAATCCTTGAGGCTTTTTATACTCAGCCTGCTGCTGTGATTTTTTGCTGTGTGCTGGTCGTTACGGCATTTTTAGCTTTTCTTATGGCTGTTTTTGGAGTATATTTTGGCTTTCTGAACCGCTTTTTTGCTGAAGTGAGGATACGCCATATAATCCTGGCGGTGATAATTATCATCATCGCAGCTTGGGCGGTAACACTGGCACAAAATAATTTTCAGAGTTAAATTGTGGATATTACAGTGCAAAAAATGAAAAAAGCTGGTTTGATTATAACATTGACGGCGGTTTTCTTCTGCGGCGGATGCAGCATCGCAGGCCTTATGAGTTCGCCCGGCGCTTACGAAAAGAAAATACCTGCCGAGTATGATCTTGCAAAACATGCCAAACAAAAAATTCTGATACTTGTCGACCAGCCCGGCTGGATTAATGCACAGGTCAATTTACGATACTATCTCACCGAGGCAATAAGCAGAAATCTGATTAGAAACATTAAGCCCCATGCTGATAATCTGGTTTCTTACGATGAGTTGGCGGATTACCGCTCTAATCAGCCGAATTTCCTATCCCTCTCGCCGGTCGAGACAGGCAAAGCCTTGCACGCAGATGTTGTTCTTGCGGTAACAATACAAGATTATCAGCTCGCCGAACTGGGCCAGACGGGCTATTACAAGGCGCATTTGTATGCGCAGGCTGCCCTGTTTGATACGGCTGCCGACAAAAAACTTTGGCCCTCCGAAAACAGCAGGAGCGTCAAGGTAGGTTTTGAAGCTGAGGGATATAGTAAGGAAATGGCCGTCGGCAGACTGGTAACCGCCTGTGCTAACTGTATCACCAGATACTTTCATCCCTGCTACAGGGACAATTTCAAGATTGCTGATGATATAAGTAATGCAGGATGGGAAAACTGGGATTCGAGTAACTAATTCGCTTTTGGAGACGGACGATGATTAAAATTTTAATTGCGGACAAACTTGCAAAAGAAGGAATTGAACTGCTCAACTCGACAAATGGGGTCGAAGCCGTCGTCAAGACCGGCCTGAGTGAGGACGAGCTTTCACGAATTATCGGAGAATATGACGGTCTGATTGTCAGAAGCGAGACAAAGGTTACGGCAAAGGTTCTGGCAAATCCCGGCAGACTCAAAGGCATTGCCCGTGCCGGCGTGGGGGTAGACAACATTGATGTCCCCACGGCCACTCGGAAAGGAATTCTTGTTATGAATACGCCCGGCGGGAACACCGCAAGCGCCGCCGAACATACAATGGCTTTAATGCTCGCTATGAGCCGCAAGATTGTCCCTGCCTGCAACAGCCTGAAGGCAGGCGTCTGGGACAGAAAAAAATATATGGGCAATCAGCTCGCCGGAAAAGTCCTCGGAATAATAGGGCTTGGAAGAATCGGTATGGCAGTTGCGAAGATGGCCAACGGGGTCGGCATGAAAATTCTCGGCCACGACCCGTTTGCCGCTCCGCCTGATGCCGAAAAACTCGGCGTAGAAATTACCAATGACCTTAACAAAATATTCAAAGAATCCGACTATATCACCGTTCACGTGCCGAAAAACGAGCAGACGCTCAATATGATTGGTGTCGAGCAAATAAAAATGATGAAGCCGACCGTTCGGCTGATTAACTGCGCACGAGGCGGAATCATCGATGAAACTGCTCTTTATGAAGCACTTGCGCAGAAACGCATCGCAGGTGCCGCTCTGGATGTTTTTCCGAAGGAGCCGCCGCCTCCAGAAGAGATGCGTTTCAAAGATTACGAAGATTGCCTTGTTACGCCGCACCTCGGCGCCAGCACCGAAGAGGCCCAGATTGAAGTCGCTGTTGAGGCCGCAGAAATCCTTGTTGACGCAATCAAGGGAGGGGCAATCAGAAATGCCGTCAATATGCCGGCTACTGCCGCTGCGCCGGCGATTGTAAATCTGTATGCAGAGCTCGCAAGGCGAATCGGTGCTCTTATCAGTGCCATTACGCCCGGCCATATCAGGAATGTTTCCGTCCAGTATCGCGGCACAATCGCAGAAATGGATATTAAATCCATTACGCTCAACTTCTCGATAGGCCTTCTGCAGCGGCATTTTGATTTGCCTTTGAACGTCGTCAACGTCGGCATTCTGGCAAAGGAACGCGGCATCAGCATCGATGAAACAAAGAACATTGAAGCCAAGGACGTTGCCTCCAGTTTCAGCGCTGAAATTGTTGCCGACAGTATTACACGCACGGTAACAGGCTCGATTTTCGGCGGCACTTTGCTGCGAATAATCGAAATTGACGGCTTCAACATCGAAATAACTCCTAAGGGGACAGTAGTCGTTATCTTTAACGACGACAGGCCGGGAGTTATTGGTTCGGTCGGCACAATTTGCGGAAAACATAATATCAATATCTGCACGATGGGCGTGGGACAGAAGCCCGCCGAGCAGAAAGCTGTTCTTGCGGTCAGTCTTGATAAAGAGCCGGATGAAAAGGCCATTAAGGCCCTCGGCGAACTCGATTTCGTAAATGAAATTTACGTCTGTAAACTGGACTAAGTATAACGGATTTTCGGAAATGAAAAATTTACCTATACCAAGACTTGATGAAAATAAAGAATTGCACGATTACCTTCTCAAGTATTGCAGGTTAAAACAAGGAGACATCTGGACTGACCCTGCAAATAAACACAAAGTGGGATGCCTCGATGCTGCTGATTTTTCTAATGTAAACAAACTTATGGAGGATAACAAGACAACTCTTGCAATTCATGACCCTCCTTATAATCTGGTCGCTTTTGAGCAACAAAGAATCGACGAATTTATCAATTGGTGTGAGAAATGGGTGAATAACACTGATTTTGTGTTAGCACCGGATAGTTCTTTGTATATATGGCTTGGCGCGGACCAGACAGATGGTTTTCAACCGCTTCCTGACTTTATAATTATGATGAGACACAAACCTTTTAGTCCCCGTAGTTTTATTACGATGAGAAATCAACGAGGATACGGCACATCCAAAAACTGGATGGCTGTAAGACAGGAACTTTTATATTATATCAAGGGAGAACCTGTATTTAATGTGGAAGCAGAATACACGGACATCCCCAAAATCCTGCGAGGTTACTACAAAGAGGTTAATGGGAAAATTACCGAAAATTTAGAACGCGGCAAATCAGATAACATCAGAGCGGGCAACGTTTGGGTGGATATTCAGCAGGTATTTTATAGAATGGAAGAGAATGTCAATGGTTGTTATGCCCAAAAACCGCTTAAAAGCTGCGATAGAATTATTAGAGCGAGTTCTAATGAAGATGACATTGTCATCGACTTCTTTTGCCATTCAGGAACTACACTAATAGCATCTGAAATACTTAAGCGAAGATGCTTTACAATGGACATCGACCCTGTTTACTGTGAAATAACGATTCGCAGGCTTGAGCATTTTAGGCAAACAGGTATGACCGGCTGGCAAAACAGCAACCCGTTTGAGGCGGAAATTTTTTCTGATTCTGAATTACACGCTTTAGTATCCGCCGAACATGAAGAAGCGAAAGAACATGAGCCGACTTTATTTTAAACGGCAGGCGATATGGAAAAGTTGCGAGAGCAATTAGATAATCTAATCAATCGGCTGGAAAATGCAAGTCAACTATGTAATGAGCTTGATGAATTGGCTTCAGTTTATCCATTTAGCGAGTTTGAATATATAATCTCTCACTTGCTTTCTGCGAGCAAGTTAACTATTGAAGAGTATTATGAAATCCGCAGAGATTACATCGACCGCAATTTATATCTGCCTTTATTTGAGATTAGTGCACCGAGGGGTTTTGGAGAAGTATGGGCACATGGCCATCTTAAGCAACTTGTTCCAGACCTCAAACGGCCCGATAAGAAGTTGGATAAAAATTATTCAGGTCAGTATGACTTTTTTCTGTCTCCGAATATTCGTATAGAAGTTAAAGCATCACGAGCGGTTGAGTTTAATAAAGATGCGCCGCTTTATATAAAAGCACTTTCTTCCGATTCAAAAAAATCGTTCGATATGAACTTCCAGCAAATTAAGCCGGGGTGTTGTGATGTTTTTGTCTGGATGGCTGTGTGGAGAGATGCAATTAAATATTGGGTTATTCCATCTTTCGAGGTAGAAAATAATTCATATTACTCTAAAGGTCAGCACCGAGGTAATGTTGGAGAGGGACAGCTTCATCTTAATCATGAAAATATCAAAGACTTCGATAAATATCTTGTAGGGTCAACTACTCTTGAGAAGGTAATCGTAGCAGCATACAAAAAAGAGAGAAAATTGCGCAAAAGATAGAAAAATACAATGGCCGAGCAGTTAATAATAACCATCAGCGGAATGAGAGGTATTGTCGGTGAAAATCTTACCGCTGCCATTGCGGTCGAATACGGCTGCGCCTTCGGCACATTCCTGAGAAATAAATATCACGGTAAAAAAGATAAATTATCCGTATGTATCGGTCAGGATTCGCGCCCCAGCGGGCAGATATTGAAATCGGCTGTCGCCGCAGGACTGTCTCTGCTCGGAATTGACGTAATTGATTTGGGCATCGTAACCACGCCCGGCGTCGGTATTATGGTCAGGCATCTCGGATGCAGCGGCGGTGTCGTTATCACCGCTTCACATAATCCGATGCAGTATAACGGCATAAAACTGCTGCTTGATAACGGCGTCGCTCCACCCCCGCAGGATGCCGAACGAATAGAACAATATTTTCTCGGAAAGCATTTCGACCTGATTGATGCTGCTCACTGCGGTAAAATAACCGCTGACGAACAAACCGATGCGGTCCACATCGACAAGGTATTGGCAATAGTTGATAAGGATGCTGTCCGTGCAAAAAATTTCAAAGTTGCTCTCGACAGCGTCAATGGCGCCGGGGGACGAGTTACAAAAAAACTCCTTGTCGAGTTCGGCTGCGATGTTTCGGCGGTGAATGATGAACCTACCGGCCTGTTTGCCCACGCCCCCGAACCGACCGCTCAAAATCTGGCCGGCTTCTGCAAAATAGTAAAAGACACAAAGGTCGACATCGGCTTTGCTCAGGACCCCGATGCCGACAGGCTGGCCATCGTCGATGAGATGGGGACATATATCGGTGAAGAATATACTCTTGCTCTCGCAGCCAAATACATCTTCAGCAGGAAAAAAGGCGATGCCGCAACAAATCTTTCAACATCGCGGATGATAGATGACGTTGCCCAAAAAGCGGGCTGCAAGGTCATTCGCACACCTGTCGGCGAAGCCAACGTAGCCGCCGCTATGCTCGAACACAACTGCGTCATAGGCGGCGAAGGCAACGGCGGCGTAATAGACCTTCGCGTCGGCCCCGTTCGCGACAGTCTCGTCGGCATTGCTCTTATTCTGCAACTGATGGCTGAAACAGGAAAGACCGTCAGTCAATTAGTCGGCGAAATTCCCGCCTATTATATGAGTAAAGAAAAATTTGCCGCCGACAAACCGCTGGCCGGACTAATCCTCGATTCAGCAAAAAAAACTTTTGCCGATGCCAAACTTGATGCTTCTGACGGCTGCCGGTTCGATTTTGACGACGGCTGGCTGCACCTGCGAGTAAGCAACACCGAGCCGGTAATGAGGCTGATAGTCGAAGCCAAGGATAAATCCGCTGCACAAAAATATATTGATGCTGTCTTAAAAATACGTGAAAAAATACGGGATTGAATCCGGAAATGACAAACTCAAAACAGGAAATTGCCAACAAGCAGATACGCAATGTTACAAACCTCGCCATAGCGATAAATATCGCTCTTTGTGCTGTCAAGGTGATAACAGGTTTGCTCGCAGGTTCTATGTCTTTAGTCAGCGATGGTATTCACTCGCTTTCCGATATGACCACAGACCTGATGATACTCATTGGCGTCCGTCTCGGTTCTAAACAGCCCGACCAAAAGCACCCTTACGGCCACGGCCGGCTCGAAACACTGGCAACGGGTTCTATTGCCATAGCTTTGCTGTTTGTGGGAATGGGGACAATTTATTATGCCGTTACTGACATAGCAAAAGACCATATCAGGACGCCTCATTTATCGGTGCTAATCGTTGCAATACTGGCAATCATAGCAAAAGAATCTATTTCCCGGGTTACCCGAAGGGTTGCCATTAAAACCCACAGTGCCGCCCTTTATGCGAATGCCTGGGAGCAGCGCAGCGATGCGTTTAGTTCGCTGGCAGTTATCGTAGGTTATGTGGGAATGAAATTCGGCTTTCATCACGGCGACCAGATTGCGACCATCGTGGTAGGCACAATGATAGCATTAGTGGGAGTTAAAGTAATCGGCGGATGCATCGATGAGCTGACGGAAAGCGCCGTTGATTCGGAAACGATTGAGCTTGTAAAAAGCACAATTAATTCCAACAGCCAGATACATCAGTGGCATAATTTGCGAAGCCGGCTCGTCGGCAGAGAAATCTTCCTCGACCTCCATATCCTCGTTGACCCCTGCTTGAATATTGCCGCCGCCCACGAAATATCCGAAAATCTCGAAAAGACCTTGCACGAACTAATAACGCGTCCGGTCAACATAACCGTCCATATCGAACCCGACCTACCGTCTATGAGGAAATAAAAGCAAATTCCCACTTGTCTGTCCCCACGCAGGTTAAAGCAAATTTACCTTGCAGAATTCTTCCACCCAGTTGAAATTCTTTATAATTCTCAGATTCGCCGAGCAATTGATATGTCCCGCCGTCGGCTATTTCCACTTTCCCTTTGCCTTTATTTACGCTTCCTTCATAAGTCAGAAATTTCAAAGAATGGTCAAAAATTTTCCGTGCGGCGTTTGGCTGCTGAAACAATTTTTCAGGCGGCAGTTCAAGCCGATATGTCTCCAGCATTTTGCCGCTCTCCAGCATCAAATCCCAGTGGACATCATCGGCCCTGCTGTGTTTCTGTATTACAAATTTTTTGTCGTTTTCCATATATTGAAACTTGAATCTTATATCGTATAAATAGTAGTGAAAAATTTTGCAATTGTATATGACGTCGAATACAATATTTTATCTTTACAAGGCTGCCTGTGGGGCAGAAAGGACTGCTTTTTTATGGAACTTGAAAATTTCTTTAATCCTAAATCCATTGCCGTCGTTGGTGCATCGCAGAAGAAAGGCAAGGTTGGTCACGACCTGCTGGTAAGTTTGATTAGCGCCGGCTACGCCGGCCAGATATACCCCGTCAATCCTAACGCTCAAACAATAGAAAAGTTAAAATGTTATCCCGACCTCAAATCCATTAGCAAGGTTCCGGACCTTGTCATAATAGTTGTGCCGGCCAAATCCGTGCCGGCCGTTATGCAGGAGTGTGCCGAGGTCGGCGTAAAAGCGGTCATTATCATTACCGCAGGCTTTAAAGAGGTTGGCGAAGAAGGCCGTCAGCTTGAGCAGCAGATTATTCAGATTGCACGCCAGGCCCGCATCAGGGTCATCGGCCCAAATTGTCTCGGCCTGATAGTCCCTGCAAACAGGCTCAACGCAAGTTTCGGCGGCGACCTGCCCGCTCCCGGTGTAACCGGATACCTGTCGCAGTCCGGCGCTTTGATGGCCGCCATTCTCGATATGGCCAATGCAACAGGCACAGGTTTCAGCAAACTTGTCAGCATAGGCAACAAAGCCGACATAGATGAGCTGGACATTATAAAGGCTTTTGCGGCTGACCAGGACACAAAGGTAATTGCCGGTTACCTCGAAAGTATTTCTGACGGCAATGCCTTTGTAAATCAGGCAGAGCAGATTTCTCTTCATAAGCCGATATTGTTAATCAAGGCCGGCGGCACCTCTGCCGGCGCAAAGGCCGCTTCATCTCACACAGGAAGTCTCGCCGGCAGCGAGACCGCCTACGAATGTGTTTTCGAGCGTGCAGGAATTATTCGCTGCGATTCCGTCAAGCAGCAGTTCGATTATACGCAGGCCTTTGCAAATCAGCCCCTTCCTGCAGGCCCGAAGGTCGCCGTCATTACCAATGCCGGCGGCGCAGGTATTATGGCCGCAGATGCTATTGAAAATCAGGGACTTTCCTTCGCAAAATTAACCGATGAAACCGTCAAAAAATTAGCTGAAAAATTACCCTCTGCCGCCAACCTGTATAATCCTGTCGACGTCCTCGGCGATGCTCTCGCCGACCGTTATGAGTTTGCGCTGAACGTTGTTCTTGACGACCCGGATGTTGATGTCGTTCTTGTGCTTTTGACGCCGCAGGCAATGACCGAATCTGCCGCCACTGCTAAGGCAATTGTCAGGATAGCGCAGCAGAAGAACGCTATACCCGTTCTCGCCTGTTTTCTCGGTGCAAAAAGAATTGCCGATGCGGTAAAAATCCTGCGGGACGGCAAAATTCCCCAGTATGACTCTCCGGAAAGCGCAGTTGCCGCAATCAAAGTTATGGCTGATTACGTCAGGTGGCGCTCCAGGCCGAAACGGGTTGTGAAGATGTTTCCTGTCAATCGAAGAAAGGTCGAAAATATCGTGGAAAGACATCTGCGGCAGGGAATCAGAGAAATCAGCGAGAGCGACTCGAAAGAGATACTCGAAGCGTATGGTTTTGTAACTCCAAAGGGTGCTATTGCGACTACATCGGAGCAGGCGGCAAATATAGCCGACCAGATTGGCTATCCGGTGGTGTTGAAAATCTGGTCGCCGGACATTCTGCACAAATCGGACATCAACGGCGTCAAGCTTAATCTCAAAACAAACAGGGAAGTAATGGATGCCTTCGACCTTATGATGTACAGAATTCCGCGAAAGATTCCAAATGCTAATATATTGGGCGTGCTCGTTCAGGAAATGTGCGGAAAAGGCAGAGAAGTCATTCTCGGTATGCATCGCGACCCCCATTTTGGGCCGCTGATGATGTTTGGAATGGGCGGCACTATGGTCGAAGTCCTGAAGGACGTCTCTTTTTACCTGGCGCCGCTGACCGCGGAAGAAGCAAAACAAATGCTTATCAATACACGAACATACAAAATGCTTCAGGGTGTGCGGGGCGAAGAAGGCGTCGACATAGGTGCCGTCGCTGAAGGCCTCCAAAGACTCTCCCAGCTCGTTACGGAATTTCCGCAGATTCGTGAGATGGATATAAACCCCTATGTTGTCGGCCCGCAGGGAACTACGCCGGTCGCCGTCGACGCAAGAATTGCCGTGGAGAAAATTTAAAAATGGATACACAGCATTTCGATTGGCAAAAAAAATACAGGGACAAAACAGGCACTGCTGACACCGCTATGAAGCTCATTAAATCCGGCAACAGTATATTCATAGGAACAGGCTGCGGCCAGCCGCAGCATCTTGTCGATGCGCTTGTCAGGCAATCCTCGCATATTTACGATGCCCACATCATACATCTGTTGACAATGGGGGCAGCACCCTATGCGAATGAAAAGTTCCGCGAAAAATTCAAGATGAATACTTTCTTCATTTCCGACAACGTTCGTGACGCTCTGGGCAGGGGCATAGGCGACTATACGCCGATATTTCTTTCGGATATCCCTCACGAATTTGAAGCCGGCAGGATTCCCATTGACGTTGCCCTCATCAGCGTAACGCCGCCCGACATAAACGGTTTATGCAGTCTCGGCGTTTCCGTCGACATAGTCAAGTCCGCCGCCGCCAATGCCAGATATGTCATAGCTCAGGTCAACAATAAAATGCCCCGCACCTTTGGGGACAGTTTCCTCCACATCAATACAATTGATTTGCTGGTCCCTTATGATGAGGACATCATCGAAGCGTCCGTCCGAGAGCCTGACGAAACCTTGAAGCGCATCGGCCAGAATATTGCCCGGCTCGTCGAGGACGGCAGCACTATCGAATGCGGCATAGGACGAATTCCGCACGTTCTTGCCGAATCTCTTGCTGACAAAAAAGACCTCGGCGTTCACACAGAAATGTTCAGCGACTGGATTATCGACCTGATTGAATGCGGCGCAGTTACCTGCGCAAAAAAAACCCTCAACAGGGGCAAAGTCGTTGCCAGCTTTTGTATGGGTTCGAAGCGATTATACGATTATATCAACAACAATCCGTTTTTTGAGTTCTACCCGACCGAATATGTCAACGACCCGAATGTCATCAGCCAGCACGAGAAAATGGTGGCGATAAACGTCGGGCTTGAAATCGACCTGACCGGCCAGGTCTGTGCGGATTCACTCGGCTATCAGTTTTACAGTGGTATCGGCGGACAGGTCGATTTCATTCGCGGCGCCGCCAGAAGCAGAGCAGGAAAAGCAATCATCGCTATGCCTTCAACGGCAAAGAATGAGCAAATCTCAAGAATCGTCCCGCACCTCACCGAAGGCGCGGGCGTTGTTACAACCCGCGGCGATGTCCACTACGTCGTTACCGAGTATGGCGCCGCTTATCTGCACGGTAAAAGCATCAGGGAAAGAGCAATGTCGCTGATTAACATCGCACATCCGAAATTCAGAACGAAACTTCTTCAGGCCGCCAAAGCTCAGAATTATATCTATCAGGACCAGATAGAGCTTGATACCGAGAAGGTCGTTTACCCCGAAGAGCTGGAACATTACGACACACTGCGGGACGGCACAGAAATATTTTTCAGGCCGGTCAAACCCACCGATGAAGCCGCCCTCTCGGAAATGCTCTATTCCCTCAGCGACGAATCTGTCCGAAAGCGGTATATGGCACACACAGTTGCTTTCCCTCATAAACAGGTCCAGCAGTTGACTAATATTGATTATCAGCAGAATCTTACTATTGTCAGCACGGTTCCGGGCGTCTCCGGCGAGCAGATTGTCGCCATCGCTCAGTATTTTCTTGACCCCAAGACACTGGCTGCTGAAGTGGCGTTCATCGTTCAGGACGAGTGGCAGCAAAAGGGTATGGGGACATTTCTGCTGGATTACATTACCAAAATTGCAAAACAGCGGGGCGTCAAACGCTTTTATGCCAAGGTTCTGCCGTCGAACAGGCCGATGCTTTCCATCTTTTACAATTCCGGCTACAAGGTCAACACTGAATTTGACGGCGAGACTTACAGCATAACCTACGATTTGGACCGAAAGGCAAAATAGGAGCACATTTGGCTATGATAAAAGCTGCTTTTATTCATTCGCCTCAGCTTGAAAATTATCATTATCCGCCGGATTGTCCCTTCAATACGACGCGGGCAGGAAAAACGCGTAAAATCCTCGATTCTATGGGGCTTCTTGTCGGCGAAGGCAGATGCGAAGTTGCGCCGCAGCGGGCCGACAGAATTGTTCTGAAAAAATTCCATTCCGCCCGTTACCTGCACGCCCTGCAGGCCGCCGCCAAAGGAAAATTCGACTCCGAAGCATTCGATATGGGCATCGGCACTTCGGACTGTCCGATTTTTAAAGATATGTTCGATTATTCTGTCTGGGCCTGCGGCGCTACGCTCACAGGCGCAAAACTGATTCTGACTGGTGAAGCTGACATCGCATTTAATCCCTCAGGCGGCCTCCACCACGCAGCTCCCGAACGGGCTTCAGGTTTTTGCTTTATCAATGATATGGCACTTGCCTGCATCATTCTTACCGAGGCGGGCAAAAGAGTTTTGTATCTCGACGTCGACGTCCACCACGGCGACAGCGTCCAGAATGCGTTTTACGACCGCTCCGATGTGATGACTATATCATTTCACGAAAGCGGACGCACCCTGTTCCCCGGCTCAGGCTTTGAAAATGAAATCGGCAAAGGGCAGGGCAAAGGGTATTCCGTAAATGTCCCCCTGCCCGTCGGCACTTATGACCAGATATATATGAAGGCTTTTACCGCCATAGCTGTGCCGCTGATTAAAGCATATAATCCCGATGTAATCGTCTTTGAACTCGGCGCCGATGCCCTTGCAGGCGACCCCCTTGCTCACCTTTACCTCACCAATAACACTTACGTCGAAATTATTGAATACCTTTTAAGTTTCAACAAACCCATCCTCGCAACCGGCGGCGGCGGATACCATATCGGCAATACCGTCAGGGCCTGGGCCCTCGCCTGGAGCATCCTGTGCGGTGCAGATTCCGCTCAAAATATCGCGGGCGCAGGCGGCGTTATGCTCGAAAACACAGATTGGCAGGGCGGGTTAAGAGACAGAACCCTTGTTGTCAGCGCTCAGCAGCGGCAGATAGTAACTCCGCAGGTTGAAGCTGTAATAGAAACCGTCAAAGCAAATATCTTCCCATATCACGGCCTGTAATTACTTAAGTTCAGCCTGACGATGCGGTGTTTTAACAAACGGCGTCATTATGGCCGCCAGAATCAGCAGAACCGATGCACCGTAATAGGCAATGGCGAACGTTTGATATTTGTCATACATTGCGCCAGCCAGTCTCGACAACATAAATCCGCCGACGCCCCACGCTGTGAATACGAGGCCATAATTCATTCCGAAATTTTTTATACCGTAAAAATCTTTGGTAATGGACGGGAACAGGGACAAATTGGCGCCGTAATTTGCGCCTACCAAAGCCGATATAATCGCCAGAGTGGGAATATTTGCCATTGCTGTGCCGGTTTTTGTCGCCGAAAGCAAAAGCACAAGAACAGCCTGGAACACAAAGCAGCTAAACATTGTGGTTTTGCGCCCGATTTTATCGCTGGCCATACCTGCTATTATTCGTCCGGCCCCATTGCCCACCGCAAGAGTTGCCACAAAAACAAAACCTAAATCAATACCCGCCTGCACCTTTGCTATCGAGGCAAGTTTTGCGATGACCATAAGTCCAGCACCCGCCCCGCACGCATACATAAACCACAGCATATAAAACTGAACTGTCGCGAGCATTTCTCTGGGAACGAAATCTACTTTTTTATTTACGTCGGTCGTTTTAAGCTGCATCGTCCCCGCGGGGACATATCCTTTCGGAGGCGATTTAAGCAGTTGCGCAAAACTTACCACCACTATCAGAAACGCTATACCGAGAATTAATACTGCTGTGTTTATACTCCATTTGCTTATCAAAAATGTTGTCAGAGGCGCCGCATACACACTTGCCAATCCGAATCCTGAAACCACTATACCTGCTATAAGACCCGTTTTCGCCGCTGAAAACCACTTTACGGCAGGCGGCGTTGCCGCCGCATATCCGAACCCGATGCCGGCGCCGGCCAGAACGCCGAACCCAAGCATATAACCCATCGGCGAAGTTGTCCGGCTTGCTATTATAAAACCGATACCGACAAGGATGCCCCCTACGGCCGCCACGATACGAGGCCCGATTTTGTCCTGTAGTCTGCCCGCAAGAACCATTATCACCGAGAACACAAGACACGCCACCGCATAAGGCAGCGATTTGTCGGATTCGCTCCAGTTCCACTCTTTCGGTATTCCTTTGCTGATGACACTCCAGGTATACAGGATACCCAGCGCAAGATTTATTCCCATCCCTGCAAACGTAACCCGCCACCCATGATTTTCAACAGTCCCCTCACCGGCAGTTATTCCGTCGCTCATAAATCTTTCCTTTCGCTCAATAAAATAGGCCGGACGTGTGTTTCGGAGGAAAAGGAGGGACACATCCGGCTCAAAAATTCAGTTGCGCAGATTTTACAGCCCGCGGCCTTTAACCAAAGCATCGACTACGCTCGGGTCGGCAAGGGTTGTAATATCGCCCAGATTGCTTGTGTCTTTTTCCGCTATTTTACGGAGAATTCGCCGCATAATCTTGCCCGAACGGGTCTTCGGAAGCGCAGGAGCAAACTGGATTGCCTCAGGCATCGCGATGGGGCCGATTTCTCTTCGCACGTGCATAATCAGTTCTTTTTTGAGTTCTTCGCTTTCTTTGACGCCGTCTTTAAGAGTTACGAACGCATATAAACCCTGTCCTTTAATCTCGTGCGGCATAGGCGTAACCGCCGCCTCCGCAACCTTCTCGTGGCTCACAAGTGCGCTTTCCACCTCTGCCGTCCCAATACGATGTCCCGATACGTTGACCACGTCGTCAATTCTTCCCATCAGCCAGTAATCCCCGTCCTCATCGACTCTGCACCCGTCGCCGGTGAAATAAATACTGTCGAACATCGTAAAATAGGTATCGATAAATCTGTCGTGGTCACCCCACATAGTTTGCATCATTCCGGGCCAGGGTTTGCGTATACACAATTTACCGCCTTCATTTGTATTGCATTGTGTCCCGTCATCCCGCAGGACAACAGGGTCGACGCCGAAGAACGGCCTGGAGGCGCTGCCGGGTTTCAGCGTATGTGCGCCGGGCAGCGGCGTAATCAAAATCCCGCCTGTTTCTGTCTGCCACCACGTATCGACTATCGGGCATTTGCTGCGCCCGATTTTCTCATAGTACCATATCCACGCCTCAGGATTTATCGGCTCACCGACGCTGCCCAAAATTCGCAACGTATCCAGCTTATATTTTGCAGGCCATTCATCGCCCATACGCATCAACGCACGGATGGCCGTTGGTGCGGTATAGAAGACTGTAACACCGAACTTATCACAGACCTGCCAGAATCGTCCCGCATCAGGATAGGTCGGAATTCCTTCAAACATCAGCGATGTCGCCCCGTTTGCCAGTGGTCCATAAACGATATAACTGTGTCCTGTAACCCAGCCGATGTCGGCTGTGCACCAGTAAATGTCATCATCGTGGACATCAAAAATAACTTTATGGCTCAGGGATGTATACATCAGGTATCCGCCTGTCGTGTGGACGACCCCTTTTGGCTTACCCGTCGAGCCGGATGTGTAAAGAATAAACAGCGGGTCTTCGGCATTCATACTTTCTGCTTTGCATTCCTTTTTCGCTTTTGCCATCTCATCGTGATACCACGTATCTCTGCCTGCCTGCATATTACAGGGTTCGTTGCCGATTTTTACGACCACCACGTTCTCGATTGAAGGCATATTTTTCAATGCCGCGTCTGCAATATCTTTAAGTTTGATGTGTTTTCCGCCGCGTAAGGAGATATTGGTGGTTATGACCATCTTGCAGCTCGAATCTACGATTCGGTCTTTTAATGAATCCGCACTGAATCCCCCGAATACAATCGAATGAATCGCGCCGATTCTGGCACACGCAAGCATCGCCACGGGCAGTTCCGGAATCATCGGCATATAAATCGCAACACGGTCGCCCTTCTTTACGCCTTTCGATTTCAGAACGTTTGCGAATTTACAAACTTCTTCATACAATTCTTCATAAGTTATTTTTCTTACGGCGTTTTCCGCATCCCCCTGCCATATTATAGCGGTTTTCTTTGCGACCGGCGTCCCCAAATGACGGTCGAGACAGTTATATGCCACATTCAGTTCGCCGTCGGCAAAGCAGGTATGTTCAATCTTGCGATTCTTCGTATCCCACGTATATTCAAGACCCCTGGTCGGCTCTTTGAACCACGACAGGCTTTTTGCCTGTTCCAGCCAGAACCCCTTCGGGTCTTTGAGCGACCTTTCCCACATCTCTTTCCACTGCTTTTCGCTTTTTATGTATGCTGTCTTTGTTATATTTTGCGGCGGCGGAAATTTCCGTGTCTCAGTCATAAGAGATGAAATCGTATTTTGCTCATTTGCCATCATTTTCTCCTTTGCGTATAAACTATTATGCCCTGATATTTTTTAAAACGGTAAACAGGAAATTTTATAACAATTCCCCCGAAACGTCAAATAAAAAAAGAGGTAAATCAGTTAAGATACCCTCACAGGCACCGCTCTTAGTTCAGCCTCCACGGCATTGATGTTCTTTTTTATCAGCAGCGAAACTACAAATGCCACAACAAACAGCCCTGCAAACACATAAAGTGTGCTTGTATAGCCGCTTGTCATCTCCCGAATCCACGAAACGAACATCGGCCCGGCAATCCCCGCACTCGCCCACGCCGTAAGAATATAGCCGTGAATTGCCGACACCTGTTTTGTGCCGAACATATCGCTGATAAACGCCGGTATCGATGCGAAACCCCCGCCGTAGCACGTCAGAATCAGAAAAATTATTACCTGAAACAATATCGCATTGGTTATATGAGGAATCATAAAGTATGCTGCAATCTGTATGATGAAAAAAATCGTATATGTATTTGGCCGCCCTATATAGTCGGAAAAAGATGCCCACCCGATGCGCCCCATCCCGTTAAACAGCCCCATCATACCTACCATAGTGGCCGCCGCCAGCGGCGTAAGGCCCGCTACTTCCTGAGCCAGTGGAGATGCAACCGATATGATAGCGATGCCGCACGTTATATTGATAAATACCATCACCCACAGGAAATAAAACCGCAATGTCTTCACTGCTTCGTTGGCCGTTAGATGTGCAAGGTCGGCTTTGTGTTTCTTTTTGCCGGAATCAAGCTGTGCCTTGTATCCTTCAGGCAGCCAGCCGACCGGTGGCGGCGCAAGATACTGGGCGGATGAAAACATCATTACAAAATATGCGCACCCCAGAATAAAAAACATATTCACAAGGCCTGTGGAGTTAATCAGCCTCGCCATAATCGGCCCGCTTATCAGCGCAGCAAAACCGAACCCCATTATCGCAAGACCCGTTGCAAGACCTCTTCTGTCAGGAAACCACTTCACCAGTGTCGACACAGGAGTAATATAGCCGATACCCAGACCTATTCCGCCCAATGCCCCATAAGTCAGGTACAGTAACAGAAGCGATTTCATCTTAAGTGCAATTCCGGCACCGACAACTCCAAGACCAAAGCAGGCGGACGCCAGGCTTCCCGCCTTGCGAGGCCCGTTTTTCTCCACAAAATGTCCGAAAAACGCAGCCGATGTCCCCAGAAAAAATATGGCGATACTGAAAGTAAACGACACTTCTTTCAGCGACCATCCGAATTGATTCATTAAAGGCTTGGTTGCCACGCTCCACGCATAAACCGAGCCGATGGATATGTGTATTCCAACCGCCGCAGCAGCTATCAGCCACCGGTTCTTCATAAATTACCCTCTCCTTTTTTAAAACTTATACATAAATGACGTCTGTGCACGCACAGCCTCTGCATCGCCGCTTCCTTTATATTCCGTCCGCCAGTGTGAAAGCTCAAGGCCCACCTCGGCATTTTTGTTAATCGAGTAAATCATATTTCCGAAAACTGAGCGGTTTTGCGTCCTTACATCTAAACTGCTGCCCGAACCCGCCAAATCGCCTCCGTCGGGGGTTTCTATGCCAGCCCCGACATTGAACCGCCACTTGTCCCACGGCCCAAGTTCAAAAGCCGCCCACCCGCCGCTGCTCGCAATCTCCTTGTCGTAATTCGGCACCGAAGATGTCCCTATATTTCTCACTCCCTGTCCGATACCTCCTGTGTATGCATCGAGGTTTAATCCGGTAAATACCTCGCCTTTTAAGGCAAGCCATTTATTTATAGGCTGCATAACATCGATATTTGCCGACCAGCTTTCGAATTTCCTTTGCGGATGAACGCCGGTCGTTGGGTCATATTCTTCTCTCGCCCAGTGTCCAGAAACGCCGACCGTTGTCGGCTTGGGCCCGAAGAACGGAAACGTAACGCTCGTCCTCGCCTGCAGGCTCGGATATCCCGCACTCGAACCGGAGTCTATTGATGTCGTGGTATCTTTTCTGCCGATGGACCTTGCCGCTGCTCCTTCTAATTTAAGGTCGACGTCGCTGCTCAACGCATAACTTTTTGTCAGCCGCAGTTGCGGACGGCGATAGCCAATATTGCCCGCATACCACAGAACCGTATCATTTAACGTATAGGGATTCAGCGGAGACACCACATCCCACGTCTGTCCCGCAAGTATCTCAAATCGCTCTGCCGGCCATTCGACCTTCATATATGCGTGACGCATCCTCGGGTTAGCGGTATTTTCTCCACCCCCGCTGCCGTAGAAATCAATTTCCAACTGTCCGCTTGTCTTTATCTGACCGTCATCAGGCCCATTAATCCTCAAACCCAGCCTTGTCTGATTGGCCGTCATATCGAACTGGTTGTCATTTTTGTTGACCGTCTCACGCCTTACCCATTTAATATAATTGCCCGGCTCAACCTGTGATGAATCATAAGAAGCATCAAGCCGCAAGTTTCCATATATCTGAATATCCAAATCCGACCATACCACTTTCTTTTTTGCGGTTTCTTTTTGCACCGCCTCCAGAATCTTCTGCATATCAGCTTCGCTTAACTGCGGCATAGCCGGTTTCTGTTCAATCTTCGGTGCGGCGACTATGTTAGGCTCAGGCTTGGCTGCTGCCACAGGCTTTTCAGCCTTCTGCATTACTATTTCTTTAAGCTCCGCCAGCTCTTTTTCGAGTTTTTCAACCCTCTTTTTCAGTTCAGCATTTTCTTTGGCCATATCTTCGCCGGCAGCGCTGTCCGCCCGGCAAATACCGACGCCCATCAGCAATACTGCAATCACTAATATCCTTGTGCTTCTCATAAGAAATCCTTTCTTAACTTATTTAGTCCGCCGAGTTCGCTCAGCAGGAAAAAAAGGGCTTTGCATTGTATCTGTATACCGGCTGGCCTGTCAAGAAATGACGGGAAAAATTATGATGTGTTCGGCGTGTTTTTGCAAAACCGCGCCTGACATGACTCGAACATGTAACCTTCGGTTCCGTAGACCGATGCTCTATCCAATTGAGCTACAGGCGCTTCTCAGTGATTTTACATCCGCAAACCCTCTTTTTCAACAAAATTAAATGACCTGTAACCAACCATTTTAAATGGATTGGATTGTAAGGGATAAATGATTGGCAAAGTCCGCTTTCTGATTGTTTCTGCTGTGTGGATATAGTATCATCAGGAACAATTACTGTATAAACGAAACCCTATGAAAGTTAAGTGCAATATAGGTTATCTGACGAACATTCTGACGTGGGGTATATTATTACTTCTTCTTAACACCATTTGGGCGCAGGAAACCAAATCAGCCAACGCACGACAAGTCCGGCTTTACACCACGGCACAATCAAAAGAGATTGTTGTAAAAAATTTGGACGAAGAAAAAAGTATTGCCAAGCCGGAAAATAAGAATCAGGCAATATCGGATAATTTAACTAAAAATGCCGAGGCCGTTAAAAAACTGCGGCAGATAATTGACGAAAAATATTCATACCGCAATTTGCGCAGCGTCAACTGGGACAGTTTGTTCAAACAGTATGGTCCTCGTATGGAAAATGCCAAAACTGTGAACGAATTTGCCGAAGCAGCAGCCCAAATGTTGAGTCAGGCCAAAGATATGCACCTCTGGGTCAAGGTTAACGGTCAGGCTGTAGAAGGTTTTAAACGAAAAATATTCCGCAATTATAATCTCAATCTTCTCGGGAAAATCATTCCTTCGTGGCGCCAATATAACGACCGTGTATGCAGCGGCCGAATCGATAAAAATATTGGTTACATACTCATAAAAAGCTGGGCGTCGGAAAAACCGGAAACGCTTGAAGCTGCCTTTGATGCACTCAAACAGTTTTCAGATTGTCAGGGGTTCATCATTGACGTAAGGCCGAATGCCGGCGGAAGCGAAACACTAGCGGAAAAATTCGCGGGCTGCTTCGTGAACGCTCCCGCAGTATACGCCAAACATATTTTTAGAGACATTGACGACCCGAAGGGATGGTCTAAGATGCACGAACGAATACTTTCGCCCAATCCCGACCGTCCTCCCTACAGGGGACGGGTCGCAGTTCTTATGGGCCACGCAAATTTAAGCAGTTGTGAAGCTTTTATTTTAATGATGAAACAGGTCCCTGATTGTGTTCTTGTCGGCGGCAAATCTTATGGAAGCTCAGGCAACCCAAAACCCTATGACCTCGGCAATGGTGTGGAGGTATGGATACCGTCCTGGAAAGCTTTAAGGCCGGATGGCACCTGCTTTTAGGGGCAGGGAATCGAGCCGGACTTGTTCGTCAGCACAAATGAAAAAGAGCTGCACAGGCATGACCGCATCCTTGAAACCGCAGTCAAGTATCTTCGAAATAAACATTAAAAACTTTTAGATGCAAACAGTGAATTGGGGGGGTGAATATGCTTTCTCACGGTTCGATGCGGTTATTTACTGCTTTTTATACTCCTTACAACCCTGATTACATCCATCATTTCCGCTACATCATGTACCCGCACAATTGACACCCCTGCCGCCGCACATAGTGCAACGGTCGCCGCTGTGCCGAATATCCGCTCCGTCGGGTCTTCCCTGCTTGTTATTTTCCCTAAAAAAGCCTTTCTGCTTGTCCCCACCAAAACCCGATAACCGCTTTCAACAAATCTGTCGATGTGCCTTAGAATCTCAAGATTATGCTCTGCCGTTTTGCCGAATCCTATTCCGGGGTCGATAAAAATTTTTTCCCTCTTTATCCCGAATTCTTCCGCTCGTTTTGCCTGTTTCAGCAGAAACTCAAGGACCTCGTCGACAACGTTTTTATATTTCGGCTCAATCTGCATCGTCGCAGGCGTCCCCTGTATATGCATCAGCACAACCGGCACCTCCCTCTCCGCTGCCAGTTTCCCCATCCGTTCATCCGCCAGTGCGGTCATATCATTTATCATCGCCGCTCCCGCATCAAGCGCGGCCTCTGCAACCTCATAATTGTAAGTATCGATACTAATCGGCACATTCATCTTTTCGGAGAGCTTTTTTATCACCGGAATTGCTCTTCTTATCTGCTTATCTGCAGACACAGATTTTGCCCCCGGCCGTGTCGATTCCGCACCGACGTCTATTATCGCCGCACCTTCGCCGGCCATATTTAATCCACGCTCGACGGCCTTATCTGTTTCGAAAAATTGTCCCCCGTCGCTGAACGAATCCGGAGTAGCATTCAAAATCCCCATCGCCAGGCAGCCCGCCGAAAAATCCAGCTTTCCTACCGGCCATTCAACTATATCTCCTGCCCTGTTTCTCATTTTTTGCCTTTTACCCCTTTTACTTCCCTAAACCCTATTCCCTTCAATTTTTTTGAAACTATTTTTATTTTCTCTGTGTCCCCTGTGTTCTCTGCCTGCCCTGCGTAGCCCCGATGTTCCGATTTGTCGGAATCGGGGCGAAGTAGGGTGGCTAATATTACCTGCGTATTTTGAAATTCTCTGCGGACAGGATAATCTTTTCTGAGTCTGTCGAATTCCGCCCCTCTTTTGTCTGCCGGCATATTTAAAATCCGCTTAAGCCTCCCGTCATCTGCCTTAATATCATAAACCTTCCTGACGATTTCCCGTAATATGTCTTCTTCACCGCCGCTTTTTGACTCTACCTTTATCTCAGGGACAATCGGCTTAGGCAAAAATGAATCAATATCGAACTTCGCTTCGAGTCCGAAACATTCGCACACTGCCTTATAAATCATAATCATCCCAGCCACCTTGCCGTCAAACGAATACCCTGCTATGTGCGGCGTCCCTATGTCGACCATCCCTAAAAGTTCCGTATCTATATTTGGCTCATTTTCCCAGACGTCCAGCATCGCCGACCTTATTTTCCCCGTTTTTATAGCTGCCTTCAAAGCGGCCGTTTCAACCACTCCGCCGCGGGATGTATTCAGAAATACACATCCCTTTTTCAGCGACCCGAAAAATTCCTCATCCGCTAAATGATAAGTCTTATCAATCCCCTCGAAGGTCAGCGGTGTATGAAGCGTTATAAAATCGCATCCGAAAAGTTTTTCTATCGGCAGATACTTTGACTTGCCGGTCTGACGCTGTAATGGTGGGTCATTGAGATAAGTTTTCATTCCCAGCGCCGCACATTTTTTTGCCACCTTGCTGCCGACGTTGCCCACTCCCACTACGCCTATTGATTTACCTTCTAACGTGATATTATGTTTCTCCCCCGCTTCCAGCAGCGCTGCAACAATATATTCCGCCACGGAATTTGCATTCGACCCCGGCGCCGATGCAAAGCCGATATTGTATTTTTGCAGGTATTCGCAATTAATATGCTCGAATCCTATCGTTGCCGTCGCCACGAATTTGACTTTACTGCCCGACAGCAGTTTCTCATTTACCGGCGTAACACTGCGAACAAGCAGAACGTCCGCATCAGCAATCTCTTTTGGCTTTATCTGCCGTCCTGCAACGACTTCAACTTCGCCGATAGACGAAAAACACTCCTTCACAAACGGTATATTCATATCCGCCACTATCTTCATTGCCACCTCCCTGCTATCTCAACGCCGCATTCCGGGCAGCGCGAATCTTTTATCCTGTTGGCCGCTATTCTGTATCCCACTCGCTCAATCAGCGCCTTGCCGCACTTATAGCAGAACGTGCTTTCGCCTTTCGCACCCGGCACATTGCCCATATAAACGTATCTCAGCCCCGCCGCCCTGCCGATATTATACGCATTCTCTAATGTCCCCATCGGCGTAGGCTCTGAATCCAAATATTTATACTGCGGATAAAACCTGCTTATATGCCACGGCACATCAGGCCCGGCATTCGCAACAAGCCACTCCGCAAGTTTTTTTAACTCATCATCGCTGTCATTTTCGCCCGGCACTAATAACGTCGTAATCTCCTGCCAGATATTCGTCTCTTTCGCAATATATTTAATCGTATCGAGGACCGGCTGCATTCTCGCCTTGCACAGCCTTTTATAATAATCTTCGCTGAACGCCTTCAAATCCACGTTTATCGCATCCAGCCAGTCTTTTGCAAAATCAATCGCCTCGCGAGTCATATACCCGTTGCTCACAAAAACATTTTTCAGACCCTCTCTTTTCGCAAGCACTCCGCAGTCGGCACACAACTCCATAAATATCGTTGGCTCGGTATACGTATATGCGATGCTTTTGCTGCCGCTGCTGAGTGCCATCCCGACGATTTTCTCAGGGCTTATCGCCTGCCCGTCTATTATCCCGTCTTCGATTACCTGCTGGCTTATCTGCCAGTTCTGGCAAAATTCGCATTGAAAATTACATCCCGGCGTTGATATCGAAAAACTCTTCGACCCGGGCTGAAAATGAAATAAAGGCTTTTTCTCTATCGGGTCAACGTTCGCCGCACAAACCTTGTAATAATTCAGCAAATATAATACCCCGTCTATATTTTTCCGCACCCCGCAATGACCGAGTCTGCCGTCAGCTATCAGGCAACGAAATGCGCACAATTTGCACTGCACCTTTTTATCTTTTGCAGAGGGTTCCCACAAAATCGCTTTCTTCAAATCCATTTCCATATCTGTAATTATACCCCCTTCTTCATTACAAGTCAGGATTTTTTACCCCCAGTATTCGCCCGCAGGGTATAATGGCCCTATGCTTATCTTCAAAAAATGGCGGCGAAAAAAAATTGCACAGCGGCCTTTTCCGCAGGACTGGCCGGCCATTATCGAAAATAATGTCCCTCTCTATAACAGGCTTTCACAGCCCGACAAGCACGAACTGCACCGCCACATCCTGATTTTTTTATCCGAAAAGCGTTTCGAAGGCTGCGGCGGCCTGAAAATCACCGATGAAATAAAACTCACCATCGCCGCCTATGCCTGCATTCTTCTGCTCCATCGCCAAACTGACTATTACCCCGGCCTGCATTCTATCCTTGTTTATCCCAACGCCTACGTCGCTCACAGTGTTGAGCATCTCGCAGCCGGAGTTGTCGCCGAAGGTCCGGAGGTCCGGCTCGGCGAATCCTGGCATCGCGGCTCCGTCGTCCTCTCGTGGGACGACGTCCAAAGCGCCGCCGGCGATGGCGGTAGTCCCCATAATGTCGTCCTTCACGAATTTGCTCATCAGATTGACACCGCTTTCGGCCAGGGTGACGACACGCCCGTCCTTCAGCATTCTTCCGCCTACCGCGCCTGGGCACGCATACTGCAAAAAGAATATCAGCAGTTTTGCGATGATGTTGAAGATAATAGCTACACAGTTCTCGATAAATATGGTGCAACGAACCCTGCCGAATTTTTCGCCGTCGCTACGGAATTTTTCTTTCAGCAGCCGGAACTGCTCAAAACGCACCACCCCGATTTATACAACGAGTTAATGCTCTTTTACCAGCAGGACCCGGTTTAGCCCCCAGACCCGTTTCTCGTAGCGTCCCAAATCATAAATCGAAAATCAGAAATTGATTTAGAATCGCCACATCAAATTTATCGCCCCGTACGAATCTGTGCTGCCCTGTTCCCTATATTCCCTTGTCAGGAACGTCTGCGAATAGCTTATCTCGAACGATTTGTATCTGTAAACCCCGCCAATTTGAAACTGTCCGACCGCCAGCTCCGTCTCAAGCCCGCTCAAAAACCGGTCATACTGAACAACCTTGCCGCCAATCCGCGTAAAAATATACGCCGTATGGACCGCTTCGGGTTTCTTGATGCACCCCGACGCCGGCGCCTCAAGTCGCCCAGGCCCAAAATCATTAGGCAGATTTATCCCGTATCGAAAAATAATACCAAGGTTCGCGTTGCGATGCACCGACCCAGCCGTGAATCCGTATTCCAGATGCGAATCAAAATTCCCCGTCCGCTCGAAATACCGCTCAGCAGCCCTTTGCCTTCTCAGCCACGTAACATCCGCCGTAAACTCGTTGCCTAATTGACTATCCCATCCCTTCGGTTCTTCCACGTCGATAACGTCGTGCACAAAACTTTGAATTGTGCCCCCCCTCGCCGAGGGCCCTGTCATTCCCAGGTTCAGTTCCAAATGTTCCATCTGGTTGTCTGCCGCCCGCTGTGCGAATATGCCCCCATACATCCATCCTGCGAATACCCGGTCGTGTCTGGCTCGAAGCGCTGGTGCGTCGACATGGTCAGGCGTATACATATTTTGACCGAAAAAATACCCCAGTGCCGTTGAAATATTGCCGTCGTTTTGACCAAAATTATTCCATCGCGCAAATTCTTTTAGAAAATTGACGTCTGGCTGATGCGTGAAAACTAATTTTACCCCGTCGGTATAGTGTCGGTCAGTCCGATATAATGGCTTGATAAACGCCCCGTCGTTTTCCACATACAGCGTAAACGTCTCCTGCCCTGATGAGATGCCGCTCATCAAAACACAGAAAAGCCCTGTTAGGATTGCTATGCTAACCTCGTGTTTTTTCACCTGTTTTTTAATAAAAACTTACTCCTCAACCTATGGGCGTGGTTTTACCTTGTTTATATATCGCCCATTTTGCCAAAAAAGGTTGAGTGCCAATCTCGCTTTTATATTGTTCATTTTACAGGACGGCTGAACCGTATCCTTCTGTCATTCCCGCGAACGCGGGAATCTATTTACGATATACGCACCGCCTGTTTAGCGGTCGCCTGGCCTGTGGTGAGCGACCTGTAGCGAGCGAAGTCGAACTAAGTCGAACCGAACGGCGGCCTTCAAAAAAAATTTGGCCCC
>Ga0315278_10000241_pt1 | contig 49220 bp, 41 predicted proteins | sample YL17G06_0_MG_FD_203880 | JGI IMG/M metagenome (GOLD analysis project Ga0315278, IMG submission 203880) | Sediment microbial communities from Yellowstone Lake, YNP, Wyoming, USA - YL17G06_0 | ecosystem: Environmental > Aquatic > Freshwater > Lake > Sediment | place: USA: Wyoming | collected... | reverse complement strand
GCCTCAAGCAGGGTGAACGTCCCGACGACGTTGGTCTCGATGAAGTCCGCGGGCCCGTGGATCGAACGGTCGACGTGGCTCTCCGCGGCGAAGTGGACGACCGCGCGCGGGCGATGCGCGGCGAGCAGACCGTCGACCGCCTCACGGTCGCCGATGTCTCCCCGGACGAAAGTGTGGCGAGCGTCGCGCTCGAGCGCTGCGAGGTTGCGCAGATTCCCCGCGTACGTCAACTTGTCGAGACTGACGACGGGCTCGCCGACCTCGCGCATCCAGTCGAGGACGAAGTTGGAGCCGATAAAACCGGCGGCGCCGGTGACGAGAATCGTCATTGCGTGGATCTCTTTAGCGCCCTCAGCTTCGCATACTTGTTGAAGCTGTTCATGCAGCCGATCGCGATGTGCACGAGCCCCGGAATCCCGTCGAGGAAACCGAGGCGGAACACGTAGAATTTGAGGAACCGCACCAGCGGGCTGAACACGAAGTGCAGCACGCCCGCCCCACGCCCGTCGGCCAGCATCCGCTCGGCCTGCAGCGTGGTGTACCGATTCTGCTTGTCGAGGTAGCGTTCCAGCGACTCCGCCGACTCGTGCATCAGATCGCCCGCGAGCCGCACAACCGAAGCGGTCGTGAGCACGTGCTCGTGCACCGCGTCGTCGCTCCAGCGCGCGTGCCCGCGGTGGAAGAGCCGCGTGTTCCAGTCCGGGTAGCCCTCGCCGTGGCGCAGCCAGCGACCCATGAAGCGGTTGCAGCGGGCCATCGAGCAAACGAAGCCGCGCGGCGCCGCCAGTTCCGCGACGATCGAGCGGCGAAGCTCGTCGCTCACGCGCTCGTCGGCATCGACGCACAGCACCCAGTCGTGCGCGGCCTGGGAGACGGCGAACTGCTTCTGCCGCCCGAAACCGAGCCATTGATGCGACACGACGCGAGCGCCCCGGGCCTGCGCGAGCTCGATCGTGCCGTCCGTGCTGCCCGAGTCGACGACCAGGATCTCCTGGGCGAATGCGGCGCTCGCGAGGCAGGCTTCGAGCTCTCTCGCGGCGTTGAGGGTGATTACGACCGCAGAGAGCGGCGCTTTGGACGGCACGCGTGCGTCAGTCATTCGACTCGGCGGGGGCCCGCAGGGTCACGCGGGTCCGGGGGCGATCAGCGGGATGACCTGTCGCCCGTTGCGCCGGTAGACGCGGAAGTCCGTATCGAGGGTCATGACGGCGACGTCATGCACCAGCTCCGACAGGCGTACCAGGCACGCGTCTGCGAGCGTCATCGGCACGTCACGATAGCGGCGCATCAGCGCTTCGAGGTGACCGGCCTCGGACTCGACGGAGATCGCGACGCGCAGGACGCCCTTGACGAGCAGGGCAGGGACGATCGAGGGCGCACCGCCCGCGCGCTGCACCAGGAAGGCGGTCTCGACAAGTACCGGCTCGCAGGTGAGGAGCGGGGGCCGCAGTCGGGCGAACTGGCTCTTCGCCCAGCGATGCTGTCCATCACGGGCGTTGAGCCACGCGACGAGCGGCCCGGTGTCAACGACGACGTTTCTTGCCACGCGCGGCGTCCGACGCGATCGCCCGGTCCAGGTGACGCCGGTCGACCGAGAGGGTGCGCGGCCCGCGGATTGCACCCACCAGTTCGCCGGCGAGATCGGCGCACGTCAACTCCCCGCGCGCCGTCGGCTGCTCGAGCAACGCGGCCTCGAGCGTGCTGCGGATGACGGTCGACTGCGACACGCGCCGCCGGCGCGCCTCTTCCGCGAGACGGTACCGGAGCGCCACCGGAAGCTTGAATGAGACGACATCCATTGGCTTATGGTAATACGGTTGTGCCAGTTCGGCAATATCACAGGCCCCTGTCAGGGCGCGTCCTTGGCGCCCCCGCGGCGGTCCCGTGGGCCGCCGGCGTGGCGGCATCGTCTCTTATACTGCGGGCCTCGTGCCGGCGAAGCCCGACGGAGAAAACTGCTCGCCCCGCCGATGAAGCGCATTCTCCTCATCCGTCTCTCCTCCCTCGGCGACGTCCTGCACACCTTTCCCGCAGTGACCGACATTCGGCGTGCCTTCCCGGACGCGATCGTCGACTGGGCGGTGGAAGAAGCCTATGTCCCGCTCGTCAGGATGCATCCTGGCGTCACGCGCGCGATTCCCTTCGCGCTGCGGCGCTGGCGGACCCAGTGGTTTCGGCCGCAAGCGTGGCGCGAGCTCGCGGAGTTTCGGGCCGCGCTGCGCGAGCACCCGTACGACGCGATCCTTGACACGCAGGGCCTGTTGAAGAGCGCGCTGGTCGCAAAGCTTGCGCGCGGACCGGTTTACGGCTTCGGGCTGGGCACGGCGCGCGAGGGATTCGCGACCCGGTGCTACGACACGACCTACGAATTCGCGCCCGCCGTCCACAAGATCGAGCGCTATCGGGCCGTCGCCGCGCGCGCGCTCGGCTACGTGCGGCAGCGGGGCGTGGAGTACGGGATCGTCGCGCCGCCCGCGCCGGCGTACGCGCCGCGCGCGCCCTACTGCGTGCTGCTCCATTCGACCGCCCGCGCCGCGAAGCTCTGGACCGAGGCGGCGTGGATCGGCGTCGCGCGGGCACTCGAGTCCCGCGGGATCGTGTGCGTGTTGCCCTGGGGTGCGGAGGACGAGCGTGCGCGCTCGGGTCGGCTCGCCGGCGCCCTGGCGCGCGGCGTCGTTCCGCCGCGCATGTCGATCGAGACGGCCGCCGGCCTCGTCGGGCACGCGGCGGCGGCAATCGGCGTCGATACCGGGCTGATGCATCTCGCGGCGGCGCTCGGCGTTCCCGTCGTGGGCATTTTCTGCGACTCGGAGCCGCTCGACGCGCAGCCGCTCGGCGCGGGGCGCACGGCCTATCGCGGTGGGGTGGGGACGCCCCCGACCGTCGCCGCGGTGCTCGACGCCTTGCGCGCGGTCGCGCCGGCGCTCGCGTGATGCTTCGCTTCGCCTACAACCTCCTCTGGCATCTCGCGCTGCCGCTGCTGCCGCCGCGCCTCTGGTGGCGCGGGCGCAAGGAGCGGGGGTACCGCGAGGCGATCGGCGAGCGCTTCGGGCGCTACGGCGCGCGTCCCGGCGGCCCGGTCATCTGGATCCACGCGGTCTCGCTCGGCGAAACGCGCGCCGCGCAGCCGCTGGTCCGCGCGCTACGCGAGCGCTACCCGGATCACACGCTGCTCCTCACCCACATGACGGCCACCGGCCGCGAGGCGGCGCGCAGCCTGTACGGCGAGTTCGCGCGGCTCTCGTTCCTGCCCTACGACCTCCCGTGGGCGGTGCGGCGGTTCGTCGCGCACTTCCGCCCGCAGTTCGGCGTGATCATGGAGACGGAGATCTGGCCGAACCTCGTGCGTGCCTGTCGCGAGGCGGGCGTCCCGGTGCTGCTCGCCAACGCACGCATGTCCGCAAAGTCGGCGCGCGGCTACGCCGCCATCGGGTCGCTCGCACGCGCGGCGCTCGACGACCTCGCCGCGATCGGCGCACAGACGGCAGCGGATGCGGAGCGGCTCGGCGCACTGGGCGCACACGCCGTCGAGGTCACCGGGAACCTGAAGTTCGACGTGACGCCGCCGGCCGAGACGCCGGCGCGCGCGCAGGCGCTGCGCGCCCTGTTCGGCGAGCGGCCGGTGCTGCTCGCGGCGAGCACGCGCGAGGGCGAGGAAGCCCTCCTGCTGGACGCGCTCGCGCGCGACCCGTTGCCCGCCGGCACCCTCACGGTCATCGTTCCGCGCCATCCCCAGCGCTTCGAAGAGGTCGCCACGCTATTCGCCGGTCGCGGTTGTGCGTTCGCCCGGCGCAACGACGGCCGGCCGGTGCCTGCCGACTGCGATTGGGTGCTCGGCGACAGCATGGGCGAGCTGAGCGCGTACTACGCGGCCTGCGACGTCGCGTTCGTCGGCGGGAGCCTGCTCCCGTACGGCGCACAGAATCTCATCGAGGCCTGCGCCGAGGGCACGCCGGTCCTGATCGGTCCGTCGACGTTCAATTTCGCCGCAGCGGCCGCCGAAGCGGTGCGGCTCGGCGCAGCCGTACAAGTCGCCGACGCGGGCGCGCTCATGCGCGAGGCGGCGCGCCTGCTGTCCGACGCGGGCAAGCGGGCGTGGATGGGTGAGGCCGGAGAGGCGTTCTGCGCCGCGCACCGCGGCGCGACGGCGCGAACGATGGCGATTGTGGCGCGGCTGATACGAGAACCCCGTGGCAAAGGGGTCGGGTAGCGCAACGAACCGGGGGATCTGAAATCCCCCTCTTCACGCACGTTTCGCTGCCCCTTTTAACAAGAGGGCGGTCCGCTACTCCGCGCCGGGGGCCCTCGGCTCGACCAACTTCACCACCCACGTGGTGCCGTCCGAGCCCACCGTCTTCGCCTCGCTGGCGGGGGCGAGCGGTGCCGGCGCCGGTGCAACCGGCTCGGCGAGGGCGACGGGCCGCTGCTCGGCCGCCTCCACCGGAGCGGCGACCGATTTCTCGACGATCGGCGCAGTCTCGGCCGCAGCGGTCTTCGACGTCGTCGCGGGGCGGCTGGCGGTCTTCTTGCTCGACTCGGTCTTTGTGGTCTTGCGATCGGCGCGCGACTTCTCGGGTGCGGGGGCGTCGACCTTCGGCGCCTCGGCTTTCGGCGACGGCGCCTCGGCGGCCGGTTGCGGCGCCAGCGGAGTCTTCGTCGCGGCCGCGGCGAATGCCGCCGGCAGGGTCGCCGAAGCCGCGGCGAGCGGCGCGACCGTCACGCTCGACTTCGGTGCCGGCTGGATGGTGCCGAGCAGCCGGTTCACCTCCTCGACGTCGGCTTCGCTCAGCGAGCCGGCCGCGGCTTTCAGCTTGAGTCCGTTGACGATCGTGTCGTACCGCGAGCGCGCGAGGTCGCGCTTCGTCTGGAAGACCTGCTGCTGGGCGTTCAGCACGTCGATGTTGATGCGCACGCCCACCTCGTAGCCGACGCGGTTCGACTGCAGCGCCGTCTCGCTCGAGACGAGCGCCTGCTCGAGCGCCTTCACCTGCGCGATTCCATTGGTCACATTGAGGTAGGCCTGCTGGGCGTTGAACTCGGCCGCGCGGCGGCTCGCCTCGAGGTCCTGGCGCGCCTTCTCTTTCAGCGCGACGGCCTCCCGGGTCCTCGACATCACCGACCCGCCAGCGTAGATCGGCACGTTAAGCTGGAGCCCGATCACGTTTTGCGAAACCGTCGAGCGGGTGCTGGCGCCAATCGAGAGGCTCGCGTTCGTGTTCTCCTGGGTGCTCGCGACGACGTCCACCGTCGGATAGTGGCCCGCACGCTGGCGCCCGACTTCCCGGTCGGCGATCTCCAGCACCGCCTCGTTTCCGCGCACGGTGAAGTTGTTCGCGCGCGCGCCATTCGCCCATTCGTCCAGGTTCGCGGGCTGGGGCGGCTGCATGGTGACGGTCGTGAGCAGCGGGGTCAGCGCGTCGGGTTGCCGGGCGATGATCTGCTGCAGGTTGCGCTGCGCGACCAGAAGCGCGTTCTGGCCGGAGATCTCCTGCGCCGTCGCGAGGTCGAAACGCGCCTGCGCCTCGTTCGTGTCGGTGATGGTCGCCGTGCCGACCTCGAAGTTGCGTTTGGCCTGCGCCAGCTGCTCGGCGATGGCCGCCTTGTTGGCGACGATGAACTCGATGTTGTCGCGTCCGGCGAGCACATCGAAATAGGCCTGTGCAACGCGCACGATCAGGTCCTGCGTCGCCTGGCCGAACTGGGCCTCGGCCTGCAGCACCTGGTAATGCGACTGCTGGTATTGCACCAGGTTCTGCCAGCGGAACAGCGGCTGCGTCAGGGTGACGGCCCAGCCGTTCGAGTTGAACTGCTTATTGGCGTTAAACGTCTTGTTCTCGGCGTCGTTCCAGTTCGTGTTGCCCGTGCCGTTGATCACCGGCAGCAGCAGCGCACGCCCTTGCGGCAGTTTCTCGATGCCGGCCTCCAGCTGCGCGCGGGACGCTGCGAACTGCGCGTCGTTCTGCTTGGCAAGCCGGTAGGTCTCGAGGAAGTCGGCGGCCGCCGCGTCTTGCGCGAACGCGGCCGCGACGAAGACTGCGGCGAGACGGATGCGGAAAGAATTCATCGGGGTGATCCTATTTTCGTGTCCTAGTCTAGTAAGTCGCCATCGCCGGGTCGACCGAGCGCGCCCAGGCGTCGACGCCGCCGAAGAGGTTGTGGACGCGGGCGAACCCGCGGCTCTCGAGGTACAGCCCGACTTGGAAGCTGCGCGCGCCGTGATGACAGACCAGCACCGTGTCGGCCGCGGCGTCCAGCTCGCCGGCACGCGCCGGGATCGCGTTCATCGGCATTTCGAAACACTCCGGGATGCGGCACACGTCGCGCTCCCAGGGCTCCCGGACGTCGACGAGCACCGGCCGCGCCCGCGACGGATCGTCGAGCCATGCCTTGAGCTGCCGTGGGGTGATCTGCTCCATTTCGCCCGCGTTGCCGGTCACGGCTCGCGCCTTAGAAAATGAACTTGTCCCGTTGCTCCGCGTTCTTGAGCGGCGCGAGCACGGTCTCGAACAGATCCAGCGCGCGGTACGAGCCCTCGGCGACGCAGGTGACCAACCGGGCGCTCATCACCGGCAGTTCGCCGACCACTGCAAACAGGCGGCCGCGCGGCTTGAGCTGCGCGAGCAGCGCCTCCGGCAGCACCGGGGTCGAGCCCGTCAGCACGATCACGTCGTACGGGGCGTGCTTCGGCCAGCCGCGCGCCGCGTCGCCGGGCTCCGTGGTTGCGTTGCGCACGCCTGCGCGGCGCAAGTTCGCCTCGCCGAAGGACTTGAGCGTCGGGTTGATCTCGATGCTATGGACGTGGGCGGCGCGGTGCGCGAGAAGCGCGGTCAGGTAGCCGCTCCCCGTGCCCACCTCTAGTACCTTGTCGCTCGGTTTCACCGCGAGCTCCTGGAGCGCGCGCGCCTCGACCTTCGGCGCCATCATCTTTTCACCATCCCCCGCATTTTCAAGCAGAGGGATCTCAAGGTCGGAGAACGCGATCTCGCGATAGACCGGCGGCACGAACTCTTCGCGGCGAACGACGTAGAGCAGGTCAAGCACCTCCTGGTCCAAAACGTCCCAGGGTCGGATCTGCTGCTCGACCATATTGAACCGGGCTTGCTCGATATTCATAAGTTTCTGGAGAAACTCTCGCTAAGTAGCGATTTAAGCACGGAAATTAGAGCTGGACAAAGGGTTGTTGTGGGGATGCGACATAGGTCTCGCTCCGGCCTCGACCGGCCGTCGGCCGCATTCCGAACCCCGGCGGGATCGTCCCACAACCGGGCGGTTGCCTCAATAAACAGCCTCACGCCCGAGGCACGGCGCGGGGGCGCCCCCGCCTCGATTCGTTACAGGGTGCCTTCGAGGATTGCGCCGGGTGCCACGGCCGGGGCTGGCGCAGGGGGGGTCCGAGGGTGCCGCGCGGGCGCCGGGGCCTTGACCCGGAACCACGCCGCGTACAACGCCGGAAGGAAGAGCAGCGTGAGCAGGGTCGCGACGACCAGGCCGCCCATGATCGCGACGGCCATCGGCCCGAAGAAGGCGCTCCGGGTGAGGGGGATCATCGCCAGCACCGCCGCCGCGGCGGTCAGCGTGATCGGCCGGAAACGGCGCACGGTGGCCTCGACGATCGCCGCCCACGGCGCATGGCCGGCCCGAATGTCCTGGTCGATCTGATCCACCAGGATTACCGAGTTGCGCATGATCATCCCCGACAGGGCGATCGTCCCGAGCATCGCGACGAAGCCGAACGGCTGGTTGAAAACGAGCATGGCGGCCGTAACGCCGATCAGCCCGAGCGGCGCGGTCAGCACGACCATCGCGACCCGCGCGAAGCTCCGCAGCTGGAGCATGAGAACCGTCAGCACGACAAGCGCCAGGAGCGGCAGTCCGGCCATGACCGATCTCTGACCCTTGGCGCTGTCCTCGACCGCGCCGCCGGTCTCGAGGGTGTAGCCGGGGGGCAGCGCCGCGCGGATCGGCGCGAGCAGCGGCGCGATCTGGGCCGTGACGGCCGGCCCCTGGATGTCGCCGTAGACGGTGGCACGAACCGTGATCGTCGGCAGCCCGTTGCGGCGCCAGATCACGCCGTCTTCGAACCCGTACGAGATGGTCGCCACCTGCGCCAGCGGGACGGACCGCGGGGAAGCGGGGGACCCCTTCCCGTCGCCTGCCGTGCCGGACCGGGTCGGTACCGCCAGGTCCGCGACCAGCGAGAGCCGGGCGCGCTCGTCGGCCGAGCCGCGCAGCAGCACCTCGACCTGTTTGTCGCGCTCGCGGTAGTACGTGACCGTTAAGCCGTTGAGCGAAGTGTTGAGGAACGCGGACAAGTCCTGCGAGGACAGCCCGAGGAGCCGCGCCTTCTCCTGGTCGATGTCGACCTTGATGACTTTGGATCGCTCTTCCCAATCGAAGTGCACGTTCGAGACGTGCGGGTTGCCGCGCATCACTTCGGCGACCCGCTCGGAGTGGCGGCGCACCGTGGCGATGTCTTCGCCCGAGACGCGGAACTGCACCGGAAAGCCGACGGGCGGGCCGTTCTCGAGCCGGGTCACGGTGCCGCGGACGCCGTGGAACCCCGTCTCGAAGCCCCGGATGAGCCGGGCGCGGAGCGCCTCGCGCGCCTTCAGGTCCTGCGTCAGGATGACGAACTGGGCGAAGTTGGCATTCGCGAGTTGCTGGTCGAGTGGAAGGTAGAAGCGCGGGCTGCCCCACCCGACGTAGCTCACGTAATTGACGATCCCGCTTTCCTGCTGGAGGCTTCTCTCGAACTGCTTCGCCGCCGCCTCGGTCGCGGCGAACGAGGAGCCCTCGGCGAGGCGCAGGTCGACGAGGAGCTCGGGGCGGCTCGAGGCCGGGAAGAACTGCTGCTGCACGAACCCGAAGCCGATGATCGCGGCGGCGAAGAGCGCCGCCGTCGCCGCAATCACGGTCTTTCGGTGCGCGACGCACCAGTGCACCGTTGCACGGAAGCGCGCATAGAACGGTGTCGCATAAATCGCGCGCTCGCGGTCCGCGGGCGCGCCCGCCGAGTGCGGCAGCGGCGCGCGTTCGAGCCGGGCCGAGAGCCGCGGCGCGATCCTGCGCAGCAGCCGCGCGAGCCGCGAACGCGTCCCGTGCATCGACGCAGCCTCGGGCAGCAGCCGATAGCCGAGGTAAGGCACGAACACCACCGCTGCGATCCACGACACGAGCAGCGCGATCGTGGTCACCTGGAAGATGGAGCGCGTGTACTCGCCTGTCGACGACGCCGCGGTCGCGATCGGCAGGAAACCTGCGACGGTCACGAGCGTCCCCGACAGCATCGGCATCGCGGTGCTCGAGTACGCGAAGCTCGCGGCGCGCAGGCGGTCCCAGCCCTGCTCCATCTTCGTGGCCATCATCTCGACGGCGATGATCGCGTCGTCCACCAGCAGGCCGAGCGAAAGGATCAGCGCGCCGAGGGAGATCTTGTGCAGCCCGATTCCGAAGAGCTGCATGAATAGAAAGGTCGCAGCCAGCACGAGCGGGATGGAGAGCGCGACGACGATCCCCGTGCGCAGGCCGAGCGAGGCGAGGCTCACCGCGAGCACGATGAGGACCGCCTCGGCGAGCGAGCGCACGAACTCGCCCACCGAACGTTGCACCGCCTCGGGCTGGCTCGTGACCTGCCCGAGCTCCAGGCCCACCGGCAGCTCCTTGCGCAGGCGCTCGACCGTCTGGTCGAGATTCTGGCCGAGCTCGATGATGTCCCCGCCTTTCGCCATCGAGACCCCGATGCCGAGCGCCTCCCTGCCCAGGAACCGCATCTTCGGCTGGGGCGGGTCCGCGTAGCCGCGCGACACTTTGGCGATGTCGCCGAGGCGGAAGAGCCGGCCGTTCGCGCGGATCGTGGTCTCGCGGATCGCCTCGACCGAGTCGAAGTCGCCGCTCGGGCGGAGGTAGATCTTGTCGGTCGCGGTCTCGAAGCTGCCCGCCGGCGCCATCGCGTTCTGCGTCGCCAGCGCGTTGACGATCGTCTGCACGTCGACCCCGAGCGTCGCGAGCTTGGTGTTCGAGAGCTCGATGAACACCTTCTCGTCCTGCTCGCCGATGAGCTCGACCTTGGCGACGTCGGGCACGCGCAGCAGCTCCCGGCGGATGCGGTCGGCGTACTTCTTGAGGTCGGCGTACGCGAACCCGTCGCCGGTGAGCGCGTAGATGTTGCCGAAGGTCTCGCCGAACTCGTCGTTGAAGTAGGGACCCTGGATCCCCGCGGGCAGGGTGTGGCGCATGTCGCCGACCTTCTTGCGCACCCGATCCCAGGTATCCGCAATCGCGGAGGTTGGCGTCGAGTCCTTGATCGTGAAGAACACGAGCGACTCGCCGGGTTTCGAGTAGCTGCGGATGACGTCGACGTGCGGCGCCTCCTGGAGCTTCTTCTCGATCCGGTCCGTGATCTGCTCCTCGACCTCGTGCGCGGTGGCGCCGGGCCAGTTGGTGCGGATCACCATTACCTTGAACGTGTACGGCGGATCCTCCGACTGCCCGAGCTTCGCATAGGCGAGCACGCCGAAGATCGCGAGCACGATCATCGCGTAGAGCACCAGGCTCTGGTGCTCGAGGGTCCACTCGGAGAGGTTGAAGCGCTTCACCGCGACACCGGGGGCTTTAGGGTCATGCGCCGGTCACGCACCGCGCTGGAGTGCCGCCTGGAGCCGCCCCTGCGAGCGCGGGCTCGCGGCCGCCTCGCTCTCCACGCGCACGGTCTCGCCCGCGAGCAGCTTGTGCGCGCCGGCGGTGACTACAATCTCGCCCGCCTTGAGCCCCGCGGCGATCGTGGCGCCGTCCTCGCGGTACGCGGCGACGGTCACGGGCCGGAGGTTCACCTTGCTTGTCTGGGGATCGACGACCCAGACCGCGGGCTGGCCGTCGATCTGCGTCAATGCGGTCAGGGGAACGCTGAGGGTTGCCGGGTCCGTGCGCTGCCCGAGCACGACGTTGGCGGTCATCCCGAGCTTCACCGCGTCGTCGGGCGCGAGGAGCGTGATCTTGACCGCGAAGGTGCGCGTCGTCGGGTCCGCGGTCGGGGCAACCTCGCGAATCACCCCGACGTAGGGCTTGCCCGGCGCCGCGAGCACGGCCACGTGGATCTCCCGCGCGTCGCGCAACTCCGCGAGCCGGCCCTCCGGCAGGCTGATCACCACCTCTTTCTCGTCGGGGCGCGCGAAGCGCATGACCGCCTGGCCCGCGGCGACCACCTGTCCCGCCTCCACGCTCACCGCGGTGATCACCCCGTCCGCTTCGGCCGCAAGCGTCGTGTACGACGACTGATTCCGGGCGGTGGCAAGCTGCGCGCGCGCCTGCTCGAGCCGCGCCTTGGTCGTGTTGAACGCCGTCTCGCGCGCGTCGAGCACCGCCTGGCTGACGAACTTCTTCGCGAACAGATCGCGGTAACGCTCGACCTCCGCCTTCGCCAGCGCGTGATCGGCTTCCGCGGCGGCGAGCGCCGAGCGCGCGCCATCCGCGCCAAGCTGCGCGTCCTGCGGATCGAGGCGCGCGAGCGGCTGTCCCTTCTTCACCATCGCGCCGACGTCGACGTAGCGCGCGACGACCTTGCCGCCGACGCGGAAGGCGAGATCGTTCTCGTAGCGCGCGCGGATCTCGCCCGAGTAGACGTTCGCGCCGTCGCCCGGTCTTGCGCCGACCACCTGTGCGATCACCGCACGCGGGGCGGGCGGGGGCGCCGCCGGCTTGGAGCACGCCGCGAGAGCAAGCGCGGCGACGAGGGCGAGGACGATTGCGCGGGCGGGCAGCATGGTGGAGCTCCTGGGGTGCGGAGGCGGCGTCAGCGGCGGGTGGCGTCGCCCGCGCGCAGGCCGTTTACGAGGAGATCGAGCGTGTGCTCGAAGTAGGCGGGCACGTCGAAGTCCTCCGGGCCGGCGCAGGCCAGGAACGAATGCTGGAGGATCGCGCGCATGATCAGCGGCGAGATGAGGGCGCGCACGGTGTAGTCGACGTCCACGGGTCGGAACTCGCCGCGGTCGATGCCGCGCTGGACGGCGCGCGCGAAGAGCCCGGACCCGCGCTGGATCACTTCGGCGTTGTAGAAGCGCGCGAGCTCGGGGAAATTCTGCGCCTCGGAGATCATGAGCTTCGGGATGCCGGAGTGCCGGGTCGAGCCGATCTCGTTCCACCAGCCGGTGACGAGCGTGCGCAGGAGGTCGGCCGACGCGCCCTCGAACCGGTCGACCCGCTGCTCCGCTTCCTCGATCGCGCGGACGATGCCCGAGCGGATCACCGCCTTGAAGAGTGCTTCCTTGCTGTCGAAATAGAGGTAGACCGTGCCCTTCGAGACGCCCGCGCGCTGCGCGACGTCCTCGAGGCGCGCAGCGGCGAAGCCGCGCTCCACGAAGAGATCGAGCGCGGCATCGAGGATCTCCGACGGGCGGGCGTCTTTGCGTCGCTCGAAGCGGGGCTCGGGTTTCTGAAGCTCGGTGGTACTCATGGCACTCTCATGACTGACCGGTCAGTAATATGACATCTGACTGACCCGTCAGTCAACAATTTCTCTGCTGTGCTAGCAATGTCGTTGCGTTGATTGCATGAATGTAAGCGCCCGCTCTTGCGGAGGCCACGACCAAACCGAGCGTCAGGATTGATCTTGGACGAGTGACGCTGCGGATGCGCCGGCCAGTCGTCCAAGCGTCACGGCGGCTAGCAGACCGTTGCCGGAGAGATACCCCCAGACGTGCGCGCCGGACACTCCGCTCGCGGCGCCACCGCCGGCGAAGAGATTCGGTAGCGGTACACTCAGTGCGTCGAGCACGCGCGCCGACGGGTCCACGACGAGTCCGCCCTGGGTATGGAAGAGCGCGCCAGTCACCTTCACCGCGTAGTAGGGCGGCGCAAGCGCGGGCGCGCCGCTGAAGTCGCGGCCGAACGGGTCGCGCGCCGACCCCGCGACGTATCGCGCGACATCGTCGAAGGTCGCGGCGAGCGCCTCGGTGGATAGGCCGCAGGCGGACGCGAGCCCTGCGATCGTAGCGGCGCGGCGGAGGGCGCCCAGCTCCTGGGCGCCGCGGTAGTCCTCGAACTCCACGCCGAGCCGGTGGAGCCGCTCGTCGAAAATGCTCCAGGCCACCCCGCCGGGTTGCTCGATCACGGGCAGGCACTGCTCGGAGTAGCCGAGGTGCTCGTTCGAGAACCGGCGCCCCGCCGTGTTCACCTGGAAGCCGCCTTCCACCATCAGGGCCCAGGTGATCAGGATTCCGTGTGGCGTGGCGACCGAGCCGTGCCCCTGGTACGCGGTCATGTCGCGCACCGCCGCGCCGAGCGCGGTGCCCCACACCGCCGCGTCGCCCTGGTTACCGGCATGACCGAAATACAGGGCGTCGGCGATCTCGAGGATGTACCGCCGCACCATTTCCGAGTTACCGCCGAAGCCCGATGAGGCGAGCACGAGCGCGCTGCACCCGACTTCTTCCACCGATCCGTCAGGCCGCACGAACGCCACGCCGCGCACCCGGTGGGCGCGATCGGCGTACACCGTGGTCACGTGCGCGGCGGTGAGAAGGGCGATGTCCGCGCTCGCCGCAGCGCGCTGCAACGCAGCCATCAGCGCAGCGCCGGTCTTCTCCGGCACGGCGTGCATACGCAATGCGCTGTGGCCCGGGTAAAGGAATCCCTCGACCAGTACGAACGGCACACCGTGCGCGTCGGCGAGCCATTCGAGCGTCGGGCCGGATTCGCGACATACCGCGTCGACGATGCGCGGATCGGCCTCGCCGTGGTTCTTGTGCCGGATGTCGTCAGCCATCAGCGCGACCGAGTCAGCGACGCTTCGCTCCCGCTGCCAACGCGTCGCGCACGCGGGGATGAAGCCGGACGAGAGCGCGGTCGAGCCGGCGGGCACCGCGTCGCGCTCGAGCACAAGGACTTCCGCTCCGGCATCGCATGCCGCCAGTGCGGCAACGAGCCCGCAGGCGCCGGCTCCCACGACGAGCACCGGCACGTGCACTTCGAACCGCCGCGCCGCGTCGACGACGACCGGCATTCCGCTCTCCTCAGGTCCCCACGAGCGCGGCGGAGCACAGGCTCATCAAGACGAGCATCACCTGGTCGGCCAAGATGAACTTGCGGGCGTTGCACGAGGTGGTTGTTTGATGAGAAAGTCCTCGAGATTCCTGATCGGGACTTTGTCTTCACGTAACGACGCGCGAGCGCCTTCGAACCGCGCGCGGATCTGTCGGCCGTATTCAGCATCCCGGACGAGTCTGGCCGCCGTCGCGACGTATTCCTCCTCTGACTGCGCGACCAGCTCCGACAATCCGATCCGTTTCAGCAGCCCGCTTGCGAGTCTTCCCCGCATGAACCGCCCCTCCATCGTGACGATCGGGAGACCGTTCCCCACTGCTTGCATCGCAGTGTTGAATCCCGAGAACCCTATCGTGTCGAGGTACAGGTCGGCGCGCTTCATGAGGCCGAAAAACTCCGCCCGCGGCTGCCGCGGTATGACTATCGCGTAGCGCTCGAAATCCAGACCGTCTCGCTCGAATGCCGCTTTCAGTCTACGGTGCAATTTCTCCGACAAATGCGCAGGCTGGTGCATAAAGAATACAAATTGACACCGCCCGATCTTGCGTGCGATCGCGGGGAAGACCCGGTCGTGCTGCGGCGCGTATTTGTACGGTGTGCCCGGACAAATGAGAATCGGCGACTCCGAGTCGATTCCCAGTCGCGCAAGATCCGGCTCCACCGCCGTCACCGACGATTCCTCGTAGACGCAGCCGAAGCCGGGGAGCGTCACCAATGTTTCCGTGTAGTACTGCTGCGCACCGGGCGGCTCGAAGGCTTCCGCCGACAAGTAGTAGTCAATCGTAGGCAGCCCGCTCGTCTCGGGATGCCCCCACGATGCAACCTGGACCGGGGCAAGGCGCGAACTTGCAAGCTGGCCCGATAACGCCTCCATCCCGAGCTCCGGGTAGATCAGCACGTCCGGCTGTCGGTCGAGGATGATTTGCATCCATTCGCGCAGGCCCTTCGGACCCTGCTCGAAATGCACTGCATGTGACCGCGCAAAGAGAGTCTCCTGATCCTGTATTTGGCCGAGGTGGAAGACCTCCACCTCGAACCGGCCGCGATCGAGGTGCCGGACCCAGCCTTTGATGAGCGCAGTCCACACCGAGTGCTCGAAGATGTACGCCGATGCGATCCCGACCCGGAGGCGGCTCCGCTTGGGTGGCTGCACCCGGGGAAGGCGTTGCCGTTCCAGCCAACGCCGCATGATTTCCGCGGAGAGACTTCCGTAGCGGGCAAGCAGGTCCCGGTTGTCCCGTTCCTGGTAGGCCAGGTAAAACGGCTGTAGCGCCAAAACGTCGGGATCGTGGTCGGCGCGGGAATCGAACCATTGGGTCAGCTTGCCGAGCTCCGCGGAGAACGCAGCCCTGCAGCGCGCCGGATCGGCTTCCGCTTCGTATACGGCCGGCAACTGCGCCATCGTGAAGACCCAGCGCGCCGCGGCGAAATCCGGTCGCTGCGCAATCGCCCGCGCGAGCGCCTGCAAGGCCTCGTGCTGCCGATCCAGGCGGACCAAAGTAGTTCCGAGGTTGTAGTGTCCCTCGGCGAGATCGGGCTTGATGGCCAAAGCCTGTTCACACGAGGCTAGCGCTTCGTCGGGTCGACGCAGATTCAATAGGGCGGAGCTGCGATTGATGAGCGCCTCGACATGGTCTGCTTGGATCGCCAATGCCATTTCACACGAAGCCAGCGCCTCCTCGAATCGCTTCAGATCCAGGAGGACGTTACCGCGACCCGCGAGCGCGTCAGCGCAGCGTGGGTCGATGGCCAGGACCTTGCCATAGGATGACAGCGCTTCCTCACCGCGCTCCAGCCTTCGCAAACAGACACCGCGACTGCGCAGGGCTTCAATGCAGCGGGGGTTGCCCGCCAGGGCCACGTCGCAACTGGCCAGGGCATCCTCGAGGCGGCCGAGCTCCATGAGCGCGGCAGCTCGGCCGACCAGTGCTTCGGCATAGCCTGGCTTGATCGCCAGCGCCATTTCAAAGGCGGTAAGTGCCTCCTCCGCAGCTTTCAGCCCCAGCCGGCAATTCCCGAGATTGAGGATTGCGGTTGCATCCCCGGGATTCTTTGACAGCAGTCCCTTGAACAGAGACTCCGCCTCGGAGAACCGTTGCAATCTCAATAAGACCACCGCCAGATTGTTGATGATGCTCGGGCGCTCCGGCGTCAGTTCCAGGGCCTTGCTGTAGAGCCGCTCCGCTGCGGCGAGTTCCCCTTTTTCCTGGTGGGCCAAAGCGGCGAAAAACAGCTCTTTCGCATCGGCAAGGCTATCCATGACCAAGATCTTTTCCGGTTCCCAAAAAGGGTGGCAGGTCGAGAAAACGTCTCCGGTGAGATTTCGTGCGTCTCACGATGGTTGCAAGATCGAGACAGGTACCGCTAAAACGGATTGTATGGATCAATCGGAATTTCGGGCAGCACGGATTAAATCGGGTCGGCAGGAGGTGCGACGGAACTCCTACTTCGGGCGCTGGCGCCTAAGCGCCGGGGGCGGGGTAGCGGGCGCGCGCCGCCCGTCCAAAGGGCTTTCGGTATAGGCAACGCTGCGGGACACTGGAGGCAAGAGGGCGCCCTATCGCAGAGGATGTGGCGACGCGGCGCGCGTGTCGGGGGCCCATGCGGATGCCCCGGGAAAATCAAGCTATCGTTGGGTCGCCGAGGTCGATTCCCAACGGCAGCACGGACACCGGCTATCGCGTCGCAGTCGGCCGCCGCAGGTACTGACCGCGCGCGGGGCCGAGGACCTTGCCGCCGTCGTAGATCGCCTGGCCGCGCAGGAAGGTGGTCTTCACCCGACCCGAGAGCTCCATCCCCTCGAACGGAGTGTAGCCCTGCTTCGACTCCGACTCGGCGGCGCGCACGACGAACGACTCCTGCGGGTCGACGAGCACGAGGTCGGCGTCGTAGCCGGGTGCGATGTCGCCCTTGCTTTTGAGGCCGTAACGCTGCGCCGGGTTCCAGCACAGCAGCTCGGCCAAGTGGTTGTAGGACATGCCGCGCTTCGAGCCCTCGCTCAGCACGCCCGAGAGCAGGTACTCGGTGCCGCCGAAGCCGGATTTCGCCATCCAGATGTTCTTCGGGAACTTCGCGCTGTACTTCTGCTCGGCGTTGCAGCACGCGTGGTCGCTCACGATCCAGTCGACGTCGCGGTCGAGCACCGCCTCCCAGAGCGCCTCGACGTCCGCGCGCGGGCGGATCGGCGGGTTAACCTTCGCGAGCACGCCGCAGTCGCAATCGACGTCGAGCAGCAGGTGGCCGACGGTGACCTCGCGCCTGAAGTTGATGTGCGGAAAAGCGTCCTGCATCATCAGCGCGGCGTCGATCGCCTTTTTGGACGAGAGGTGCAGCAGGTTGATGTTGACGCACTCGGTCTCGTAGGCGAGGTACGCGGCGATCCAGATCGCCAGCCCCTCGGAATGCGGTGGACGCGCCGCGCTGTACGCGCGCAGCCCGTCGAGCTTGCCTTCCTTTTCCACGAGCTTCGTGTACGCGTTCAGGATCTCGGCGAGTTCGCAGTGCAGGCTGACGCTGATATGGTCCGCGTGCTCCGGATGCTGCTCCATCATTTGGCGCGCCGAGCGCATGACGAACTCGAAGTGCGCGATGTCGTAGCGCTCGTCGGGCCCGATCATCAGGAACTGGTTCTGGCTGTCCGACTTGCCGTGCAGGCCGTAGCCGCCGTAGAACATGAAGATCTTGAACGACGGCACGCCCCAATCGGTCAGGAGCGAATCCATTTCGCCGATGTGCTGCGACTCGATCGGCGCGACGTGGAAGCCGTAGTCGACCCAGTAGTTCCCCTGCGCGAGCTTGAGCAGCTCCGGCATGAAATCGCGATACGGGCCACCGCGGTTGAGGTAGTACTGCCCCGTCCGGGTATATGTCAGGCTCGAGGTCACGCCGCCCATTGCCGCGGCCTTGCTCTCGCTCGTCGCGTCCTCGGCCATCGGCCGGTAGATGCCGACGTGCATATGCGCGTCCACGAGGCCCGGAAAGGCGAGCCGGTTCTTCCCGTCCACGACCGCGTTCGCCTCCTCCGGCCGGAGGTCGGGCGCGAGCCGCGCGAACTTGCCGTCCTTGATCCCGATGTCTAGCAGGTCCACCGCGCTGCGATTGGGGCGCACGACGCGGACGTTCTTGATGACAAGGTCTAAGGGTTTGTTCATCGGCTACTCCACGGATTACTCCACTTTCACGCCGGTCGCTCTGACCTCCGGCGCCCCCTTCCCGATCTCGGCTTCGACGCGCTTCGTGGACTCCGCAGCGTCCTGACGCTTAGGGAAGCTCTGCAAAAGGGGCCACAGCCCCTCTTGCGACTCCCCAATCCCAGGCAAGACTCCGCTTCAAGCGGAGTCTTGCGGAGGTTCCTTAGCCCGGGAGCCGGGCGGCGAGCGACGGCGTGGCGCGTGAGAGATCCGCCCCTGGCCGGCCGCCGAGCACCTCGAGCACCCGCCACGCGCCGCAGAGATTGGAGGAAAGCAGCGGGATCTCGAAGTCGGCCGACGCCGTGGCGATCGCGTCCAGCGTCCGCATCCCGGTGCCGGTGAGCAGCACTGCTCCCGCACCCTTCGGGTCCACGCGCTTGAGCGTCGCAACGACCTCGCGCGTGACCAGATGGTAGGCGCGGAAGTCCCCGTCGATTGACAAGAGCTGTGTGATGCGCACGCCGGCGCCTTCCAAGTACGCGCGCGCGCGCGCCGTCAGCCACGCGGGGTAGGGCGAGACCATCGCGACCGCGTCCACCTGCAGGGTCCGCAGGGTGTCGAGGATCGCAAGGCTGGCGGTGACGAGCGGCGCGCCAGCCACTTTGGAGAGCTGCTCGCACAGCGCGCGGTCCCCGGCCTCGCCCAAGGTGTAGCTTGGCGCAGTGGCGGCGACGAAGAGTGCGTCGAGCTTCAGCGACCCGAAGCTCTTCGCCGCGGCGGCGTAGTGGGGGACGTAGGCGTCGATGCGCGCCTGCAACTCGCCCGGGAGGACGGGGAGGCGCGTCACGTGCATGCCGCACTCCGGCGGCAACAATCGGCGCATCTCCGACTCGACGGTGGGGTTCGCGGGCGGGACGATGACGCCCACGCGCTTCGGCGGGTCGCTCGGCTTCATCTTTGGACTCGCCACAAGGGGCAGGCTTTCTCAGGGTGATTTCGGTCGCGCGCGGCTGGGGCCGTGGCCAAGCCCGGATTCTCCACCGTCATGAGCGCGGATGCTAGAGCCCCAAAGCCCGGAAAAGTCGAGTCTCGCACGGGCCCTGCGGGCGCGCGTCAGATTCCCAGGTAGGCGCGCTTCAGTTCCCGGTTCGCCAGCAACTCGGCCGGTGTCCCGTGGAACGCGATCGCGCCGTTCTCGAGCACGTAGGCGCGGTGCGCGATCTCGAGCGACTGGCCGACGTTCTGCTCGACCAGCAGGATCGCGAGCCCGTCCTCGTTCAGCCGGTGGATCAAGGCGAACATTTCCTCCACCAGGAGCGGTGCGAGACCGAGCGAGGGCTCGTCGAGGATCAGCAGTCGGGGCTCGGCCATCAGGCTGCGCCCGATCGCGAGCATCTGCTGCTCGCCGCCGGAGAGCGTGCCGGCCCGCTGAGCGGTGCGTTCTTTCAGGCGCGGGAAGACCGTGAACACGCGCTCGAAGTTGCGCGCGCGACCGGTGCGTCCGCGGCGATAGCTGCCCAGCTCGAGGTTCTCCAGAACCGAGAGGTTCGGGAAGACGCGCCGGCCCTCTGGGACCTGGATCAACCCGGCGGCGACGATCTCGGTCGGGTGCGCGCGCGTGATGTCGCCTCCGTCGAAGCCGATCCTGCCCGAGAACGCCGGATACAGCCCGCAGACGGTGTTGTTGAACGTGGACTTGCCGGCGCCGTTCGATCCGAGCACCGCCACGATTTCCCCGCCGCGGATCTCCAGGCTCACGCCGCGGAGCACCTCGACCGACCCGTAGCCGCCGCGCAGATCGCGCACCTCAAGCATGCGCCATTCTCCGCAGCCGCTCGGCAGTGCCGGTGCCGAGGTATGCCTCGATTACCACCGGGTCGTTCGTCACCTCGGCCGGCGTGCCCTGCGCGATCAGCCGTCCGTTGCTGAGCACGTACACGTCGTCGGCAAGGTGCATCACCGCCTGCATCACGTGCTCGATCATCAGGATCGTCACGCCGGTGTCCCGGATTGCGTGGATGACCGGGATGACCTCGGTGATCTCCTGCGGGTTGAGGCCCGCCAGGACCTCGTCGAGGAGGAGCAGCTTCGGCCCCGTCGCCAGCGCGCGCGCGAGCTCGAGGCGCTTGCGGCCCGAGATGGTGAGGTTGAGCGCGAGCTTGTCGAGCTCGTCGCCCAGGCCGACGCGGCTCGCGACCTCGTCCGCTCGGGCGAGTGCCGCGCGCCGCGAGCGTACCCGCAGGTGCGCCCCGACGGCGACGTTCTCCCGTACGGTCTGGGCGGCGAAGGGCTGCACGATCTGGAACGTTCGCGTCATGCCGAGCGCGCAGATCCGGTGCGGGGCGAGGCCGGTGATGTCGCGATCGTCGAACGCGACAGAGCCACGGTCGGGCTTGAGGAAGCCGGAGATGAGGTTGAAGCAGGTCGTCTTGCCGGCGCCGTTCGGCCCGATCAGCGCGACGATCCGGCCGGCGGGGACCTGCAGGCCGACGTCCTCGACCGCACACAGGCCGCCGAAGCTGATCGAGAGCCCACGCGCCTCAAGCACGTCCGGCTCCCGTCCTGGCGGTGGGCGTCGCGTTCCGTGCGGCGCGGGTCTGAAACACCCCGATGATGCCGCGCGGCAGGAACATCACCATCAGGATCAGCACCAGGCCGTAGACGACGAGGTTGACGCCGGGAGCGTCGCCCATCAGGCCGCGGGTGCCTTCGCCCAGCACGTGCAGCACGACGGCGCCGATGACCGGCCCCCACACGGTGCCGATGCCGCCGACGATCGGTGCGAGCAGCGCCTCGACCGAGACGCCCGGCCCATAGGCAATGTGCGGATCGATGTAGTGCAGGTATTGAATGTAGAAGACGCCGCCCGCCGCCATCAGCGCACCCGAGATCATGATCGCCGCGAGTTTGACGCGGAAGGCGTTCACGCCGAGCGCGGCGGCCGACTCCTCGTTGTCGCGCACCGCCTGCAGCCACGCGCCGTAGCGCGAGTGCTTGAGCCACCAGGTGGCGAGTTGCGCGACGACGACGAGCGTCAGGATGAGATATAGATAGCCGGCCTTGGTCGCGAACTGGAAGTTGGCGGCGGATTCGTTGAGCTTGATCATCAGCCCGACGCCGGCCCCGGTGAACTCGAAGGTGTTGGCGAGGATGCGGAACACCTCGGCGAAAGCCAGCGTCACGAGCGCGAAATACGAGCCGCGCAAGCCGTAGCGGAACGAGACCCCGCCGATGAACGCGCCGACCGCCGCGCCGCAGGCCGCCGCAACCGGTGCCGCCGCCCAGGCGTTCCAGCCGAATTTCACCTGGAGCACTCCCATCGCGTAGGCGCCAGTGCCGAAAAACACCGCGTGACCGAACGAGAACTGACCGCCGAAGCCGCCAAGGATGTTCCACGCCTGGCCGAGCAGCGCGGCGTACAGCGTCATGATGATCGCGTTGAGCGCGTAGCCGGAGCTCACGAAGAATGGCGCGGCGGCCACTGCCGCAGCGAACGCAAAGATGCCGATAAGGCCGCGCATCAGGCCTTCGCCCCGAACAGTCCCTGCGGGCGGAACAGAAGCACCGCGATGAAGATCACGAAGATGCCGATCTGTCCCAGGCTTTCGCCGAGCCACAGGCCGCCGACCGACTCGACGACGCCGATGATGAAGCCGCCCGCCAGCGCGCCGATAAAGCTGCCCATGCCGCCCAGGACAACGATCGTGAATGCGATCAGCACGAAACCGTTGCCGACGGTCGGGTTCACGTAGTAGGCCGGCATCAGGAAGCACGCGGCCGCGCCGAGACACGCAAGACCGATGCCGAAGCTCATCGCGAACACGTGGTCCACGTCGATACCGACCAGCCGTGCGCCTTGCCGCTCCTTGGCGCACGCGCGGATCGCACGGCCGAGATCGGTCCGGTGCATCACCGCGAGCAGTGCCCCCGCCATCGCGAGGGCGCCGGCGAACGCAACGATCTTCGGCAGGGAGATCGTCGCGCCCAGGATTGGCACGGTGGTGAACGTGTAGGCCGTATCGATCGTGCGGGTGTCGGACTTGAAGAGGAAGAGCGCCAGGTTTTCCAGCACGATCGCCAGCCCCAGCGTGACGAGCAGGATGTTTTCGTCCTTGCCGTGGCTCGCGACGCCGATCACCCAGCGCTGCAGGGCGTACCCGAGCGCGAACATCGCCGGGATCATGACCGGCAGCGCGAGGTAGGGATCGATCCCGAGCAGCTGGTGCAGGAAGTAGACGCCGTAGAGCGCCGCCATCAACGCCGCACCGTGCGCGAAGTTGATAATGTGCAGCACGCCGTAGATCAGCGTCAGCCCGAGCGCGATCAGCGCGTAGACCGCGCCGGTCGTCAGCCCGTTGAGGACCGACGGGAACAGGATGGAGAACTCGAGCACTGCGCGTGACTCGTGATTCGTGCGGCTCGCAGCGGCGGCCGGCTCACGCCGACCGCCGCTCTCCGCGGTTCACGCTGCGCGTTGTGCGCGTCACGCCTTCCAGGGGAACACCGGCTCCGTCTGCGCGAAAGTGTTGGGCAGCACTACCTTGATGTCGCCCTTGAGCACTTGCAGCATCAGCGGCTTCGCCCCCTGGTTCTGGCCGTTCTCGAACTTCGTCGGCCCGTAGGGCATGAAGTGCTTGTCCCAGGACGAGTTCGCGAGTGCCTCGATGATCGCCTCGCGGCGCGTGGACTTTGCGCGCTCGACGGCATCCGCGAGCAGGTACACCGACTCGTAGTTCAAGAACACCTCGTAGGTGAAGAACTGATCCTTCATCGCGTCGACCTTCCTCTTCAGCGCGAGCGCCTGCGGCTTCTTCGGATCGAACCAGTGGTTGACGTCGATGATGCCGTTGGCGACGTCCGGGAACTCCTTCACGAACTTGTAGGACGAAGCCGCGCCGCCGAGCACCGAGAAGACCGCCTTCGGCTGCACGCCCTGCTGCTTCATCGTGCGCACGAGGAGCGCGTACTCGTTGTAGTAGTTGGCCGGAATGACGATGTCCGGGTTGAGCGCCTTCATCCGCAGCACGATGTTGTTGAAATCGCGCGTCGGGTTGGCGTGCTTGATCACCTCGACCACCTTGTAGCCGAGGCCCGGCAGGAGCTGCTGGAGCAGATTCGCCGTCCCGGTGCCGAACAGCGACTCCTCGTGGATGATCATGACGGTGGTGGCGGCCGTGCGCGCCAGCTTGTTCATGATGTGCAGGTCGTTGATGGCATCGGTTGCGATCACGCGGTAGCCGGGGCCGAAGCGGAAGGTGTTCTTCAGCCCGCGCTCGACGATCTGGTCGGCGACCCCGACATCAACGACGTGCGGGATGTTGTGCTTGGCCGCAGCTTGGGTCGTGGCGAGGCAGATCGCGCTCGCATAGGCCCCCACGATGGCGCTCGCGCCGGCCTCGTTCATCTTCTCGACTTCCGCGACCCCCGTCTCGGGGCGTGGGGCGTCGGCGTAGATCGGCTCGATCTTCGCCCCGCCAAGCGCCTTCAAGCCGCCTGCTGCGTTGATCTCGTCGATCGCGAGCTTCGCGCCCAGCCTGGACAGGTTGCCCGAGTAGGCGAGCGGGCCGGTCACCGGGTGCAGGACGCCGAGCTTCAGCGGCCCGCTCTGGCTGCGCACGATGGCCGGAAAGCCGAGCGTGCCGGTGCTCGCGACGGCCGCGAGCGCAGTGGCCTGTTTTATGAACTTGCGGCGGCGTTGGGGGACAGGGCTGGTCATGGCGGCTTCCTCCTCTGGTTGGGCTCCGAGGCCCGGTTTGAATGGTTGGGGCGCGAGACCCGGCGGCGTCATGTTAACCATGCGCCGGGAATTCGGTCGTCGTGCCGGGCGGCGGCGGGGATCGTAGGTGCCGGCCTCTGCACTGTCAATGACGCTCGCCGTCGGCGCTTTTCCCACGTCGCCAGCCGCGTTGAATAGAGCCGGGATTCAGAGTAAGGTCCGAGGCCTGACATGGGGGTCCTGTCGCGCCGGTGGCGCGCGGGTGAGAAAGTCCCTTAGAACCTGATCCGGATAATGCCGGCGTAGGAAAATGTCGAGTCGAGTCCGCGTTCCCAACGTTCTTACCATCGCCGGCGTCGATCCTTCGGGCGGCGCGGGCGTGCTCGCCGACGTCAAGACCTTCTCCGCGCTCGGCGCCTACGGCTGTGGCGCGATCGCGGCGCTCACCGCGCAGAACACGCGCGCGGTCACCGGCATCCACGCGGTGCCGCCCGAATTCCTGAAGCTGCAGCTCGACACCCTGTTCGACGACGTGCGCATCGATGCGGTCAAGATTGGAATGCTAGCGTCGCGCGCGCTGATCGTCGTGGTTGCCGAGGTGCTGCGCCGATACGCGCCGGGATTCGTCGTCCTCGATCCGGTGATGGTCGCCAAGAGCGGGGACCGGCTGCTGCACGCAGAGGCGGTCGACGCGCTGAAGCGCGATCTCCTGCCTCTCGCGACGGTGCTGACGCCGAACCTGCCCGAGGCCGGCGACCTGCTCGGGCACGCTGTCGCCGACTCGGCGGCGGCGCTGCGCGAGGCCGCACGCGCGCTGCACGCGCTCGGCCCGGGGCACGTGCTCGTCAAGGGCGGGCATGGCTCCGGCGACACGCTCGTCGACGTTCTTTTTGACGGCAGTCGCGTTGTCGAGCTGCCCGCGCAGCGCATCCGCACCCGCAACACCCACGGCACCGGCTGCACGCTGTCGTCGGCGATCGCGGCGCTCCTGCCGCAGCGCCCGACCGTCGAGGCCGCGGTGCGCGACGCGCGCGCCTACGTGCTCGAGGCGATCCGCCGCTCGGACGATCTCCAGGTCGGCGGCGGCCATGGGCCGCTGCACCATTTCCACCATTTCTGGCCGAGCGCGAACGTGCGCCGAGCCCGTTTCCAGGAGGCCACCGAATGAACGCCCGCCAGAAATTCCTCGCCACCGAGGCCCGTGTCGACGCGGCCGCGATCCAGCCGCTGCCCAGCTCGCGCAAGGTCTATGCGGCAGGCTCGCGGCTCGACATCCGCGTGCCGATGCGCGAGATCGCTCAGGCCGACACACCCGCCTCGTTCGGGGCGGAGAAAAACCCGCCGATCTACGTCTACGACGCGTCCGGCCCGTACACCGATACCGCGGCGCGGATCGACGTCCGCGCCGGCCTCGCGCCGCTGCGCGCGCACTGGATCGAGGAGCGCGGCGACACCGAGCTGCTCGACGGCCCGAGCTCGGCGTACGGCCGGGAGCGCCTCGCAGACGCGGAGCTCGCGGAGATGCGCTTCGACCTGAAGCGCAGGCCGCGCCGCGCGCAGGCGGGGCTCACCGTCACGCAGATGCACTATGCGCGCCGCGGCATCGTCACACCCGAGATGGAGTTCGTCGCGATCCGCGAGAACCTGCGCCGGCGCGAGTACGTCGAATCGTTGCGCGTGAGCGGCCCGACCGGCATGAAGCTGGCCGAGATGCTCGCGCGGCAGCACCGGGGGGAGTCGTTCGGCGCGTCCATCCCGGCCGAGGTCACCGCGGAGTTCGTGCGGAGCGAAGTGGCGCGCGGCCGCGCGATCATCCCGGCGAACATCAACCACCCGGAAACCGAGCCGATGATCATCGGCCGCAACTTCCTGGTGAAGATCAACGCGAACATCGGCAATTCCGCGGTCACGTCCTCGATCGGCGAGGAGGTCGAGAAGATGACCTGGTCGATCCGCTGGGGCGGCGACACGGTGATGGACCTCTCGACCGGCAAGCACATCCACGAGACGCGCGAGTGGATCGTCCGCAACTCGCCGGTCCCGATCGGCACCGTGCCGATCTACCAGGCGCTCGAGAAAGTGAACGGGAAAGCCGAAGACCTGACATGGGAAATCTTCCGCGACACGCTGATCGAGCAGGCGGAGCAGGGCGTCGACTATTTCACCATTCACGCTGGGGTGCGCCTGCCGTTCATCCCGCTCACGGCAAAGCGCCTGACCGGCATCGTCTCGCGCGGCGGCTCGATCGTCGCCAAGTGGTGCCTCTCGCACCACAAGGAGAGCTTCCTCTACACGCATTTCGAGGACATCTGCGCGATCATGCGGGCCTACGACGTCGCGTTCTCGCTCGGCGACGGCCTGCGCCCCGGCTCGATCTACGACGCGAACGACGAGGCGCAACTCGCGGAGCTGCGCACGCTCGGCGAGCTCACGAAGATCGCGTGGCAGCACGACTGCCAGGTGATGATCGAGGGGCCCGGGCACGTGCCGATGCAGCTCATCAAGGAGAACATGGAGCTCGAGCTCGCCGACTGCCACGAGGCGCCGTTCTACACCCTCGGACCGCTCACCACCGACATCGCGCCCGGCTACGACCACATCACCAGCGCGATCGGCGCGGCGCAGATAGGGTGGTACGGCACGGCGATGCTGTGCTACGTCACGCCCAAGGAGCACCTCGGGCTGCCGAACAAGAAAGACGTGAAAGACGGCATCATTGCCTACAAGATCGCGGCGCATGCCGCCGATCTCGCGAAGGGCCATCCGGGTGCGCAGATCCGCGACAATGCGCTGTCCAAGGCGCGCTTCGAGTTCCGCTGGGCCGACCAGTTCAACCTCGGCCTCGATCCGGACACCGCGAAGGAGTTTCACGACGCGACCCTGCCGCAGGAGGGCGCGAAGCTCGCGCATTTCTGCTCGATGTGCGGACCGCACTTCTGCTCGATGAAGATCACGCAGGACGTGCGCGAGTTCGCAGCACGGCAGGGCCTGTCGGAGGCCGACGCCCTGGCAAAGGGGATGGCCGAGAAGGCCAAGGAGTTCGTGGCACAAGGCGCGGAGATCTATCGTCGCGTGTAATGGTTTTAACCCAAGACAGGAGGACGTCATGGCGCTTTTGGAAGATCTGCTCGGTGGCATGCTGGGCGCAGGAGCGGATCCGCAGCGGCCACAGCCGATGGGCGGCGGGCGGGCGCCGCAGGCCGCCGGAGGGGGTGGCATGAGCAGCGTCATGATGGCGTTGCTGCCGGTCGTGCTCTCGATGCTCGCAAGCCGTGGGCGCGGCGCGGGTCAGGCCGGCTCCGGGGCAGGTGGCGGGGGCCTGGGCGAGATCTTGGGCCAGGTGCTCGGCGGCGGCGCGCAACGCGGTGGGGGTGGCGGGATGGGTGACATCCTCGGGCAAGTGCTCGGCGGCGGCGCGCAACGGGGCGGCGGTGGCGGGATGGGTGACATCCTCGGGCAAGTGCTCGGCAGCGGCGGCGCGGGCGGCGCGGGCGGCGGAACGGGCGGCCTTGGCGGACTGCTCGAGCAGATGCAGCGCGCGGGATACGGCGAGCAGGCCCGCTCGTGGGTCGGGACCGGACAGAACGTGCCGATCTCCCCCGACGTGCTCGGGGAGATCTTCGGCCAAGGCGGCATCGAGGAGATCGCGCGCCAAGCCGGCGTGACCCCTCAACAAGCATCCACCGGGCTGTCGGAGCTGCTCCCCGAGGTCGTGAACCACGTCACGCCGAACGGGCAGGTGCCCGATCTCGACCAGCTCGCCCTGAGCGTCGAGAACCTGCGCCGGCGCATGGGCGCTTGATTCCGGACCTCCCGCCCCTCGAGGCGCGCGTTCTCGGCGTCCTCGTCGAGAAGGAGCGCACCGTCCCGGACACGTATCCGCTGTCGCTCAACGCCCTGACGCTCGGGTGCAATCAGAAGAACAACCGTGATCCGCTGATGCAGGTGACCGAGGCCGAGGTCCAGGCCGCGGTCGACGCCCTCCGCCGGTTGTCGCTCGTCATCGAGTCGAGCGGCTCGCGGGTGATGCGCTACGCGCAGAACGTCGGGCGCGTCCTGCGCGTGCCCGACCCGGCCGTCGCGCTGCTCGCTGCGCTGATGCTGCGCGGCCCGCAGACGCCCGGCGAGCTCCGCATCGCTACCGAGCGCCTGCATCGCTTCGCCGATCTCGGGGAGGTCGAAGCAGCGCTGCGTCAACTTGCCGGAGGCGCCGGGGCCGACGGGGGGCCGCTCGCGGTCCAGATGCCCCGGGTACCGGGCGCGCGGGAGCAGCGCTGGGCGCATCTGCTTTCCGGGCCGGTGGAGGCGGAGCCGAGCGTCCAGCCGGTCGCCGCCCCGTCGGCCCGGTCGTCAGCGCCCGACACGACGGCGGCCGAGATCGCGACGCTGAAGACTGAAGTCGCCCGACTCGGAGCCGAGACCGCCGAGCTCCGCGCGATCGTCGAGCGCCTCGCGAAACTCTGAAACCCCCGGGGATACCTCCCCGTGCCCCTATGAGTGATGCTCTGAAAAACGGGGTTTTTCAGAGCATCCCTAGCGCGCAACCTCGCCGCGCCGCGGTAACCGGCACCGCACCCCCGCGGGGTGGCCGGGGTGGCGAATATGCGTGCGGCATTCGTCCGCGTGCGTTCACAATTCTTCACAGTCAGTCATCGGGTTGCCACCTAGACTCGTCAACATCGCAAGGGTTGGCGCGTTATCCCGACAAAGCCCCATGGACCTTTGGACAACCCCGCGAATGATCACGATCGACGATAGCCGGCTCCACGAGTGGGCCGAGTTCAACCTGCCGGCCGAGTTCCTGGAACGGTCGGTGGTGCTGTCGCCGCTCGCGCGGCGCGTGCTCGCGGCGCCGCTTGCCCAGGGCGAGGGCGAGCGCGAGGCCGCGAACGCCGAAGCGCCCCGCCGCGCCTTCCCCGATCTCGGCGCGCTGCTCCTGCCCGGGCTCGGCCTCAACACGCTGCCAAAACCCTGACGTCCGCACGCCCGCCGCCGGTTACCCGGCAGCCGGCTTCTCCGCGACCAGCCCGGTCGCCGCGAGCCGCCAGACCACGGCGTTCAAGCAGTGCCAGACCGCGTGCGTCCCGAGGGGCCAGGCCCTGCGGGGCGCGCCGGGACGACAGGCTACAATCGCGCCCCTAATGGATTTCGTTCTGCTGCTCAAGGCGCTCGTCCTCGGCGTCGTCGAAGGTCTCACCGAGTTCCTTCCCGTCTCCAGTACCGGCCATCTCATTCTCGCCGGCGACCTGCTCGGGTTCAACGACGAGAAGGGCAAGATCTTCGAGATCGTGATCCAGACCGGCGCGATGCTCGCGGTGGTGTGGGAATACCGCGCGAAGTTCGCCGCGGTTCTCGCCGGCCTCGCCTCCGAAGCGAGCGCGCGGCGGTTCGTCGCGAACCTGGTCGTCGCGTTCATTCCGGCGGCGATCCTCGGCCTCACGTTCGGCAAGTACATCAAGGCGGCGCTCTTCAAGCCGGTGCCGGTCGCGATCGCCTTTATCGTCGGCGCGTTCGTGATCCTGTGGGCCGAGCGCCGCGACCATCGCGTGCGCGTTGAGAAGGTGGACGACATGTCGTGGCGCGACGCGCTCAAGGTCGGCTGCGCGCAGTGCTTCGCGCTCATCCCGGGCACCTCGCGCTCCGGCGCAACGATCATTGGCGGCATGCTGTTCGGCCTCTCGCGGCGTGCGGCGACCGAGTTCTCGTTCTTCCTCGCCGTCCCGACCCTGATCGCAGCCGGCGCGTATGACTTCTACAAGAACCGCGCGTTGTTCGATATGCACGACCTCGGGATGTTCGGCGTCGGGATGGTGGTGTCGTTCATTTGCGCGTTCGCGTGCATCCGCTGGCTGCTGCGCTACATCACATCGCATGACTTCACGATCTTCGCCTGGTACCGCATCGCGTTCGGCGTGATCGTCTTGCTCACCGCCTACACCGGGCTCGTCGAGTGGACGCAGACATGAGCGCGGAGCGGCTTGCCGTCGCAGTGGTCCACAACGTCGCCGCGCGTCGCTTCGAGGCGGTCGTCGAGGGCGGCCTCTGCCGCGCCGATTACCGAATAACGGGCGACGTGATGCGGCTCGTGCACACCGAGGTGCCCTACGACCTTGAGGGACGCGGGTTCGCGGGCGTAGTCGTGCGCGGCGCGCTCGACTACTCGCGGGCGAACGGGCTCAAGGTCGCGCCGGGGTGTTCGTACGTGCGCGCCTACATGCGGCGGCACAAGGAGACACACGATCTCCTGGCGGACGGATCCGCCGTCTAGAACGCCGCGACCGTGCCGTCGGAGCGCGGGTCGGAGCCGCCTTCGAAGTTGCCGTTGGGATGGTGGATCGCGCAGCCGGCGTGGCCCATGGTCTCGTCGAAGTCCTGGAACACGTCGACCTCGTGCCCCCGCCGGCGCAGTTCGGCGATGACCTCCGGCGCGAAGCGGCCCTCGAGCTTCAGGGTCTCGGTGGTCTGGCCCCAGGTGCGTCCCAACAGCCAGCGCGGTGCGGCGATCGCGGCGGCGGGGTTCATGCCGTGCACGAGCGTGCGCGTGAACACCGCGCTCTGCGTCTGCGGCTGCCCGTCGCCGCCCATGTTCCCGTACACCATCGTGCGGCCGTCCTTGAGCAGCGCCATCGCCGGGTTGAGCGTGTGGAACGGTTTGCGGCGCGGCTCGAGCGCGTTGCGCGCGGCTGCATTCAGGCTGAACGAGCAGCCGCGGTTCTGCCAGCACACGCCGCTCGACCCGAGGACGACTCCCGAGCCGAACTCGTGATAGACGCTCTGGATGAAGCTCACCGCGCGCCCTGCGCCGTCGATCACGCCCATCCAGATCGTATCGGCCGGACCTTTCCCCGCACCCCACGGGGCGGCGCGGCTGCGGTCGATCCGCGCCGCGACCTCGTCGATCACCTTTGGCACGAGGAAGCTCGCAGGATCGACCGTCATGTACGCTGGGTCGGTGATGTGCCGATCGCGGATCATGAACGCCCGCTTCGCCGCTTCGACGCAGAGATGGACGTAGTCGGCGCCGAGCGGGTCGAGCCGGTCGATGCCGAGCCGGTCGAGCTGGCCGAGGATGAGCAGGCTGACCAGGCCCTGAGTCGGCGGCGGCATGTTGTAGACGCGTCCGAGCGAGTGCTCGAGCACGAGCGGCGCGCGCCATTGCGCCCGGTGGGACTCGAGATCGGCGAGCGCCACTGGCGCGCCGGCGGCGGCAAGTTCCGTCGCAAACGAGCGCGCGAGGGCGCCGCGGTAGAAGTCGTCGAGCCCGGCGGTCGCGAGCCGCTCGAGTGTCGCGCCCAGCTTGGGTTGCAGGAACGGAGCGCCGGTCGCCGGGACTTCTCCACCGGGCAGGAACACATCCGCGAACCCGGGCAGCGTTTCGAGCTCCTTGCGCTTTTGCCTCGTGTTGAAGTGCTGGCTCCGCGTGACCGGGATCCCCGTGCGCGCGTAATGGATCGCGTCGGCGAGCAGCCGCGAGAGCGGTAGGCGCCCACCGATCTCGCGCGCGGCTTCGTGCGCGAGCCCCCAGCCCGAGATCGTCCCGGCGACGGTGTTCGCCGCGACGCCGCCGCGAAACGGAATCGACCCCGTGATGCCGCGGTCGCGATACCACTGAAGTGACGCCGCTTGCGCGGCCGCGCCGCAGGCGTCGATCCCGCGCACGTCGCGCCCCGGCACATGCACGAGCCAGAACGAATCGCCGCCGATCGAGTTCATGTGCGGGTAGACGACCGCGATGGTCGCCGCCGCGGCGACCATCGCCTCGATCGCGTTGCCGCCCTCGCGCAATACGGCTAGCGCCGATTGCGACGCGAGCGAATGCGGCGCGACGGCCATGCCGCGTGTGCCTCGGGTGGGGTTGAGCATGTCCGGAGTCCGGTGCGAAAGCGGCGGATTCTAGGGATTCGCGCGCCGCGTGGCGAGCACCGTACCGCCGCGGTGCGGGCGCGCCGGCCCGCTGGCCGAATGGCTCAGCCCTGCACCCACGGCAGCGCGGCCATCTTCCATCCGCCGACGGTGCCGCGATGCCCGCTCGCGTCCTTGTCACCCTCGAAGCCCTCGAGGATGTTGAAGGCCAGCGCGTACCCGAGCTGTCGGGCGGCGAGCGCGGCATGATGCGAGCGCCCACCGCTTCGGCACAGGAAGAGCACCGGCGCGGCCTTGTCCGGTACGCGCGCGAGCAACTCCTGCTCGAACGCCGGGTTCCGCGCGCCACCCGGCCAGATGTTCCATTCGATGAAGACCGCGTCGGGCGGCCGGCCCACCCATTCCAGCTCCGCCCGGGTCCGCACGTCCACGAGGCGGCCCTGAGGATCCTCCCGAAGGATCGCGTACGCCTCCGCGGGCGTGACTGCACCAGCGTAGGGCACGTTCAATTGACGCGCCCGCTCGCTGGCGTGGGCGAGGATGTCGTCGAGGCTGATCATCGGATTCTGGGGCGTGGGACGAGCGGATCTGACGAGTCTAACTAGCTGATCTGGGATGGCCAAGCTGAGCGGCAGGGGTGCCTTCGCAGATTGCACCGCAGAGGTGCATAATTCCCGTGTTTGCACCATTCCAGTGCAGTTCATGAGGGCGTAGCACCGGAAACCCTTTGCGGCACAACGATCTAACGCCATTACGGTGCATGGCACAGTTCTCGCAACGGGAGGTTCCGTTTGCCCGTTCAGGGGTTCGCTCGTTCACTCACAGTCGATAGGAGAAGCAAAGATGGCCACGACCGCGGCCGATGTCATGAAGATGCTCAAGGAGAAGGAGGTCAAGTTCGTCGACCTGCGCTTCACCGACACGCGAGGCAAGGAGCAGCACGTCACCGTGCCCATCAAGCACTTCACCCTGGACAAGTTCGAGCAGGGCCACGCATTCGACGGCTCGTCGATCGCCGGCTGGAAGGGGATCGAGGCGTCCGACATGCTGCTCATGCCCGACCCGGTCTCGGTGCGCATGGATCCGTTCAGCGACGAGCCGGTGCTCAACATCAGCTGCGACGTGATCGAACCCTCGGACATGAAGCCGTACAACCGCGACCCGCGCTCGATCGCGAAGAAGGCGGAAGCCTACCTCAAGTCCACCGGCCTCGGCGACACCGCGTACTTCGGCCCGGAGCCCGAGTTCTTCGTCTTCGACGGCGTCACCTGGAACGTCGACATGTCCGGCTGCTCGGTGAAGATCAAGTCGGAGGAAGCGCCCTGGTCGTCCGGCGAGGCGTACGAGGGCGGCAACATGGGGCATCGTGCGCCCGTCAAAGGCGGCTACTTCCCCGTGCCCCCGGTCGACACGCTGCAGGACATCCGCAATGCGATGTGCCTGGCGCTCGAGCAGCAGGGCGTCGAGGTCGAGGTGCACCACCACGAGGTCGCCGCGCCCGGGCAGTGCGAGATCGGCACGATGTTCGCCCCGCTCGTGAAGCGCGCCGACTGGATGCAGATTCTCAAGTACACGGTGTGGATGACCGCGGCCTCCTATGGCAAGACGGCGACCTTCATGCCGAAGCCGGTCGTCGGTGACAACGGCTCGGGCATGCACGTGCACCAGTCGGTGTGGAAGGAGGGCAAGAACCTTTTCGCCGGGAACGGCTACGCGGGCCTTTCCGACTTCGCGCTGTACTACATCGGCGGCATCATCAAGCACGCCAAGGCGCTGAACGCCATCACCAACCCCGGCACCAACAGCTACAAGCGCCTGGTGCCGGGCTTCGAGGCGCCGATCAACCTCGCGTACTCCGCGCGCAACCGGTCGGCCGCGTGCCGCATTCCCTTCGTCTCGAGCGACAAGGCGCGTCGCGTCGAGGTCCGCTTCCCCGACCCGACGGCGAACCCGTATCTCGCGTTCGCGGCGATGCTGATGGCTGGTCTGGACGGCGTGCAGAACAAGATCCACCCGGGCGACCCGTTCGACAAGGACCTGTACCACCTGCCGCCCGAGGAGGCGAAAAAGGTCCCGAACGTCTGCTCGTCGCTCGACATGGCGCTCGACCACTTCGACAAGGACCGCGAGTTCCTGACCCGCGGCGGGGTGTTCTCGAACGACGTGATCGACGCGTACATCGCGCTCAAGATGGACGAGGTCACGCGTTTCCGCATGACCACGCACCCGCTCGAGTTCGACATGTATTACAGCTCTTGATCGGCCGGCCGCCTCTCAGGCAGGACGGGGGCGGGCGCCCCCGTCTTTTTTCCCCGTGCACCCCCGCGAAACCCTGACCCGCGCGCTCCGAATCGGCCCCGGCCGGGGGCGTGACTTATGGCGTGGCGGGCCCGGGAAAGTCATTTGTAATCAGGCAGGTCATGGCCTAGACTTCACCTCCCTCCTGGGCTCGGGTGATCGTCATGAGGACTGCCGCGCTGGTCTTTGCCACGCTCGTCGCCGCTACCGCCGCGCTCGCGTTGGCGCCGGCCGCTCATGCCCAAGGGACAGTCTGGCGCTGCACAGAGGCGGACAGCCGCGCGCACTACACGAACATCAAGAAGGAAACCGAGGGCAAGACCTGCCAGGTGGTGACCCGGGAGGTCTCGGTCGTGTCCAGCAACCCGCTGGACGCTGCCCCCGCCGCGACGCGCGCGACGGGGACGCAGGCCGCGACCGCGACGCCGCCCAATTTCCCGCGCGTGGACCGCGACACCCAGCGCTCCCGCGACGACAATCGGCGCAAGATCCTCGAGGACGAGCTCGCGACCGAGGAGAAAGGCCTGGTCGATTCGAAGGCCAAGCTGACCGAGCAGGAGTCGGTGCGGCATGGCGACGAGAAGAATTATCAGCGCGTCCTCGATCGCCTGAAGCCCTTTCAGGACACGGTCGAGCGGCACGAGCGCAACGTCGCCGCGCTGCGGCGCGAGATCTCGAACACCAAGTAGGTCCGCTTCGCCGCGCCTCCCGGCGCGGCGACCTTTCGCGGGGGCGCCGATGAGCGCGCCCGCGTTCGCCGGGCTCGAGCTCCTCGCCACGGCGGTCGTCCTGCTCGACACCGACCTGCGCGTCGTCCACGCGAATCCCTCCGCCGAGAACCTGCTCGCCATCAGCAGCCGCGCGCTCGCAGGCCACGTCTTTTGCACGGTGTTTACCGACGCGCAGCCGCTCAACGCCAAGCTGCGCGAGGCGGCCGAGCGGACGTGGGGGTTCTGGGACCAGGAGCTTGCGCTCACGCGGCAGGGTGGCGCGGTACTCGCGCTCAACTGCCTGGTGACTCCGATCGATGGCCCGCGCGAGGCGCGTCTCGTGGTCGAGCTCCGCGCCATCGACCAGCGCCAGAGGATCGAGCGCGAGGAGCGCGAGCTGACTCATGCGTTCGCCAATCGCGAGCTGATCCGCAACCTCGCGCACGAGATCAAGAATCCGCTCGGGGGCCTGCGCGGCTCGGCACAGCTCCTCGAGCGCGAGCTCGAGCGGCCCGAGCTGCGCGAATACACCCAGGTGATCATCAAGGAGGCGGATCGGCTCCAGCTGCTCATGGACCGCCTCCTGACGCCGCACCGGGCGCCCCACGTCGGGCCGGTGAACGTGCACGAGGTGTGCGAGCGCGTGCGCAGCCTGATCCTCGCGGAATTTCCCGCAGGGGTGCGCATCGTGCGCGACTTCGACGCGAGCCTGCCCGACATCCACGCCGACCGCGAGCAGCTCATCCAGGTCGTGCTCAACGTGGTCCGCAACGGTGCGCAGGCCATCGTCGGCGCGCGCAAGTCGGGCGACCACCAGCGGGGCGACCACCAGCGGGGCGACGACTCGCCCGGAACCATCACGCTGCGGACGCGCGTCGCCCGGTTCGTGACGATCGGACGGCGCATGCACCGCCTGGCACTGGAATTGCAGGTGATCGACGACGGGCCGGGCATCCCGCCCGAGCTGCGCGAGCGGGTGTTCTATCCGCTCGTGTCGGGTCGGCAAGGCGGCACCGGGCTCGGGCTCACGCTCGCGCAGGCCTACGTGCAGCAGCACGGCGGCTCGATCGAATGTGACAGCGTACCCGGCCGTACCGTGTTCCGGATCTTGTACCCCCTCGAGGCGACGAAGGCAGCCGCATGAAGCCAGTCTGGGTCATCGACGACGACCGCTCCATCCGCTGGGTGTTCGAAAAGGCACTGGCCCGCGAGGGCATCCCGTTCAAGACGTTTGGTGGGGCGCAGGAGGCGCTTGCCGAGCTCGAGCGCGATGCGCCCCAGGTGCTGGTTTCCGACATCCGCATGCCGGGTACCTCGGGGCTGGAGCTGCTGCAGAACATCAAGGCGAAGCACCCGCAGCTCCCGGTCATCATCATGACTGCGTACTCCGACCTCGAGAGCGCGGTCGCGGCGTTTCAGGGCGGTGCGTTCGAGTACCTACCGAAGCCCTTCGACGTGGATCAGGCGGTCGACCTCATACGCCGCGCGGTGGGCGAGAGCATCCGGGAAGCGGGCACGGAGGTGACCGAGTCGGGGTCGCCGGAGATCCTCGGCCAGGCGCCTTCGATGCAGGAGGTGTTCCGCGCGATCGGGCGGCTGTCGAACTCGGGCGCCACGGTGCTCATCACCGGCGAATCCGGCTCCGGCAAGGAGCTGGTCGCGCGCGCGCTGCATCGCCACAGCCCGCGCGCGGCGCAGCCGTTCGTGGCGATCAACACCGCCGCGATGCCCAAGGACCTGCTGGAGAGCGAGCTCTTCGGCCACGAACGCGGCGCGTTCACCGGCGCGCAGGCGATGCGGCGCGGCCGCTTCGAGCAGGCCGAGGGCGGGACGCTGTTCCTGGACGAGATCGGCGACATGGCGCCCGACCTGCAGACCCGCCTGCTGCGCGTGCTCTCCGACGGCCAGTTCTACCGTGTGGGCGGCCACCAGCCCCTCAAGGCGAACGTCCGCGTGATCGCCGCGACGCATCAGGATCTCGATGCACGCGTGCGCGAGGGCACGTTCCGCGAGGACCTCTACCACCGCCTCAACGTCATCCGTCTCCGGTTGCCCTCCCTGCGTGACCGCCGCGAGGACATTCCGCTGCTCGCGCGCCACTTTCTCGCAAAGAGCGCGCGCGACCTCGGCGTCGAGGCGAAACGGCTCACCGAGAACGCAATGAACTACCTGGCTGCGCAGGACTGGCCGGGCAACGTGCGCCAGCTAGAGAACGTGTGCCACTGGCTGACGGTGATGGCGCCCGCCCAGGCCGTCGACGTCGGAGATCTGCCGCCCGAGCTGCGCATGGCCGGGGCGGCCGCCGGCGAAGCCCACTGGACGGCTGCATTGCGGAGCGCGGCGGAGAAGGCGTTGATCCGCGGCGAGTCGCAGATCATGGACGCCCTCACCCGGGAGTTCGAGAAGACGCTGATCGCGAAGGCCCTCGAGCACACCGGCGGCCGGCGCATCGAGGCGGCGACGCTCCTCGGTATCGGTCGCAACACGATCACCCGCAAGATCGCGGAGCTCGGGATCGAGGAGAAGAACGGCCGGGTGGCCGAGTCGCCCGCCGAGTCGTCCGCCGACTGAGCGGGCGGACGCCGGCGGCGTCCGCGGTCAGTCGTCCGCGTCGCCGCGGGTAACGGTCGGCTGTCGCGGACGGGGGAGCTCGCCGCCGGGAGAAGCGCGAACCCTACTGCCTCGGCTATCCTCCGTCCCTGTCCAGGCACGCCAGACGCTTGACATGGGACGCCAACGATTCGATGAATCGCTCTAACTCGCTCGCGCGCTCGACAGCGCTGCTTTCGCAGGGCATCAACGTGGTCCGGGCGCTGGAGGCGCGCGGTATCGACGCCACCGCGCTACTGCGGCAGGTAGGTTGCGACCCGGCGCTCTTCCACGTCCCCGAGACGCGCGTCCCGAACCACGTCATCCAGCGCGTCTTCGAGCTGGCGGAGGAGGCGCGCGGCCTGCGGTTCGTCGTGCTGTACGCGGCCCCGCGGGCCATCCGGCCCATGTCGCGTCAGGACGCGGTTCTGGCCGGGATCCTGCAGCTCTGCCAAATCACCTTCGGCGGGACCTTCGTGCCGCTCGCGGCAACGGTCGTGCGTGAGCCGCCGGCGGACCCGCGGCGGTTCGAGGACGGGTTCCGGGCGCCGATCGTCTGGGGCGCACCGCAGCCTAGCCTCCTCTGCCGGCGCGAGAATCTTGCGCGGCCGCTTGCCACGACGAATCCCGGCGTTGCGGTCGCGAGCGAGAAGCTCGTCGCCGACTATCTCGCCCGGCTGGATCGGGACGATGTGGTTGCACGGGTCAAGCGCGAGCTGCTCGGCTACTTCCCCGCCGGCACTTCGACTCAGGCGGCCATCGCGCGCGCCGTGGGCTTGCGCGCGCGCACGCTGCACCGACGGCTCGCGGAAGCCGGGACGGCCTTCGAGAAGCTCCTCGACGAGACCCGGCACGAGCTCGGAGCGGAGTACGTTCGCCGCACCGATTACTCGGTCGGCGAGGTCGCGTACCTGCTCGGCTTCGCCGAGACGTCGAGCTTCAGCCGCGCGTTCCGGCGGTGGACCGGGAAGTCGCCGAGCGAGTTCCGGCGCGCCGGTACGCCGGCGCAAACAACGGCCGGGATGGACTGAGCGTGGCGCGCGCTGCGAGTCATCTCGCCTTCGTCATCGCGGCCTGGCTCGGTGCGGCGGCCGTCGCCGCGTTCGCGCAGCCGCCGACCACCGGCGCGGTAGCCAAGGTGGCGCGCATAACGGCCAAGGTCGAGGCGCTCGACCGAACGGCACGCACGATCACGCTGCGTGGGGCCGGCGGCACTGGGATCACGTTTGCCGCTGGGCCCGAGGTCCGGGGGTTCGACCAGGTCCGGGTCGGCGATTTCGTCGTCGTGCGTTACCTCGAGGCGGCGCTGGTCGAGCTCAAGAAGGGCGGATCCGGCATGCGCGAACGCGTGGAGCCCGGCACCGACGGCGCGGCGCGGAGAGTGACTATGGTCGCAGACGTGATCGCGAAAGACTCAAAGAAGCGGGCGATCACGCTGCGCGGCGCGAAGCAGGCAGTCGGGCTCAAGGTGCCCGGCGCCGAGCAATTCAAACTGGTTCAGGTCGGCGATCGGGTCGAGGCGACGTACACCGAAGCGACGGCGATCGCCATCGAACTTGCCGTGTCCCGGCCCGCCGATGCCAAGAAGTAGCGGCGCGTGCCGGTGCGCGCGAATGATCCCCGTAGTCTTTCAGGTACCGGGGACAGAGAGGGCGAAGCGACGCGATCGCTTCGCCCCTATTTGTCGCCCCCTGTCAAAGGGAGGGAACCGAGTGCAACGAGGCGGGAGATTTCAGGAGGCCGCGTGCTAAAGCAGACGCCACTGAACACGCTTCACCGCGAGGCCGGCGCGAAGCTCGTCGAGTTCGGCGGCTGGGAGATGCCGCTCCACTACGGCTCGCAGATCGAGGAGCATCACGCGGTGCGGCGCGCGGCGGGCATGTTCGACGTCTCGCACATGCGGGTCGTGGAAGTCATCGGCCTGGACGCGCGCGATTTTCTCCGCTACGCGCTCGCCAACGACGTCGCAAAGCTCGATACGCCCGGTCGCGCGCTCTACTCGTGCATGCTGAACGAGCACGGTGGCGTGATCGACGATCTGATCGCCTATCGCCTCGCTGACGACGCATTCCGGCTCGTCGTCAATGCCGGCACCGCGGAGAAGGACATCGAATGGCTAGGCAGGCTCGCCGCAGGCGGTGCTCGCGACGTCCAGATCGTGCCGCGACCGGACCTCACCATGATCGCGGTGCAGGGCCCGTATGCGCGCGAGCTCGCGTGGCACGCGTTCCCGGGGCTGAACGCCGCGACCGCCGCGCTGCGCCGTTTTCAGGGGGCGTTCTTCCGCGATGGATTCGTCGCGCGCACCGGGTACACCGGTGAGGACGGTTTCGAGATGATGCTCCCGGCGCCGCTCGCGCCGCTTGCGTGGAGAGCGCTCGCGCGCGCGAACGTGAAGCCGTGCGGCCTCGGCGCCCGCGACACCCTGCGCCTCGAGGCCGGCATGAGCCTCTACGGCCAGGACATGGACGACACGACGAGCCCGCTCGAGTCCGGGCTCGCCTGGACCGTGGACATGAAACCGGGGCGCAACTTCGTCGGACGGGCCGCGCTTGATGCGACGATGGCCGGGGGCACGCTGCTCGGCATCGTGCTGCTCGACCAGGGTGTGCTGCGATCGCACCAGCCGGTGCACACGCCGCAGGGCAAGGGCGTCACCACGAGCGGCTCGTTCGCACCCACGCTCGGGCGCTCGATCGCGCTCGCGCGGGTGCCGGCTGCGGTGCAGCCCGGCGACGCGATCGAGGTCGAGATCCGCGGCAAGCGGCTCCGCGCCGTCGCCGTGCGCCCGCCGTTCGTACGCGACGGCAAGAGTCTAGTCGAAGGATTCCTCAGCGAGAGAATGCCATGACCAAGACGCCGCAGGAGTTCAAGTACACCAAGACTCACGAATGGGTACGCATGGAGCCGGACGGCACCGCGTCGGTCGGCATCACCGACTTCGCGCAGGAAGCGCTCGGCGACATCGTGTTCGTCGAATTCCCGCAGGCCGGTGCGACGGTCAAGGCAGGCGAGGCGGTCGGCGTGGTGGAGTCCGTGAAGGCCGCCTCCGACATCTACGCGCCCGTGTCGGGCGAGATCGTGGCGATCAACGACGGAATCCCCGACCACTGGGAGGAGATCAACAAGGATGCGTTCGCGATCTGGCTCTACAAGCTGAAGCCGTCGCATCCCGACGAGCTCAAAGCGCTGCTCGACGCCACCCGATACGCGGCAATGGCGGAGGCGTCGAAATGACCGCGCGGCCCGCCCTGACCGCGGGCGAGCTGCCCGCCTTCGCCGCGCGGCACATCGGTCCGAGCCCGGCCGAGCAGCAGGCGATGCTCGCAGAGCTGGGATTCGCGTCGCTCGACGAGCTGGTCGAGCGCCTCGTCCCCGAAACCATCCGCGATCGCGAGCCGCTCGCCTTTCCCGCCGTCGGCGACGAGGCCGAGGCGCTCGCGGCGCTGAAGCGGCTCGCGGCGAAGAACCAGGTGCTGCGCTCGCTCATCGGCATGGGCTACCACGGGACGCACACGCCGACCGTGATCCTGCGGAACGTTCTCGAGAACCCGGCCTGGTACACCTCGTATACGCCATACCAGCCGGAGATTTCGCAGGGGCGGCTGGAAGCGCTGCTCAACTTCCAGACGATGATCACCGACCTCACCGCGCTCGACGTCGCGAACGCGTCGCTGCTCGACGAGGGGACCGCGGCGGCCGAGGCCATGGCGCTCTGCCTGCGCAGCGCCGCCGCGGATCCCTCGTCGCGCCACGCGTTCTTCGTGGCCGCGGACTGCCATCCGCAGACGGTCGCGGTCGTGCGCACCCGCGCCGGCGCGATCGGCGTCAGCGTCGTGGTGGGCGCGCCCGACGAAGCGCTTGCCGGCGACTACTTCGGCGTGCTGCTGCAGTATCCGGGCACGACCGGGGAGATCGTCGACTTCCGCGATCTCATCGCCAAGCTGCGCGCGAAGAAGGCGCACGTTGCGGTCGCTGCCGACGTGCTTGCGCTCGCGCTGCTCGTGCCGCCGGGCGAACTCGGCGCCGACATCGCGGTGGGATCGACCCAGCGCTTCGGCGTGCCGATGGGCTATGGCGGGCCACACGCCGCGTTCCTCGCCTGCACCGACGCGCTCAAGCGCAGCCTGCCCGGCCGGCTCGTCGGCGCGACCGTCGACAGCCATGGCGACGCCGCGTACCGCCTCGCGCTCCAGACGCGCGAACAGCACATCCGCCGTGAAAAGGCGACGAGCAACATCTGCACCTCACAGGTACTGCTTGCCGTGATGGCGAGCATGTATGCGATCTATCACGGCCCCGAGGGCCTCAAGGCGATCGCACGTCGCGTCCACCGGCACGCGGCCGTTCTCGCGCACGGGCTCGGCGTGCTGGGCTGGCAGGTCGGGCCGCGGCACTTCTTCGATACGATCGTCGTGCACACCGGGGCGGACACCGCCGCAATCCATGCGCGCTCGCTCGCGGCGGGCATCAATCTGCGTCACGTTGACGCGCAATCGATCGGAATCTCGCTCGACGAACTCACGACTGCGGCCGAAGTCGAAGCGCTCTGGCACGTCTTTGCACTGCGCGAACGGCCCGCTCCGTCGTGGACCGCCGTGGACGCCGATGCGTCCGAGCGTTTCCCCGCGGCCCTGCAGCGCGCAAGTGCGTTTCTCACGCACCCGGTCTTCCATCGTTACCGCTCCGAGACGGCGATGCTGCGCTATCTCCGCGCGCTCGCTGACAAGGACCTTGCCCTCGACCGCACGATGATCCCGCTCGGCTCATGCACGATGAAGCTGAACGCGACCACCGAGATGCTCGCGATCACGTGGCCGGAGTTCGCGAACCTGCATCCGTTCGCGCCCGAGGACCAGGCGCAGGGGTATCGCGAGCTCGTCGGCGACCTCGAGCGCTGGCTGTGCGCGATCACCGGCTACGACGCCTGCTCGCTGCAACCCAACTCGGGTGCACAGGGCGAGTTCGCCGGGCTCGTTGCGATCCGCGCCTATCACGCGAGCCGCGGGGAGGGGCATCGTCAGGTCGTGCTCGTGCCCGGCTCGGCGCACGGGACGAACCCGGCCTCGGCGCACATGGCGGGCTGCGAGGTCGTGGTGGTGGCGACCGACCCCTCGGGCAACGTCGATCTCGACGATCTCGCTGCGAACGCCGCGACGCATGCGCGGCACCTCGCAGGGATCATGGTGACGTACCCGTCGACACACGGCGTATTCGAGCCGCACATCCGCGAGGTCTGCGAGATCGTCCACGAGCACGGTGGGCAGGTCTACCTTGACGGCGCGAACCTGAACGCCCTGATGGGCGCCGCGTCGCCCGGGCGTTTCGGCGCCGATGTCTCGCACCTCAACCTGCACAAGACTTTCTGCATTCCGCACGGCGGCGGCGGGCCGGGCGTCGGCCCGATCGCCGTCAAGGCCCATCTCGCGCCGTTCCTCCCGGGACATCCGCTGAAGTCGGGCGCCGTCGGCCCGGTGTCGGCCGCCCCGTTCGGCAGTGCGGGCATCCTGCCGATCTCGTGGGCGTTCATTGCGCTGATGGGCGGCCGCGGCCTTACCGAAGCGGCGCGCGTCGCGGTGCTGAGCGCGAACTACGCGGCGAAGCGCCTCGCGCCGCACTTCCCGATCCTCTACACGGGCGCGAGCGGTGGCGTCGCGCACGAGTGCATCCTCGACCCGCGAGGGCTGAAAGAGACGAGCGGCGTGACCGCCGAGGACATCGCGAAACGGCTGATCGACTTCGGCATTCATGCGCCGACGATGTCCTTTCCGGTCGCGGGCACGCTGATGTTCGAGCCGACCGAAAGCGAACCGAAGGCCGAGCTCGACCGTTTCATCGCGGCGATGATCGCAATCCGCGCAGAGATCCGGGCGATCGAGGACGGACGCTGGACGAAAGAAGACAACCCGCTCAAGCATGCGCCGCACACTGCGCGCGCGGTCAGCGCGGAACAGTGGAGCCATCCGTACCTGCGCTCGCTCGCGGCGTATCCGGTGCCCTCGCTCGAGCAGGCGAAGTACTGGTCTCCGGTGGGGCGGGTCGACAATGTCTACGGGGACCGGCACCTGTTCTGCACGTGCCCGCCGCTCGAGGCGGGCTAGCCGGCAGCCATGCTGGCGGCCCGTTCCGCTATCCGGAATAGGTGGCGAGGTCAAAGATTCCGTACCGCAGCAAAGGTAGAATCCCCCCCGTCCATCCCCCTTTGCTCGCGAGCTCCCCATGACCGACAAGTACGCCGGCGGCATCGAAGTCCACGGCCGCGTCACTCCGGAGTACGCGCAGATCCTCACCCCCGAAGCGATGGCGTTCGTCGCCAAGCTGCACCGCGCGTTCGATCCACGCCGGCAGGAGCTGCTCGCGCGGCGTGCTGCACGGCAAAGGGAGTTCGACGCCGGCAAGCTGCCCGACTTCCTCCCGGAAACGAAATCGATCCGGGAGTCGGATTGGAAGATCGCCGACCAGCCGAAGGACATGCTCGACCGCCGCGTCGAGATCACCGGCCCGACCGACCGCAAGATGGTGATCAACGCCCTCAACTGCGGCGCTGCCACCTTCATGGCGGACTTCGAGGACGCGAACTGCCCGACGTGGGACAACATGATTGACGGACAGGTGAACCTGCGCGACGCGGTTCGCCGTGCAATCTCATTCGAGCAGAGCGGCAGACAGTACCGGCTCAACGACAAGACGGCTGTGCTGCTCCCGCGCCCGCGCGGCTGGCACCTGAACGAGAAGCACGTCCTAATCGACGGCAAGCCGGTCGCGGGGGGCATCTTCGACTTCGCGCTGCTCTTCTTCCACAACGCGAAGGAGCTGCTCGCGCGCGGCTCGGGGCCGTACTACTACCTGCCGAAGATGGAGAGCCACCTCGAGGCGCGCCTTTGGAACGACATCTTCATGCTGTCCCAGAAGGAGCTCGGCGTGCCGCACGGCTCGATCCGGGCGACCGCACTCGTCGAGACGGTGCTCGCGGCGTTCGAGATGGACGAGATCCTGTGGGAGCTGAAGGACCACTCGGCCGGGCTCAACATCGGCCGCTGGGACTACATCTTCTCGTGCATCAAGAAATTCCGCGTGAACAAGGATTTCTGTCTTGCGGACCGCGCGCAGGTGACGATGACCGCGCCGTTCATGCGTGCGTACGCGCTGTCGCTTGTCAAGACCTGCCATCGTCGTAACGCGCCGGCGATGGGCGGCATGGCGGCGCAGATCCCGATCAAGGGCGATCCGGTCGCGAACGAGGCGGCGCTCGAGAAAGTGCGCGCGGACAAGCTGCGCGAGGTGACCGACGGCTGCGATGGCACCTGGGTCGCGCACCCCGGCCTCGTGCCGATCGCGAAAGCGGTATTCGACCAGCACATGCCGACGCCGAATCAGTACGGCAAGCAGCGCCCGGACGTGAGCGTCACTGCGAAGGATCTGCTCAACTTCCAGCCCGAGAAGCCGATCACCGAGGCGGGCCTGCGCGGCAACATCAGCATCGGCATCCAGTACCTTGGCGCCTGGCTCGCGGGCAACGGCTGCGTGCCGGTGTTCAACCTGATGGAGGACGCCGCCACCGCCGAGATCTCGCGCTCGCAGATCTGGCAGTGGATCCGTTCGCCGAAGGGCGTGCTGGAGGACGGCCGGAAGGTGACGGTCGAACTTGTGCGCCAGCTGCAAAAGGAAGAGTTGCCGAAGGTGAAGACCTACCTTGGCGACGCGGCGTGGCAGGCCGGCAAGTACGAAGCGGCGGCGAAACTCTTCGACGAGCTCACCACCGGCGAGTACGTAGAGTTCCTCACGCTGCCCGCATACCAGCAGATCGACTGATCAGCGCTTCCCGCTGACGAGACGCCCGCCGCGTGCGGGCGTTTTCGTTTGCGGGCTTGGCGGGTCCCCGGCCCGGGTGTACAAGAGCGGCTTCACGCCAGAGCGTCCGCTGGGGAGGGAAGATGCTCGTCGACCGTTACGGCTTACCCGTTTCCACGTCCTCCCAAGCGGCACTCGATGCGTACGTCGCCGGCGCCGACTGCGTTCTGGCCGCGGTGGCCGGGTACCGGGAGCACCTCGGCCGCGCGATCGAGGCCGACCCGGCGTTCGCGCTCCCGTACGTCGCGCTCGCACGTGGGCTCTTTCTCGACGCCGAAGTCAAGCCGGCGCGCGAGGAAGCTGCGCGGGCACGCGATCTCGCGCAGGCCGCCACGCCTCGCGAGCAGAGCCACGTCCATGCGATCGCGCTCGCTCTCGAGGGGAAGCCGGTCGATGCGCTCGCCGCCACGCGCGGGCACCTTGTCGACTGGCCGCGCGACGCGATGGTGCTCGCACCGGCGACCGGCGTGTTCGGGCTGGTCGGCTTCAGCGGACGCCAGGAGCGCGAGCAGGAGCTGTACGACCTGCTGACCGGGCTCGCATCGCACTACGGTGAGGACTGGTGGTTCAGTTGCGTGCACGCATTCGCTGCGTCCGAGAGCGGCCGGCTCGACGAGGCGTGGCGCCTGATCGAACCGAGCATGGCGGCGAATCCGCGCAACGCCCACGGCGCTCACATCAGGGTGCACGTGCTCCACGAGATGGGCGAGATGGCGCGTGCGCTCGAGTACCTCGGAGCCTGGATGCCGGGATTGGACAAGCGCAGCCTGCTCCACTGTCACCTGTCGTGGCATGTGGCGCTCACCGCCCTCGCGCTAGGGAAGCTCGACCGCGCGTGGGACGCGTACCGGTCCGGCGTGCATCCCGGCGGCTCCTGGGGACCACCGATCAACGTCGTGAGCGACACGGCGGCGTTCCTCTGGCGCGCTGAGCTCGCCGGCGAGCCGCGCCGACCCGACCTATGGCGTGAAGTTCAAGATTACGCGCTGCAGTTCTTTCCCAAAGCGGGCGTGCCGTTCGCAGACGCGCACACCGTGGTGGCGTGCGTCGCCAACGGCGACTTCGCGACGCTCGAGCGGCTGGTCGGCGAGATGCGCGACCGGATCGCGGCGGGCAAGTTCGCGCCGGGGAGCGTCGTGCCGACGATCGCCGAAGCGTTCGCCGCCTATGCGAAGAACGACTGGAACGCGGCGATTCGCCTCTTCGATCAGGCCCTGCCGGAAACGGTGCGCATCGGCGGCAGCCGCGCGCAGCGCGACCTCGTCGAGCACACGTTGATCGCCGCGTACCTGAAGGCCGGCAGGCCCGAGGACGCGCGCCGTCTCATCGGCCGGCGCACCGACCGGCGGGCGACGGTCGGGGTCGCGGGCTACGCGTCGGGCTGACGCCGACGCAACTACTCCGGGATGATGCCGACCTCGCCAATCGTCCGGCGCCAGATTTGCAGCTGATCCGCGAGGAAGGAGCCGAGCTCCGCCGGCGTCGAGCTCTGCGCCTCGAAGGCGTAGCGGGCCACGCCCTCGCGGACTTCCGGGCGCGCCATTACTGCGGCGGTCTCCCGCGCCAGCCGATCGACGATCTCACGGGGCAGGTTCGCCGGGCCGAAGATGCCGGCGAAGGGCTGCACCGAGATGCCCTTCATCCCCGCTTCCGCCATGGTGGGCGCATCCGGCAGCAGCGGGCTGCGCGCGGGCAGCAGTGTCCCGAGCGCCTTGATCCTGCCCTCCTTCACGTACGGCAGGATCGAGCCGGGGGTCGCGATGAGCAGCTGGATGCGGCCGGCGACCAGGTCGGCGGTCGCCGGCGCATCGCCCTTGTACGGAATGTGCACGATGTCGAGTTTCTCGGCATGCTTGAGCTGCGCCGTGGTCAGGATGCTGGTGCTGTTGCCGGTCCCGTAATTGAGCTTGCCCGGATTGGCGCGAACGTAGGCGATCAGCTCGTCCATCGTCGCTGCCGGAAGGCTCGCGTGCGTGAACACGAAGAAGCCGAACTTGCCCACCAGCGACACCGGGGTGAAGTCCGTCACCGGGTCGTAGGGAGGGTTCCTGCGGAGCACCGGGGCGGCGCACAACCCGGTATTGGTTCCGAAGAGCAGCGTGTAGCCGTCGGGCGCCGCGCGAAGGACCTCCGTGCCGGCGATCGCGCCGTCGGCGCCGGCCTTGTTCTCGACGACGATGGGCTGGCCGAGAGCCTGTGACAGCGCCGGCACCATGACGCGAGCCGTGAGGTCGGCTGCGCCACCCGGCGGGAACGGCACGACCAGCCGGATGGGCTTGGACGGATATTGCGCCAGGGCGCCCGGCGCCGCGCAGGCGCAGATCAGCACGCCGACGATCGAGGCCAGCCTGTAGACGACGTTCATTGCCTGCTCCCCTCCGATAGCGCGCGCACGGACCCTGCCGGTGCCGACGATACCGCTTCCGGTGGGTCGCCGATAGAGCGGTGGACGCAAGCCGCGATCTCATCGACCTGCGCCTCGGATCGCTACGCCTTCACGGCCACCCAGCGCCCGCCCGCCTCGGCGACGCGGGTCTCGTCGCGCAGCTTGATGAGGTGCGCGAGCAGCGACCGGCTCGCCACCGGGTGCATGCGCGCCGGCACGTCGTCATAGACGCGCGGCACGAGATCCTCGAGCGTCGCCGGCCCGTGCGACTCGAGCTGCGACAGGACCTTGTTCTCGCGCGCGAGACGGTGCACCAGCACGCGCTCGACCATCTCGTGCGGCCGGGCCATCAGGAAGCCGTGGCCGGGCGCGATGTAGTCGAGCGCCTCGGCGAGCAGCAGCCGGAGGCTCGCGAGGTAGGTCGCCATGTCGCCGTCGGGCGGGTTGATCACCACCGTCGAGCCCTGCATCAGGTGATCGCCGGTGAAGAGAAGCCGCTCGCGCTCCTCCAGGAAGCAGAGCTGATTGGATGCGTGGCCCGGCGTGTGCAGGACGCGCAAGGCGCACCCGCCGACCTCGAGCCGCTCGCCGTGCGCGAGCTCGCGCGCGGGCGCGAACGTCGCGTCCTGGCGTTCCGGGAATCGGGCGCGCATGCCGAGCACGGGCGCACCGGTGCGAGCGGCGAGCGATGCCGCGGCCGGCGAGTGGTCGACGTGGGTATGGGTGCAGAGGATCCAGCGGATCGATCCGACGGCGGCGTCGAGGATGGCCTGCACGTGTTCATCGATCGCGGGCCCCGGGTCGATCACCGCGATGCCCGACGCCGCGTCGCCAAGCAAGTACGTGTTCGTGCCCGGCCCCGTCATCACGCCGGGATTCGGCGCGGTGAGCCGCGCGATCCGCGGCGCGATCCGCACCGGCACGCCCGGGAGAATCTCGTAAGCGGCAGTCCCCTTGCCCTCCGGATCGAGCTTGCCGGCCTCGGCGTAGGCGTAGTCGCCCGGCACGAGCAGCTTCGGGCCGTCGCGGCCGAACGCGATGCGCGGCGACATCGGCGGCATCGCGCGAGGCGCGTGCGCGTAGTCGAGCGCGTTCTCTACGCGCCCGAACTTCGCCAGCAGCTCGAGCGTCTTCATGGTCGGGAACATCAGCTGAATCTCGCCGCGCGCATGCCGCTCGAGCGCGACCCGCGGCACGATCCATTCGTGCGCCACCGTCTCGCCCGCGTCGTGCATCGGCCGCTGGTGCGCGGGCGCCGCAGCGATGAAGAAGCGCGTATCGTAGCGGCGCGGGCGGCCGGCCTGGGTGATCCAGTGCGAGAGATACGCGAGCCGGTCGGTCGCCAGTCGCACGCCGAGCGCGGCGATCATCGTCCCGAAGGTCGTCTCGCCCGCCTGCAGCGCGCGCCGCAAGCTCGGCGCGTCCTCGCGCGCGACCGGCGAGTCGAAGTGCAGCAGCTCGTCGCCCGCGTAGGCGTAGAGCAGTCCTGCCTCCTCGAAGCACTCGCGGATCGCGCAGATCCAGTAGGCGAGTCCGCCGGAGGCGATCTCGAGTCGCCGGCTGGCGACCGCGTCGTCGAGACCAGCGCACCGCACCGCGAGCGCCGCGTCCGCCGCGTCCACCGCGCCGCCGGGGAACAC